>Ga0209629_10002099_pt1 | contig 13302 bp, 16 predicted proteins | sample TergutCu122P5_FD_187286 | JGI IMG/M metagenome (GOLD analysis project Ga0209629, IMG submission 187286) | Cubitermes ugandensis P5 segment gut microbial communities from Kakamega Forest, Kenya - Cu122 P5 (SPAdes) (version 2) | ecosystem: Host-associated > Arthropoda: Insects > Digestive system... | reverse complement strand
CCAACTTTCTACAATCCATGCCACTATATCTTTGTATGACGGTCTCTTCATCTGCCCTGTTTTGTTATATTCATGGATGCCACCCATCATCCAGTTTTCCCACTTAGCCCGCAACTGGTCTTTGAATAGTTTATTAACCGCGATATCAAGAGGTTGGAGTTTTTTCGTTAAACCGCCCGGAATGACGACCATTTTGGAATAATTGTTTTAATTTCTGGTGTTATGTGAGCCCTATGTGCGCGTTATACGTTAGGTGCGCGTTATCTGTACTTCAAAAGAAATGTAGAAAAGTTTGGGGTGCGCGTTATCGGTCGGAAAATACGGTAACTGAACATACAGTGTTCAAGGGTTGTGTTAGTCTGGACATAAATCGATAATAACTAGCACAAAAGGAAGATGTTACCGGCATTTGTTATGTTATACGTATTCTGCCTGTCTTATTGAGATGTGAAGCATGTCTGCTGCCAAAAGGCAACCATTTCCAAAACGTCCTTTAACTGTGCGAGAGCAATTACTGCCTGAAATACTTACTCCATTGATCAGAGTCCTTCTTTAGAAGCTAACTGGTTTTCAGCTAATCAAGAAATTCTCTGCATTTTATGGAACCTGAAGGTTCATTACCACATTTACAAGTGCCTGCCACCTGTCACTATCCTGAGCCAGCTCGATCTCACATCCTACTTTCTGAGGATCCATCTTAATATTATTCTTCCAAGTGACCTCTTTTCCTGAGGTTTCCCCACCAAAACCCTATACACGCCTCTCCTTTCCACCATACGCGCTACATGCCCAGCCCATCTCATTCTCAGTTTTATCATCCAAACAATATTGGGTGAGGAGTACAGATCATTAAGCTCCTCATTATGTAGTTTTCTCCACTCCCTTATTACCTTGTCCCTGTTAGGCCCAAATATTCTCCTCAACACCCTATTCTCATACACCCTCAGCCTACATTCCTGCCTCAATGTGAGCAATCAAGTTTCACCCCATACAAAACAACACGCAAAATTATAGTTCCACAAGTCTTAATCTGTGTACGTTTAGATAGATAACTGGAAGACAATAGATACCTCACCGAACGATAGCAAGCATTCCCTGACTTCCATCAGCTTTTAATTTCTTCCTGAATAGAATTATGATTTGTTAAGATTGTTCCCAAATATTTGAACTCTTCCAACCTTTCAAAGGAACTACTATCAATCTTTATACTGTGACTTCGTCCCGCATTCATATCTCGAGACATGATCATGCACTTAGTTTTATCAGCATTTACTTCTAGTCCAATCTCCTTACTAGCCACTACCAAAGCTTCTGCGTTTTTCTGTATAGTATGTACGCTTCCTCCCAATATATTAACATCATCAGCATAAACCAAAAGCTGATGTGTACCATTTAATTTCAAGCCATCCTGGTTTACCTGAACCCTCTTAATGGTGTACTCTAAAGCAAAGTTGAAAAGCAATGGCGATAGAGCATCTACTTGTTTCAAACCATTCCTAATAGGTAACATGTCAGACAAATTATTACGTACCTGACTCTGCTATACGTTTCAGTCAGACACATTTTTATTAGCCTTACCAGTTTCATGGGAATGCAAAACAAATGAGAATTTTATACAAGACTTCTCTCCTAACTGAATCATCAGCTTTCCTGAAGTCTATAAAGAGCTGGTGCACTGCTTCATTATATTCCCATTTTTAATCATGTATTTGACAAATGCAGAATATATGATCAGAGACTGGACCTGTTATGTGGACATCCACATTGATGATCCCCAGTAATTTCCTCCATATATGGAGTTAACCTTGACAGCAGGATGTTGGATAAAATTTTGTACGTAGTCGGCAAAAGTGATGCCCCAATAATTCTACAATCTGTTTTACACCCTTCTTATATATAGGTACAATAATCGACCCCTTCCAATTCTCAGGTAATTGCTCCTTATTCCAAATAGAAATAATAAGTTTGTGGATCTCGGAGCGAATTGTTCTACTCCTGTTTTAGTCAGTTCTACTGGAATTTGATCAGTACCTGGTGATTTGTAAATTTTAGCTTTTCAATAGCCAACTCATCCTCAGAGGCACTTGACTCAGGCACTAGTGGTTCTGCTGTGTGTATTTCTGTCTGCCTAACATCGTTAACCTTGTGTATATTCAAATAGCTCAGAGAAATGGTTCCTTCACCTAGCCAAAATACTGTGGGATTCTGCAACCAAATCACCCTTCTCATCCTTTACTATATTAGTTCTAGGCTGGTAACCCTTTTTAAAGTCATTGATGCCCCTATACAAGTCCCTAATTTTTTTATCTTACCGTTAGTTTCAAATTCCTCAATTTTAGCTTTCAGATATTTCTTCATTTTGTTCCTGAAATGTCTGCTAGCTTCATGTCTTACAATGTTTATATTATCTACATTGCTTTGGCTTGGATCCTGCACCCACTGCATTTTTGCCTGCTTCCCTTTATTTAAAAAGACCTAAACATTCATCATCAAACCATACTTTATGCTGCTTCATTTCATGCAGGTCTAGACTCTCTTTAGTTGAGGTTTTGATATTATGTATGACCTCTCCATCACTTAAGTTCTCCAAAGCTGCAAACTTATCTCTAATCTCAGTCTGATACTGCTTCCAATCCTCCAGCACATTTAGTTTCCTGAGATTAAATCTTTCCCAATCAAACTTCTGTGCTGCTTGTTTACTTACTGCCAATCTTTCTCTAACTTTTGTAACCACCAGATAGTGATCAGTATCACAGTCAGCTCCCCTGAAACTTCGTGCATCTAATATACTAGAATGCCATACCCTGTTTATCAATATGTGATCAATCTGGTTGTGAGTCTAAGTGTACTTACGAATGTTTCAGTGCAGGAAAAACATGCTGTTAACAACCAGATTTTTTTATGTGGCAAAGTTTACTATTCTAACAGCATTATCATTACTATCTGCTGTAGTCTATCATTTCCAATTGTCAGTTTGAAAATATTCTCTCTCCCCACTTTTTCATTAAAATCTCCTAATAGAATTTCCATGTGGTCCTTAAGTAAATGATTTAAAAAACCTGCCCTAATTTGTCATAAAAGCCATCTTTTGAATCATCACTTTTCTCCTTACTTGGTGCATGCACATTTAGAACAATGTTATTACACTAGAGACCTCTCAGTACTGTATATGACACCCCCAACATTAACAAACTCTACTCTAGTAACTGCTGATACTATTCTGTGGTGTACAAAGAATCCTGTTCTCAGTTGACGATTTGCATTTCCTTTTCCATGGAAATAATTATAATCCCCTGCTATTACTGTGCCCCCTTTGTCCCACCTAACCTCCTGCACACCCACCTAATCTAATTTATATCTTGCTGATTCCCTGGCTGCTGCTGTAAGTGAACCTGCCCTATACAGGCTCCTAACATTCCACATACGAAATCTCATGTCCTTTTTTCGTTGCTAAGGTCGTATCAAAGTATCAGTCCAGGCCTGAGGATCACTGTATGAATGTCTCGTAAGAGGATACGTCTTTACGGTGAGGAGTTGTTAGCACCTCGCCCAACACCCAAGTTGGAGGACCACCCCTTGTCGGCTGTCCGCGACTGCTTATTCAATATATTCGCAGCTACATTCCGTATTGGAGGCTGTTCCTCCATCCGCAACCTGAGGACGTGTCCTGCCGTAGTGACAGGGACCCACTTATGACGGAGTGCCTGGAATACACCGTCTAAAATCCTCCAGCCCGACGCAAATTAGAGTTTGACAGTGGTTTTAAATCTGTGGTGATGGTCACAGATTGATACTTGTTGGAACCACAGATTAATACGTTGTTGAATGAACTGTCCCCCTACCGTTACCTCCGAGAAGTATGGTCGTCCCAGCTGTGGTTGGTGATCTGTGTTTATCGTGGCGAATTATGGTGGAAGTTGATGGTGATTGTGTTAAGGAATGTGTGTTATTATTTTGGAGGTTCTTCAGTGACAGTTGCCAATGAAGTGATTATAGTCTCAGTAAGCAGGATTATAAGTTATGCTTTATTTGTGAATAAAGTAAGCTGTCAGTTATGGTGTTTTTCCAGGGTTTATATGCGTTCCTGCCGTGCATGTGTATGACACAAGGAAATGCAAAAAGTCTTCTTATTTATTGCGTGATTTTGACATTTTTGTAATCTTTTAACGAACGCGTTAATGCATAAGTAATAATGTTGAAACTTACAAACTTAAAACTTTGTTGGTAGACATATTTAATTGCTGTTTTTGGAGTTAATGTAAATTGTAGATAGATTCGGATTTAGAATTGAGTGCTAATGTGAATCCAGCCTCGGCAGACGTAATTCACAGTACTGAGAATTACTGGAAGAGGTTCAGGAAGTTGTTTTTCGAATTTCATTCACACTTACGAATTGTTCTCAAAGTCAAAAACTTCGTACTTAGGAAAGGGGTTAACTTTTGGTAATGGTTGCACATTTGAGAACATTGCCTTTTATAAGTTTACTAAGCAGAGCGTTCATTGATGATAGTATACGAGTATGTATACACACAGCAGTACTGCCAGATAGGTTGACTTTACCTTGTTTGCTTCTTTACTGGAGAGCAAAGAGAGGCCACAGCTTCACAGCCTGCATGGCACCATGTGACCGTCTGTCAGGTATTTGGTAATCAGTAAGAAGAGATTGTATACCCCATGTGAACTCAAGCTTAGAGGACTAAAGAAAACAACAGTAGACCCCATTGTGGTGAAAACTGAACATAGTTTTGAAAGTAAGAGCAATATTACAACACCAAATGTAAAATTTTATACATATTTGTTTTAAAAATAAATGGTTTTATATAAGTAACAGCTACCAATTGGCATGATATGGAAGCATATTAACTAATTTTTTATAATTTCTGAGATCTCAAAAAAGCAATTGAAGTGTATACTTCATGTGCATGTTTACCATTTTGAAAAAGTTGTTATTCAGCGGCCTGATGATGGTTCTGTAGTGGACCGAAACATGTGGCTGTGTTTCAGTGAAGTGAAAGTTATGTTAGATGGAAAGGAAATGAGTCCTGTTGCTTAAATCTTTAAAAGGATTTTGCAGGTATAATTAAGTTTTGGATCTAGGTGGTGAGGAAACAAGAAACTTGTGGTTGAAAACCTCAAGTAAGAAGGACTGCTTCCAAGATCAAGGCATAGGTGTGAGGATAATTTACTGGATTAATTACTGTAGAATGTGACTGATGCAAAATTTGTAGTTCCTTTTCACAAGATGATAGTAGTTTTGTTGGCCAACAAATGCTGCGATATTTTATGGAACTCCTCTGTGTTCACAAGAACCATCCCCTGGACCTTATCCTGAGCATTTGAATCCAGTCTACACCTGCACACCCTATTCCTGCAAGACTAGTTTAACATCCACCTGTGTCTTGACTTCCCAAGTAGTTGCTTCCCGTCAGGTTTTTGTGAGACACATCGTGTACAATAAATTCTCCAGTTCTACATATATGCTACATTTGCTTCCCATCTGCTACACCTGATTTCATCACCATAATGATGTATTGAGTGCATATCATGTAGCTCCTTTTTTGCAGTTGTCCCATTCTGTTTCTCTGTTGTATGTGTGAACATTTTTCTAGGAACACCCTGCCTACATGTAACCTCAGTAAGTGTTTATCCTTTAATGCAAGGGTCCAAGCTTTACATTGACAAAAAAGAACAAGCCCACTTTTAGTTTTGTTGGCTTCAGTGCTGAATATTGTAGCTAGGAAATGGAAACATAAGAACCTACTTCCTATCCAGTGGGCACCCAGGAGCTCTTAACAGGACATAAAGCTTATTACAAGCCTCCATGTAGAGTGAAATTAAGAATTCCTGGAACTTTACATTCATTGGCCATACATCTTTGTGGCATGGTTCTAGTTAAGCACAAGTACAGCTTAAACTTTGCTTTTTGAATGGTACAATTTTTCTGGAATTTATTTGCTTTGAATGTCTCCATGTCTGTAATTATTACTTGTTACTTTCATTCCCTTCATTTTAAATGTATCGTATATTTTAATAATTTGGTAGCTGTTTTTATGTTATGATTATGTTCTGAATTGTGTTGATGAGACATAAATAAACATTTTTGTTGTTTGTGTTTATTCTATATGGTACCATCAAGGAGAAACACATACACACTTTATTCTTGCTTTTCCCCTGCATTTTGTTACTCCACAGAGAACATGTGGGTTTCAGAATATCACATGTTATCTCCCGCTTGTATCAAGAAACTAAGTTTGGCAAAACAAAACTTCAGGTTCTGTGCAATCTGCCCTTTGGATGTTTGACTTTGGGACATTGTTCAAAGACAAAATGGAAGCCGAGAAAGTTTTACCTGGTGTTGCCTCATAATCTAACTTATGAAATCCTTACATAATTTTTTAAGTCAGATTTAGTCTTTAATAATGCTGCTGATAAAAATAACTTCATTTAATTAGTATAACCTGTAATATTAACATAGTAGTTATGGCTCGGTGAGTGTGGGCTCATTTCCAGTGGGGGCAGTATGGATATTTCCCTTCACTACTACATGTTTAGTAATTTTAGTGTTTGCTTTGTAAATTCTGGATAATATACCACCTGGAATAAATGTGGGTGCATGTTTAACTTGACAGGTTTTTCTGTTTGGGACAAAGTTGATGCATCAGGATATATTGTATTTTGTGGTGTGGTGTTGAAGTGTGGAATATAACTTTGGCTTCAGTCAATGACTAATTCCTTTTTGTAAGCAAGAGAACAAGTCATGAAACTTCCATTTATGTTGTGCTTACACTTTTGGGTTGCACTGCTAATTGTAGTTAAACCTTAAAGTTTTTTAAACAGCATCCTGAGAAGTATGACTTGCAATAAATAAAAGAATGGGCTGAATTTTTTTCTGTATGTTGACCCTACAGAGTAGGCCCCTTGCCCTCTGATACGTAGAGTCCAGCAAGTCTGTCAGTGTTGGAAACATCTCTGGAAGTTACCAGTTTTGAACAGTGCAGCTGTAGCTTGCACTTTTTCTTGCATCACAGTAATATCATCATATGCTTTTCCCCAAGTACAGAATTTGATTTTGGAAACAGAATTCATTACAACAAACCCCAGCCTTCTGACCAAAAATTTGTGCACTGATGGAACAGAGCAAGTGGGAATATTGTCATGATGGAGAAATTACATTCTCAAGATGCAACACATCTGCCCATGTATGCTGCAGAATAGTGTGTAGAAATGTAGTTCTACAGTTTATATGGGATAAGTCCTGAAGCACAGTTCGGTCAGTGCCAAAAATCAGTTGCTTGAACGTGTATTCATTGTTCCTTAAAATTCTGGTTATTCTGTTAAAACAAAAATAGTAGGTAAATGATTTAACATTCCGTTCTACCCCTGTATTGTACACACACTGTACTAACATTATTGTGTCATCTTGCAGGCAGTCTAGGAAGTTTTTGATCATGTCCCATGTATCATGTTTGGTCAAAGCTGAACATCAGGACACTCCTGATACTATTGAATGTGTACTGTGTGGTTTTTTTTTTAAGGATATTGCTATGCTGTTATGGATGATCACTGATTGAACAACTATCAGAAAGGACACCTTTCAAAAAATGGCTGTTCCTTCATCAGAGGAAGATGGACTTTTAAGGGAGTGGGCTCCTCTAACTGACTTACTCCAGCAAATCCCATTGAGGGCTCAGAGAGGCCTCTTCACCCACAACCTGAGTCTGACATGTGTTGATGCACTGCCTGAATTCATTGCTGTTGGAACAAATCTTGGCTTAGTTTATTGGTATAACCGAAAAAAAGGAGACCTGCAGAGATTGCGTTGTGAGGTAAATCTCTTCATGTAGCATTGAAGGAATGAAAGTAGAAGCAGTCCTTTGATGGATCAGTTCATTTGTTGCCTTAGTTCTTAGCAGAACAGGTATAGCATTTTTCTATAAAAAGATTTTTGACATACTGTAGTAATTTTTTGTAAATGTAGAAGTTATGTTCTTGTATAAATGCCATGTTGCACAGAACCATAGCCAGTGAACATAGTATGTTGTGTGTAACATGAGATTAAGGGAGGAAGATTCATTTTTGGAAATAAGTAGTTATGTTGACCGAACTTTCACGTCACATTTGTTTCGTATTGAGGATATTCTGTGAGAGATTGGCCAGAATATATGAGGGTGTTTTGGAGGTCATTTGCAGTGAGAAATATTCAGTAAACCATAGGCTTATGTGGCATTATTATTGGGGTAAGTTACCTGTAACCGTGATTGAGTGATAGTATAGTGAGCTGGCACAGTGGTAAGTTTTCAGTTCTGCGTCTACTTGTAAGTCTTGGTCGGTGTGGTTACGTTTTGTTCAGTAGAAGAATTATTTGAAATGCATTTAACATTTACAAATGAGGAATGTGCTGACATGCAGGGTGTGTATGGTTTCTGAAACCCAAATGGTAGTGCTGCAGTACAATACTGGTACGATATCTAGGTCATCGAAACACTTTCCACAATGTATAAATAATATTGAGAGAGTCTGGGTTTTTCTGATGAGTGAATGAAAATATGAGTAGCCACAGCTTGGAGAAGACATTGTGAATGCAATGCAGCCAAGCCCACATACGGGTGTTCACAGAATTTCCATGTTGAATGCTCTGACATAGGCAAGGGGGATTTTGCTGAGTGATTGTTATTATTTGTATCACCTCCAGCTGGGAGATCGTACCATCCATGTACAATTTTATGAATGGCTGCAACCACAGGTACAGATTCTGCATATCATTCTGTTCGTGTGTGAGGCACAGATAATAAACATTGGCTGTAACAGCACAAGGTTTTCTCAACTTTGGGCACAGCAATATCTAGATGAATGGTGCAAAGTAAATTTTGAATAGAGGTTGTCTGGTAAATATGTTAATGTGGATTATTAGAGAATCACCAGTTTTGACAACATCTTATCAAGGGACGCATAACAGCTGCTTGTTGCAGGAATTATCCAGAAAATAAACTACAAATATATTTTAAGAATTTGTCACCCGTAACAAGAGCACAAATGTGGGTGCAGCATAACAGAGCACCTTAACGTTATGGAAGAGATGTTTTGGAATTTTTGAACCCAATTGTCAAGGAAGAAGAATGGGAAGGAAGAAAGCTTTGCGATTTCAGTCACTTGTCTTAAACCTGTTAAATTTTTTCCCTGATGATTGTGTGAAGTCTAGAGTGTACCTCTGCCGTAAGCCAGAAACATGGCAGCAGCTGGTAGAGTGCATATGAAAGCTGCTGCTGGTGTAAGAAACGAAATGCTTCACATTCAGTGGAGTGACGCCAGGTAGCATCCATTCCATTACAAGGTTTCCATTTTGAAAATCCGTTGTAGCTATAAACCTTTTAAGATAATGAACAATACTAATAAACCTTAATTGAAAGTTGCTACGGTGTGCCACCACTTCACTAGATAGTGGTACTGAATTGATGTGTTGTTTGTAGGAATGTTTGCTCCAAAGGACCACTAAAATGTGTGCCTGAAGTATGGCTGCCTTATTATGGAACATTCTGTATATTACAATGAGAATTCCCCCCCCAGAATATCCGCATATATCGAAAGACAGGTCGGATCTCACATTTCACATTTTGAATTTTCAGAGAACAATAACATTTCAGAAAGTAGTTATATAAATTAAATTTATGTAGTAAAATGAATCTAATATTTCTGAGCATGTGAGTAAAGTTATGTTGCTCCAGTCTGTTTTACACAAGGAAGGTGTCAGATGTTCGTGCATTGTTCCCAGAACACGGGATCTGCTATTACGTGTGTTAAAGTGATTTCAACGGTGGACTTCATGGTGGCTGCAGGCAATGATGAGGGAATAGTGACTGTATTCCAGATTCCCAAGATACCACCTGATAGTCTTCCAGAAAGTATAAAACCAAAGAAAAATAAACAAGTAAGTCACAACACTTATTTTCAGACTTTTCTGATTCACAGACTGGTAAAATAAAGAAAAACTGCCTGTTTCAAGTCTGATATTTCTGCATGGTCTCAATCCTCTGCCTGGAACACCTCCAGCCACTGCAGATGTGGGGAATCCCTCCACCATCTTTTAGAGTACATACTAAATTCTGTCTCATCTACCAGCAGTCATATGCATGTTCACCATTACAGCCTTATATATGATTGCCATTTTTCCAGGTGGAACGATACACCATCAGTGGACTTCATACATCTTCAGTAACAGCAATTGAATGGAGTATGAATGGAATGAAAATGTTCAGTGGTGATAAAAGTGGGCTTGTTGTTCTAACAGAGATTGATTTTTATATGGTAAGTATTAGAAATACTATGAATGATGTATGCACAGTTTAGGTGCTAGGACGATACTGGCAGGGGCAGGAAATTTTTTCTATTCTTAAGATTGTCCAGGCTGGCTCTGGGCCCCCATAAGCCTCCCATTCATTGCGTCTGAGTTTTATTTCCCAGGTGTAAAGCAGCCAGGGCATGAAGTTGACCGTTTATCTGGCATTGAGGTTAAGAATGACAGGTGCTGTCTTCCCATCAGGAGAGGTGCAGGTGTATTTATGAATGTTTCGGTGTGGGCATATCATGCTCTTAACAACTAGATTTTTGGTGTGGCAAAGTTTACTATTCTTAAACCATTTTCGTTACCATCCTGCTGTAGACTCTCATTGCCAATTGTTGGTTTAAAAATATCCTCCCTCCCAAATTTTACGTTAAGATCTTCTAACAGAATTTTCATATGGTACTTAGGAATATGATCGACAACCTGCTCTAATTCCTCTTAAAAACTCTTTTGAATCATCACTTTTCTCCTTAATTGGTGCAAGCACATCCAAAACCATATCACACCAACAACCTCTCAGAACTATATATGACATCCTGTCACTAACAAACTCAACTCTTTTTAACTGCTGATACTGTTTTACGGTGTACAGATAATCCTGTTCCCAGTTGATGATTTTCGTTCCCTTTTCTGTAGAAAAAAATATAATCTCCTACCCTTACAGTGCCCCATTTGTCCCATCTAACCTTGTGTACACCCACTAAATCTAATTTATTCCTTGCTAATTCCCTTACTACTGTTGTAAGTGAACCTGACCTATACAGCCTTCTTACATTCCATGTGCCAAATCTCATGTACCTTTTTCGTTGCTTAGGTTGTACCCAAGGATCAGTCCAAGTCCGTGACAATTGTATTCATTTTGTAACAAGGCTAGTTTTTACACTGAGGATATGTTAGCACCTTGCCCAAACCCCACGCTAGAGAGCCACCCCCTTGACATATGTCTGCAACTGCTTATTCAATATATTTGCAGCTACCCTCCATTCTGGAGGCTGTTCCTCCTTCCATACCATGAGGATGTGCCGTGCTGTGGTGACAGCTTTAGTAGCTGCTAGTAAGGAGACTGGACTAGATGTAAATGTTGATAAAACTAACTACATGGCCATGTTTTGGTATCAGAATGCAGGATGAAATCACATTATAAATATTGATAATAGTTCCTCTGAAAGGGTGGAAGAGTTCAAATACTTGGGAACAACCCAAATGAATCAAAATTCTTTTCAGGAAGCAATTAAGAGCAAATTGAAGTCAGGGAATGCTTGCTATCATTCAGTGCAGAATCTTTTGTCTTCCAGTTTTCTGTCTAAAAGTATAAAGATTGAGACTTGCAGAGCTATAATTTTGCCTGTTGTTTTTTATGGGTGTGAAACTTGGCCACTCACATCGAGGGAGGCTGAGAGTGTTTGAGAATAGGTTGCTGAGGAGGATATTTGGCCCTTAGAGGGAAAAGGTAACGGGAATGGAGAAAACTACATAATGAGGAGCTTAATGATCTGTACTCATCACCAGATATAATTCAAGTGATCAAATCAAGAAGAATGAAATGGGCAGGGCATGTTGCACGTATAGGGAAGAGGAGAGGTGCGTACTGAGTTTTGGTGGGGAAACCTGAGGGAAAGAGACCACTTGGAAGACCCAGGCATTGATGGTAGGATAATAAGATGGATCATCAGGAAGTGGGATGTGGGGGGGAGCAGGGACATGGACTGGATTGCTTTGGCACAGGATAGGTACAGTTGGCGGGCTGCTGTGAACACAGTAATGAGCTTTCGGGTTCCATAAAGTGCAAGGAATTTCATGACTAGCTGATATCCAGTTTGCTTCTCAAGAGGGACTAAGATGGATTAAGTAAGAAAGTACATAAGTAAGTAAGGAAGGAAGGAGCTATGTGCTCTCATGGCATGAATAGGAACAGCTTTCCCTTTAACTTAACATAGTTATACCATTCCAGAGGCATATCTTGTATAAGATTTATATCAGTGAAATTGTCAAGTATGATTCATTAATTACATGCAGTCTTCTGCTGAAGTCGAGGTAAAGATTTGTTATAAATGTGGGATCAAAACTGCCTCGTTAGCAGTATATTGCAACAATATACTGATGTGGCATCAACCTGGTATGCAGCATTGGTGGAACTGTGTCACACTGCCACATAACTCAGCAACTTCGTAAACATATTTTTGAACTTAAAATGTTGTTATGTTGAAATCTGGTAAATCTCCACTTCTCTGCTGTAACTTTCCAAAGCTTCCTGTTTATAACAGGTTAGTTCTGATCATATAGTAATAAGAACTTGTAACTTCATTTGAGGAGTTTAACATGATTCTTGCACTTTTTTTGGTGGGGGGGGATTGGTGTAGCAGCCCATCCCAGGGCTATGCCACCTCATTTTGGATGTTTCTAGAATGTGCACAATTTGACACACACACACCTGATAGGACTCCTATGAATGAGTGATCAGCTTGACACAGAGGCCACTACCGTCATAACCCACAACAAACACAAGAGACAAACATCCATGCCCTCAGCAGCTTTCAGACCCACGATCCTGGCAATTAAATGGCCACAGACCTATGCCTTAGACTGCATGACTGCTGGGATCAGCTGTATGGATTGTAGTCAAGAATCACGCAGTGCATTTAATGAAATGGAAAATAAAAATTTTTATTGTTCTATAAAATTCGCAACTACAGTACATGTGATGGCTATGGAAACATTTAAAATTATAAGGGCACATTTTGAAAAGTGTGTCCTTTCATCTTTCATTTTCAAAAACCATTCAAATTGGAATACACATTTCATTCCTCTTATTAAGTGAATTTCAGAAAGGAAGAAAATAACAAACCAACAAAATGCACAAATTAATTTTGGATTAATTAATTTATTATTGTTCAATCACTCCAACATGTTTCGGCCACTTAATCGAAGCCATCGTCAGGGAGTTCAAAATCCTTGAGAGTTAC
>Ga0209629_10002098_pt1 | contig 13304 bp, 8 predicted proteins | sample TergutCu122P5_FD_187286 | JGI IMG/M metagenome (GOLD analysis project Ga0209629, IMG submission 187286) | Cubitermes ugandensis P5 segment gut microbial communities from Kakamega Forest, Kenya - Cu122 P5 (SPAdes) (version 2) | ecosystem: Host-associated > Arthropoda: Insects > Digestive system >... | reverse complement strand
AAGCAGTAACGACTCAAAGCAGGGCCTTAGTATGGTGGACATGGCAGGTGTCTGTGCATGGGAAGTGCTTCATACTGTGGTTATGAACAACCATAATTGCTGCTGGATGCAATGAGTGAAACCACAAATGGTTTACATGCAACTGCTTCAGGCTTGAATGAAGTGAACATTAAAAAAAAAAAAAGTAACATGGTTTAGTTTTGCGGAGTTCACAGTGTGTTTTTGCACACTGCTCTGCAGTTCTAAGTAAAAAAAAAACATTCATTTTATTAACCTTAAAATTTGAAAGCATTCTCATAAGGAACTGTAAAATACAGAAATTCTGAGTTTTTTTTTGTTTTACTGATTCAGGGCATTTCTACAGCTGTAACAGAATGTCTTATAAACACAGGATAGATTGTTTTCATCTTTCAGGTTTTCATAGTGGATGTTGCTCACACGCCGATTGTTCAGGTACCTACACAGTGTAGGAATATGAGTTTGTTCAGATGTTTCAGAGAACTGTTGCAACAATCTTCAAGGTGACCATATTTGTTTCAGATGGATGCCAAATGACTGGGAGAAGGAAGTGTGTTGGTTATACAGGGTTTTCCATGAGGAATCTGCCACAATTTGGGAGAACATTGCTTGGGTTAATTTACATTGATATTACTAAAAACACCTATGTCTGAAGTTAATTACTAGAAAAATGTAGTCTTCTTGCAGTTCCACATACTGTACCTGTTGAACAAGATGTGTTATACTACATCACACAGGTCTGTCCTTTGGCCAGTGGCCAAGTCCAAACATATGAGGTCAGTGTGTTATGTAAAGTACTTAGAAACCTAAGGACAATTTTTACAAAATCAGTGCAAATTTTTCTTACTTAATTTATGCCTTTATATTGCTCAGATATTAATTAGGTGTTGTGTATAGGTGTTAACACTAGAGGAACTACAAATTCCTCATTGTTTTAATACGTATTTGGTAATCAATAAATGTACAACAGTTCTCATTCTTCAAAACTTATCTCACATCAATTCCACAACCTTCAATTTCATATATCAGTATTTTTGGTTGTATCAATTTAATCTAAACTAAGAAACATTCTCCCGAAGTATGGCAGACTCCTCCTGAAACACTCTGTACAGGAAAGTTGCGATGACTGTGGCCAATTAAATCTACTGTCTCAGTACAAGATGTCCTCCCTTCCCTTTCTGCAGCTCTGATCGGCTGAAATCCTTGCAACCTTCCGCACGTTTCCTCCTCCCATTCACTTCAGCATCCACCTGAACGAAATGACTCACCTCTAAAGATGGAGGCTGCACATCTCTCTGAAACTTCCAAATAAATTTATTGTCCTACACAGCATAGGAACCAAAAGGCCACCAATTAACTTATAGGCTACAAATATCAGAAAACACTACTGCTGTCGGCAGTAATGAACTAGCACATGTTATGCGCAGGATATATTATACCCAGCTAAAAACTACACATAAATTCTGAACAAACATAAATTTGTTGCAATAAAATGGAAATGAGAAGCACTGACTGCCTGAAATATAACATCATGCCTTTCTCACAAGTTAAGCAACAATTTTTTAAGGCGCGTGTTATATATAATTCCCAGATATTGCATAATCTGCAACACTGCACTCAATATAACAATAGTGAGTTTGTGCAGTCATTTTTAAGACAATGAAACATTATAGTTTGACAGCAATGACCAGGCATTTTAAAACTTCACTCTTCCTGGTTGAGAGTATGAAAACCACAGAAAAAGAAGCAGTGCTATGACATCTGTTAATTAAAGTCAAGTATAGCGTTTGCATTTTCCACACATAAAACTGAATCCTATATAACTCAACCCTTTAATAAACATGGTAAGTTTTATTTTTCATTGTGCATTAACAAATGGGACAATGGGTAATGCTACTACGTCATAAAGGTTATGAAAACATCCACACACATACTGGCATTTTACAGAATACAAGTACAGCAACAATATAAAGTTGTAAATCATTCCAACAGCTGTCCACATTAACAATGCTGAAATTTCAAAAGACTCCCTCTAACAAATAATTGCACACATCAGAATATGGACTCAACAGATAAAGCTGGAACATGTATCATATCGTAAAATCTAAATATTACCAGTTTATTTTTATCTCAAAATGGATATACTCTTTGTCTTCCATCACTGCAGATGCAGATGTACAGAGATGTATTGTGAAGTTGCATTAAAATGATTAACAGTATGAAATTTACAAGTAACGTCATGAGACTAAACAGAAATAAACCAGCCAACGTCAATAAACACTCAAAAAAGAGACTAATGTAGAAAATTTAGATTTAAAATGATTTAATAATTTCCACCACCTTGTAGCTGATTGGACAGTATTTGACTAGACAGAAAGACCCGTGAATCTGTATTAATTCCAATTAACTCTCAATCAATTTGTTGCTCTTGGTTTTCTTACTTCATGGACTTACAAGGAAACATGTCAGTACCTGTGTATAGAATTACAGAAGAAATGAATCCCCCATTTTCTTTCTCACAAAAGCCAATAAACACCCTCCAAAGTAAAGTGTCTTAATAGGAAACATTCTCTTGTCACATAAAAAATACTTTAAAGAAAGAAGAAACATTTACTAAAACAGAGTCATACATGGATGGAAGTCAGTAGTTTTCATTCCCCACAACTGCTGGATACTTTGACAAGTAATCAACTCAATTCATATGTTTGGATTTGCTCATACAAAGAAATAAAATGCTCAAAAAGAATTAACCCCTTCACACTGGCTTTATGCACTTTATGGACCTTCAATTCTCAACATACTGCTGGCCTAAGCACTGTATGGCTGTGAATGCATTTCAAGGTACTGTAAATTTAAAAGCCTCTGTTCTGGACAGTACTTGAAATTTAAATCATGTTGTCATTAAAGAGTTAAAAGGAAAATAACAAAAATAAAAATAAAATAAATGGAAAACCCCCCAATAGTTTGTTACATTTTAATTAGAGTGAAATATATTTTGATGACCCTGAGAAAATGTACATTATATTTAGATATAAATTTAGAGAGTTATTCTATAAATTAAGGACATTCAGAAACATTCCTAATAGCTCTAATTATGAAATCCTTGCTCTTCTAGGATGTTGAATGGTGTAGATTGGTAGGCAGTTATTGATGTTGCAGGACAACTTATCAGTCCCACCTTCAAAGGTGCAGCAGTCCAAGAATAATGCCGGCATTCTTATTGGACTGCTTGGCCCTCGAAGATGGGACTGATAGGTAGTTGCAAAGTGTTGGTAACTAACTACCAATCTATGCTGTGTAACATTCTAGAAGAACAAAGATCTAATTTACACCTCAACAGACACCTGAAATCAGTTCTAATGCTCTACAGGAACCAAGCCTTCAGGAGATCAAAGGCTCTGAAGTGAATTTGTTCACTTGTTTGGACTCATACAGCCTTTCATCCACCTCCCTTTCTGTTTGCATGGCAGCAGGGTCAGAGTCTATAACATATTTCACCTGCTACTCTCAATATTGATGTCATATAACACTGGAAGAAATAACCTAATCCAAAACAGATATCTAACTGTAATAACCCTATTTCTTGGTTATCATTTACATCATCCTTTGAAGTCGTTATCGATTATCATTCAAGATGGTGACAGAGTGACTGTTAGGAACTCTCCTAAGCAAGCAGTGATTAATGTTCTGGAATAATGCTAATTCCCCCGAAAAGATGGAGAACAGCTCCTTGTGCACTCTTTACTTCATGCAATTGTGTTGCCTTTAATTTCTCATTCTGTACGCTTCCACATTTCAATAAATCCAAATCACATCTCATACTACAAACACTCCTCTATCCTGAAGACTCAAAAGAAAAACAAAAGTCATCACAGATGTTTCCACTCTTTTAGTTATGTTGTTTTGAGGCATGAAGCAGAAGTTTGAAAAATATATAAGAATTTCCCTTTTGATGTTAAATTTAATATTAATGTCTCATGTTCTGAATACCTCTGTTCAGCACTTTAAAATACAAGCAAAAGTAAAATCTTCCCTGTCCACACCATGAAGGCATAGAGGGGAAGTACAGGACAGGTATACTTCCACTCACTCTTCACCTCGGCACTAGATGGAGGTGAGTGGTTAACTGCGTGCCTCAGCTGCTTTACCCAGGAAAGAATCCGAGCACTTAAAACTACAAACTTAAAAAAATGGTTTGTTACATTTTATTGTATACAAATAATAACATTTATTATTGCCATCTGTTACTGGGTTTTACTGGCATAAAAGCAAGTGAAGAGTGTTAGTATTATAATAAATTATATTCATTATCATTCTTTAAGAGATGTCTGGAGCTCACTGCTTAAAAGCCATAAGTTATTGAGTTGTGATGAACATCACAAGTCAAAGTCAGATCACACAGTTGTTAGCAGCACAAAGACTCTTGCAGAATAATGTCACTTACTCATCACACTACATTAAGATGTTCTCAGTGATCACAGATGAGTGGAGTGCTCAAGCCTTTTACTTCCTCAGTTCATCTCTACTTTTCTCCCACTTCACCAAGTGAACTTCAAGGGTCATTGCAAATAAAGAAAACTGTTTAGTAGGCTTATGATTTTCATTTAACAGATAAAATTAATTAATCAAAATTAATGATTATGGATCTTTATCACATCTGTATATTACTTCTGCATAGTACATTCCACTTTCAGTCATACAGGGACACACTTTCAATAGCCTCATGCATCACTCTAAACGTGGATCATTCTGGATACCAGCAGCCAGGGCAGTAATCACTGCTATTCCAATCTGCAATGAGTGGCAGTCCATACATTTTGCTTTTATGCATGGGAGTTACTATTAGATTCTTACTCACTGTATTTAAAGGAGCTGGAAGTGGTTTGCTCTATCAGCCACTGCAGCGTCTTAATGAAAAAAGGCACAGGTTCTCTTACAGTCAGACAGATCTTTAAAAATGGCACCAGAATATCTTGCACATATCTGTGTGTATCTATGATCTCAGAAACAATGGGCACAGTTATCCTAGTTTCACTTGTAACACACCACACACAAACTTAAACATCACACAGTGACACTCTCTGGACTATCATGGGATTTTCTGCAAACAAATACTTGTTATTCTGGGAGTTCATATATCCATGTAGATGACACCAATCTTCATCACCAAAAAGACTGAATCTGTGGCCAATTTCTTCAGCATACATTCAGTGAAGGTACTAGTTCATAAAATTCAGTCTTGCTTCACAAATTGCATTGCAGACTTTGTGAATCACAGTTGTCTTATGCAGATGAAAATCCAGCACTTTTGTTACATTTTGTGGGAATTATGCAGCCACACCTGTGCACGTTGTGCCACAATTTTCTCAGGAATATCCCCATTTACCACAAATTCTGTCTACTATTCTTCAGTCAGTACAGGTCTTCTGCAAGTTCTTTCCTTGTCTAAAATGCAACCAGTTGTTGAAAAACTTTTCGTGTGTCTGTAAATTCCCCCCCCCCCCCCATGTAGAACTTCCATAATTGGACATTTCAATTTGAGTTTACAGTGACACTTCTTGTACCAATTGTGGTTGGTGTAAGTATGTATGTATCATACAGAAACCTGCATTGCAATTGCAGATGAGTCACAGGGACCCCAAAAACTTTCCAATAAGCATTGCAGAAGCCAACCAGCAAAAGAGCTTCATGAACATATAGTATACCATGAGCCAGCCGCAAGGAAGTGACTAGCATTAGGGGGGATCATTTAAAATAATGGCCCTTCATATCAAATTCAACTAATTATATTAATATACTAGTGCCAGAAGTTTTTTAATATAAAAGTTTTTTCATATGTTACTAACATGTTTGACTAATGATATTATACAAAAGAATTCTCTTCTGTTAAAGTACTGTCTTCAGGTTCATTTCAAGTTTCGTTATCCCAGCTAATAAACCCATCTGAAACTTGCTACACAACTGCAGCACTTCACAGTGCCGTTCATTTATAAGCAAGAGAAAAATATATTTAGAAATAATTTTTTAAATAAAAGAAAATTACAGTATGTATAAGTATACAGAAATAGTTCTAAATTATGATTTACTGAGTCTTTAGTTCATTGCCCACCACAACATGGCAGCTTTATTGCATACAAAGCTTGCACTCACCCAAGATATCCAGTGACAGCTGTGGTGCTCAGGTCAGCAATGAAAGATACGCCCTGTAGAACTCTGTATTTATTAATTTTGAACAAATTCAGATGCAAAATTTTATAGAAATACAGAATTTTCTTCACTGTTCAGTAAATAGTATATAATTACCAAAAGATCAACAAAAATAACATCAAATGTTGAAAGAAATAATATGTCCACCTGATTTGATATGTGATAATTAAAAATTGAGATATTAATGCATCAAGTTATCTATTCTTCTGTTATTTAAAATTAATTACTTCCAATAATAGGGGTAAACATAATGTAAGCAAATTACTATGATAGCATTTTCCTTTAAATGAAATGACCCTCTAATTGACATATGTTTGATAGAATTTTCTTATTTCTGATCTGTGTGTCATTCGTAATCCTGAGTTTATTCTTATTAAAATAGTTCAACATTACACATAATGCCCACACCAACAGATGACTGGCAATGATACCATGCAAGATGAAAAAACAGTTATGCTGCAATTTCAATATAGCTGAAGAAGAAATACAAATTAGACAGTTATCTGGAAAGTTGTAATACTTTATAATGAGAACATATATGACTAATTTACTTTTTGCAAACACAATGCTGCATTATTAGAGTAATGCCTCAGGTTAGTAATACATCTGAATTAAAAACACATACTAGCATATTAATAATGCAACATAAATATATGGACAGACAGGAAGTTCAGGATACACATGAATAAGGACACTAGCACTCTTATGTGTAACAAATTTTCCAAGTGTTCTGTATACCACAGGCTAATTATCTGCAGGCTGCCAGTGGATACAAACTCTAAGTTCACTTATCTTTTATAATACATCAGTACTGATCAAATAATATAGCCCACACATAAACTGTGCCAGAAAAATTATGTTTTCAATGATTAAATGGGACCCCTAGGTATGTTATGTACAATGTGACAGAACAAAAACACCCAGTCCTTCACCAACCCTTCGAATCATTTTATAAGGCACTGTACCTTCCATGTTGCTGCGTTTCGACGGAAGTAACAGAAAGTGTTTTGGAACCAGTTGTATATCTCGTTGAGAGTGAGCTGCTTATCAGGTGACTCGATGATTGACTGAAACAGAAAGATGCATTATCAATTCTGTGTAATTCTCCTGAGTCAGGTGTAACCTGCCCTGGGAAAAATATACAATTTGTTATGAAGGTTACTTAATAACACCATGTCAGAGGTCAACTTTCTGTAGAACTGACAGACAGACAGACAGACAATTCTAATACATAGTTACTAAACACCAAGCTAAGAAAACAAACAGGGACAGTGGAAACAATGCTCTATATATAAATACTCTTGAAACTACATGGAGGTTTTAAACAGTAAACTTCATTCTCTGGATGGTTTATGTTATTGAAAGAGCCCTGACAGCCATGGGATAAAAGTGTTTTTGATTGATTGACTGATTGTTTGATTGATTTATTTCACCTTCTGTCAGATCTTTACAGATGTTTTGTGGGCTCTTCAGCTGGCCAGAGAGTGTTTAAAAACAGAAAATTCCTTGTTCCTACCAGAAATCAAATTTTGGCCATCCATTCCATATGCAGTCTAATGAATGTGCTAATATGGCTCATGAGAGGAGTTTATGCATTACTATGAATGAGGAATGGGGCAGGAATTGATGATGATCCACACTGAAATCCTAACTTGGCATTAACCAAGACAGCCAGTTCAGCTGATGTGAACCAGGCACCTGGTGAAAAAGAGACAGGAGTGATAAGCACACACGAATGTTAGGTTCATTAATATACAAACGCTTAATAACTGCAACATCACTGCCGCCTCCAACCTCATACAGGTGTGGTCTACCTGCATTAAACTACAAAACTGTTTCCACTTTTAATTACAATCACTATTTACCATGCATTAAAGTTGTAACTGAATTAAAAATCATATCATATCACACCTTACAAAATAGTTCTATATTACTATTAGTATCCTACATTTTTCAGTCCTTGGACCATCATCTGGGAACTGGTAATGGTGAACTCTGGAAACAACTGAAGGTGTTACTTTGACACACACATCCAACAGTAACTTATGTATAACACAACCTTCAATAAAAATGACAAAACACTTTCTCTAAAAATAATTATAAGCAACCATTTTTTTTTTTTGTAATAATAAACTGGCAACAAGTTATTCCAATAGCAGAAATGTTGGCAGCGAATTTTTAAGCTCAAAGCACAATCCATTTTATTATGTGCCTGTGCTAAATGTCAATTTATTTCAGTCTTTACCTTGAATACCAACATTGGAAATATTCATTGTCCTATATCACCCCACACTGTTCTATCTCTACAAGAGAGCAGCACATAAATTTTGTGTGTTGAAATGTTCATTACAAAATAAAATACATTTGTCTATACATTGGGCATATGTGCACATTATATATTAATTACCTGATATTATATCTGTATGATGCAGTAGTAAATCGTCCTACTGCATTGGTATCTCTTTTACAAGGCAGCTACATTAACATATGGCTTTTTGTGAAGTACACAAAAACTTCTTATGCTGACGGCAATGTCAGGTGTTTCAAGAAAATAAGTGTTTCAGAGAACAAACTCTATTTCCATCATCAAGCTTTTGACACACCAGAATCCCCATTATCATATCCGTAAATATGGTTCCTGCGACTGATTCTGTCTCCTTCATCAAAAAGTTTGTCCTGATATCACATCAGAACCCTGCTCGTGGAGATGGAATTAGTCCCTGATACAATAGTTTAACTAAACCACTGACATTGCTGGCAGCCCAACAAGATATTAGTGATATCCTAAAAACTCATAAATTAACACAGCCACCTTACAAACAGGATACCAAGGTACTTGTGAACTGAATGCAGACAAAATCACAACATACATATAACTGTCAATCTTATACAATTGTGGCAAAGTCCATATGTTTGGCAAAAACATTAACATATTACAATGAGATGTATAAAGCAATAAACAGCAGATTATATTAGAGAATGCCTACTACCAGTTACTGAAGGATTTTTTTCCTTACCACTTACTACCTCAGAATATAAATATTACAACATGCAGAAATAAAATGTTGTCTCTGTATATGTGGGTGAAACTTGGTTCCCCAAATTAAGGGAAGAACAGAAGGGGTTCAAGAATAAGGTACTGAGGAAGATTTTTTGGCCCAAGAGGTAGGCAATAGGAACAGACTGGAGGAAACTGCATGAGGAATTTCAAGATTTGCATTCCTCATGGAATATAATCCGAATGATCAAATCACAGTGGATGGGATGGGTGCAGAACATGAGGAAAGAGACCACTTGGAAGACTTATGCATAGATGGGAGAATAAAATTTTAAAAAATCTCAGAGAAATAATAAGGAGAGCACAGACTGGATTCACATAGTATAGGACATGGAAAAGTCACTGGTTCCACCAAATTCAGGAGTTTTGTGACTACCTGTTAGCTTAACAAACAGGACTTTGCCCCATGGAGTTAATTATTTAGTCAGTTACTTGGGCAAATATGGGTCTCCCTCCCATTGCATGTTTAAATAGGCTATGAAATGTTGCTGTATCAGTCCAATCATTGTTCTGTGCAAAACACAGTTTGCAAACACACATTCATGGAGGTGGCTGGGATGTGCATGACATTCAGTCATGCACATGATGATTAACCATTTGGCGCCGGAATTTCCTCTTAAATTTTAGCACACCCTGTATTTAAAATGTGAATAATACAGGAACCAAAAAAGGTAGCATTATGAAATAAACGGCATTTTGAAGAGGAAAAAACGATGATTATGCTGCATGTTTAAAATATTCAGTACGTATATTTATTGAATAAATATATAAAATGTAGCATCTGGAGTTTAGCTGTGCGGTACGACCCACATAGTGGCCGTTAGGCGTCAAATGGTTAACTTGGGCTAATGATATCTTTACCAGTATTACAAAATCAGTAATCCCTAAATAAAAAAATCCTGCGGACAGGCCTGTACTCTTTATTAGCTTCATCCTGTCAAGGGAATGGGCCATAATGCAAAGATGAAGCATCTAAAGACCCATGCTTACAAAGACTACTGTGTCATGTTCATTGAACATGCCACTAAGGTGGTGATGTGCATTTTTTTAGGAACATCCCATATAAGAAACAAGTTTGTGCATAAAGGAATAGGGTAAGTATATAAAAGACATTACGATACAGGAAGTAGCTCTGACTGCCTTCAACACAAGCATAAGCTTGAAGTCTGTGAACAGTTACTCACAAATGCTGGCTGAAATTTTATGACAAAATTACTACTTGCATTAAACAAATCATACAAAATTGCCTCTTGCAAAATGAAATTGAAAGAATTCCTCATAAAATGACAATACAATTAAATGGTAATTGTGTAAATACCGGTTTCTGATGTGTGTAACACAAATCATTCCATCTGGTACATAGGCTGCAAAATTGTAGTTTTGCATATAGTATTTCAATCACATGTTTTTCAATTTTATACAGTATGATAATTCTATGACAGATGCCCAAAGAGTAATGCCCCACATTTTTTTCTTGCCAAATATTTATTCAAGAATCTTGACAATAATACACAATGTTGATTGAAACTTAGTTTATATACCATAACTTTCTACAAACTCTCCATGAAGTTCTACAGCTTTGCCCCAGCATGGAACACGGGCATGTACACTCAACTGGTACCATTTCTTGTCCTGTTGATGCAACAAAGTTCTGATGGTGCTGACCACATCATCATTCTACTCAAACTTCCTTCCACAGACAATATCTTTCAGGGGTCCAAAGAGGTAAAAATCTGAGGACACTAAGTCTGGGCTATAGGGTGGATGAGGAAACGCCGTCCATCAAGTTGTGTGACGGCTTCCTGAGTCCTGAGGCTGGTGTAAGATCTTGTGTTATTTTGATGAAGCAACATTTCGCACAGGTTCTTGTCATGCCAAACACACTGGAAACACTTCCTCGTTTTTTCAGTGTGCTGGTATACATGTCTGAGTTACCTGTCATTCCTCTCTTCATCACATCAAGAAGAATCACTCCTTCACAGTTCCAGAACATTGTGACCATCACTTTTCCAGCTGATGGAGAAAAATCAAGAAGCTGCATTTTTCCTACTTCTACATGCCTCACTCTTTTTGCCCAGTGACCTACAGTGCTACTATTGACTGCAGCAATTCCACAAATAATGCTGAGCCATTTATGTATGTTCCCCACCTTTTCTTTCACTGCAACAAGAAACACTAACACAGCACGCTGACTGTAATAACTATCACTGGTAAACCCCCTTTGGAAAAGCTGGAGCAGAGGTGTCATGTGTTGGAAACCTTTGCAAATTTGTACACAGAACGAGGGGAGCTCAAATGTATACTACCTGAAATAACAGGTTTCTAGCTCTGTTACTCACTGAGAGAGAAAAAAAAATTGTGGGGCATTACTTTTTTGGCAACCTCTGTAAATTACATGCCACAAGAATTCCTTCAATTTTATCTGCAGATAACAGATATTAATGTAAACATACCTGCCGTATTAAGGATGCATAGGTAAATGGAGGCCTCACATCTGCATTCTTGTAGAACTCTCGATTCCTTTGAATTTCTGAAAGTAAGGAAAAGAATATACAATTAACAAGAATCTAAGAACAACACATACACAGTATAGGAACAATAGAAGCAGTCACCCTGACATCTTTCAGCCCTTTACTTATGTCACCTGTCACACATTTCCTATCTGTTCTTTCCATACAATTAACCTTTACAAATATGATAACAATTTAATAATACAGGAAATAAATTCTGATATGTTCATTAGAATAAACTGAGCCTCACCTGACATCAAGTAACAATTATTGTGTAAGTTATTAAAATGTGTATTCTTGCAGTTACTGTCAACAAGAGAAACTAAATAGCACAGTGGAAGAGCAGATCCAACATGTTTAAGTTTACATGCACTATCAACACCTACACTGCTTGCTGGTTCGTTGCGATACATATTTAGCAGTAAATACAGTAATAAGTTACTTCTAAATTACTTCTAGCACAAAACAGGAAATCAACATCCCCATCCCCTCGGACGGCTACACGTAAACAAACTTGCGCTGGTGATGGCAACTGACTCATCCAAAATTCACTGTGCACGACCAAAACACATTATTATTTATTAAATTAACAATAAACATGCAACTTCGGTGAACAAATGAAAAGAAAGCAATGTAAATTACAAGAAAACCGCGCGAAATGATCCATATTATCACAGAATTCTTTGTGGTTTTCGTTACATCGCGCCAGAGCAGGGGAGGTACCCTATCACAGAATTCCGGATTAGGGAGAGTCAGACTTTACACAATTACGTAGTAATTACAAATTCTTGAAAACATTCTAATATGCCAAGTCAAGACGGGGGAATTCTATTTTGCAAGTTGTTGAGTTTAGCATCTGATTCCAATTTTACCAGAACAGAAAAATATTTAATGATATATACGAATATTAATTACGTAATTACACCCCATACACAAATATTCAGTGACAATTTGATTTATATAAATAATATTTTCCATCTTAAAATACAGACTTGATTTCTCATATATAGAATGTTACAAGGCAGAGTCCTTACTAAAGTGTCATTGATGGAACCATGCTAACAAACCTGCTCATCCAATGATTTAAAGTATATACAGCCGTCAACACAACAATTATATGTTGCTGATAGCAACAGTCCTTAGATGTAAGATTAAAATGGACTACATGTTTCGGTCACGCAGACCATCATCAGGTCCGAATAGAGCCTAGATGTTCATGAATGTACTAGTATTAATAGGTGAAAGTATGGTTCGTAAATTCGAATTATTGTTTTTGTTAAAAATGTATTAAAATTGATCACTGTACACTGTACACTCTGTCGCACAGCGACCGACAACAGTGATACACCGTAAACACAATATAAAAGGACGGCCTAAAGTACTTCCCATCCTGTTGTGGCAAATCCAGCTCAACTTTACGTGAAATCACAACAAGCTATTCTCAACGCCATATCAAGAATAAGTAAGTGAATAGACAAACAGTGTTATATTTTATCATTAGTGTCAACCCT
>Ga0209629_10002097_pt1 | contig 13306 bp, 9 predicted proteins | sample TergutCu122P5_FD_187286 | JGI IMG/M metagenome (GOLD analysis project Ga0209629, IMG submission 187286) | Cubitermes ugandensis P5 segment gut microbial communities from Kakamega Forest, Kenya - Cu122 P5 (SPAdes) (version 2) | ecosystem: Host-associated > Arthropoda: Insects > Digestive system >... | reverse complement strand
GCTATAATATAGTGGAAATGGGCTTTACAGTTGTATTTTATAAGCTTTGCCTCTTCCACCCTTGCCAAAAATACCTTGTGAGATATATGAGATGAAAATATGTTTCAAATAAATAGAACTTGGTTGCTTAAGTACTGAATACACTGATCTTGGAGAATGGGACTGAACTGGATTGAAGTGGCATAGAATTATGTCCAATGACAGACTAGTACATGTAGTGAACCTTTGCTTTCTGTTGCCAGCGAGTTACATACCTATTGTACAATGAGTTGATTATATAATTCTGGACTGTACTTAACAGATGAAGTTCCACAGTCATTTAGCATGATTTGTGTTGTGTGTTGAGTACAGTGACATCTTTTTTTTTTTATCTGGTCACTACAAATTGCATACAAATAACAGTAGTTTTATATTTGATTTTGATATCACTTTTCAATGCATTTCAGCTCAAACATAGCAGATAGATTAACACAGTCCTATACTTTAAATGTTCATGATGAATCTCATCAAAAGAAGTACAGTTTGAAGTTTCTTGGTTCTAAAACTGTGCTGGAGGTTAAAACAGATGTTTATACACTCACTGACATCCCTGTACGACATCAAGTGTGGACTGGCTGGCCATCACAGCTGAAGAGTGATAGAACAACTCTTGCATGTTCAGGAATTAGATACCCTGTTCATGAGTTTACTATTAAGAGAGCGCCTTTTACTGCACAGTCTTCAAAGGATAACAAGAAGGTTGGTATATGTTGGTTGTTACTGCAGCTGAATAACATGTTGCTGCAATTCAAGAAACTTTGCAAATTGACAGCCACTCCCCCCACCCCACCCTTGAAAAAGTAACATCACTTAAGTATGCACATCATATATCTACTGACAATGTACATTCAGTGCCCAGTATGTACTGAGAATAGATTGCACCAGTTGATGGAGGAAATTCTAAAAAATAATGACATTTTTGTAAGTGTGTATTTCTGTCAGCCATCCGCACTAATTAAATTACATAACTTTCTTTGGATCAGTGATCAGTATGTTTATTGCTGCCCTGAAGATATGAAAGTAATGGTTACCCAAACATTTTGTTTCTTGTTGTATATACATTTAATTTATATTGCACTGGGACATGATGTTCTAACAGGGGTGAGTGGTGAACCCTGGGCAGCAGAGTCCAAGTGGCATCAAAATGACTATTTTAAATAGGAACAAATTGATGCTTAGCACTCAGCAGATTTTAAAAAATTTAGACAAAGGAAATTAAATAAATGTGATTTTTTTAAAGTTTATAATTTCTGTGAAGGGCAAAAGTGTGATTGCTTGCCCATTTCGAAAAACCTAGCTACACCAACACTGACTAAAGTGTAGTGATTCAATTTACTTTTTGTTCCTGTTGTAAGGACATTTAGTCCTACCTGTGTAAACTTTACGTTTTCTGAACATACATCATGATATACATATGTAAGAAGAACCAACAAGATGTACATTTTTTTAATATATTTGTTTTGCCTGTTGGGCATTAGCAAACTTTACGTTTTCTGAACCGTGCATCATGATATGTAAGAAGATCCAACAGAATGTCCATGTGCATCTTGTTGGTTCTTACATATGCATATCACGATGCACGGTTCAAAAAACATAAAGTTTCCTGCCTGTGTAGTTTGTATTGCATTATACTAGGCCACAAGATGTTCTTTGTTATATAGATAAACCTGTACTTAAAAAGTTAAGTAATTCTTGTCTACGTACTTTGCATAGAAGCAGGGACATACATTATTGAAGATTATTGCATAAAGTCTTAATACAGGTATATGTAGTGTATGTATTATACTATTTAGATTTTTTCTGCTTGTCTCTTGAAGTAACTTAACATGTTATTTTCTTCCAGTTAATAGTGGATTTGGCAGATAGTGACAATAGTTCTGTAGAAGAATTTGAAGATGCTTCAGAGACATTCACAGAGGATGACATATTTGTTGATGTTGAAACAAAGAGGATGCAACCACTAAGTATGTTGTTGTAGCTAAATGAAAGTGAAAATTAGGGAATTATTACAGTGCAGAGATTAAGTTTCCATCACATGAAGAATATTCAAAATTGTGAAACAGTTAAAAACATACATTTAAAAGTTTTTGGTTTTTTCCTTTAAAGTTAGCCAAAATGTGGCTTATGGCTAACTGTGAAGGTAGGAGCTATTCACCTATTTGTCCAAAGCTATGATTACTTGGGCTCTGAAGGCATGAAATATGAATATGCATTCCATATAGTTGAGGCCTTGTCATTGTTGGGAGACACTTCCAGTGATCTGCATATGTGACTTGAATTTGGAATTGAATGCTATTATTATCACACTATAATGTAGTAAGCTTCACTACAGTAACCACGTAAAGAGTTTTAGCAAGAAATTTATTGTGAAAAATATGTCAGTTCAGTACTCTAGCTATAGCTTAGGACCATGAGAGATTGAAAGCTATGTGTAAACCCTCTATACCAACTGGTAGAAAAGGTTTGACTAAGTGCATTCAAGTGAATATGTTAGTTCTGACATAACTAGATATAGCTCCTTTGTATGTATAGAGTCAAAATAATTATAAATAACTGCTTTTTTGGGACATTTTGTGCACTTTCTCCGTGATTTATATCACATGTGACTGACTGAGCTGGCTGAAAGAGTAACACCTGGCTTCATTTGGGGAGATGAAGTTTTTTGTGGTTTCCAAACAAATGCCAGGATGGTACCTCAGGTTTGGCCAGTACCTTCTGCTTTCACTTCATAAACTTTCAACATTTACTGATGATTCTAGACAGTATTGAAGTATTCTTTAGAAATACAACTTATACTGGAATGTGTCCTAATTCCAAGATATTTTTCCTTTCTTCTTTATGCAGTTCCAAATAATGTGGAAGATGAAACGGCTGGGTGTATTCACTTCGCGGATCAGTTTACGAACCGTTATGGAGAATGTCACCCAGAGTTTTTTCCTGGCTCTTTGGATGAAGCTGTTAAAGAAGCATGTTTGAAACCAGCTAAGGATGTGAGTAAATTATTTCCAAATTACTGTTACATTTTTGGGATGTTATGAATTAATACTTCTAGTTTACATTCACAACTTTAGACATATTTTATTGCTGATGTTTAAAATGTAATGACAGTCTGTGCTATGTAATGGCAAGTTGTCTTATAGTTTGCCTGCAAATGCTGGTCAGACATGTTGTACACTTAAATTAACTCTCAGAGTAAAATTTGTCATTTATAATATCATTCTGTATCATTCTTTGGTATAAGTGAATGTAAATATTTGGATGAATTTTTCCAAAAAAAATAAAAAAATAAAAAAAAATAAAAAAAATAATAATAATAATAATAATAAAATAAATAAATAAATATACAGGAAGAATTGTTGATTATAAGTGTCCTTCTGTCTATAGTTAGTGTGGCATTTGTTTATTTATTTATTTGTATCCATAGTCCTCTGTCTGCTTATTCATTCAGATGATTACAGATGTAAATATATCCTCCATTTCCTGATTTCTGACTTCTTGCAGAGACGGCTTCTTGCGGTTTACCTGCACCATGATGGCAGCGTCCTCACAAATGTGTTTTGCACTCAGTTATTAGGCTTTGAGTCTGTTCTTCAATGCCTTAACAATCATTTTGTTGTATGGGGTTGGGATCTCACTCATGAATCAAACAAGTTAAAGTGAGTATTTTACTTGTTAATTTGTGTTCATGTTCATATCTCCATTCTTCTGGGATGTGAGACTGTGTCACTGGGTTATTAGTTATGAAATTTTGAGATGATATAGTAGTCTTCTCTATCTTTGTATTTTGACTCTTGAAGATGAGACCCTTACATCATATCAGAATGTCAGGAACCAATTACCCAGTGACACAGTGCCACATCCAAGAAGAATGCTGACTTCAACTGTACTGCTGTGAAAGTGTAAAAGCTTGCATGTGTTCATCTTATGTAATTTTGAAGCAAGTACTAAGCATGTGTAATGGATACTGTTACTAACTACATAAACATAGAAAGGTGCAGTGCAAGGTGTATTTATTATGGTACCATTATCAGTGAAAACAGTTACAGTCCTTCAGTTGCAGTGTTACATCTTGCAGCAGTATAAATTAACTCCACACTGAAAGGTATCTTTTTTAACTTTAATCATGAACATGATTAATATACCATACTTACCAGCTCATCATGATCTCGAGTCTGACGGTTCTTACTGATATCAGTGGATATTGAAATACATTACTATGTAATTTTTGTGTTTGTGAAGTGATGGAAAATTAAAATGTGTGTATGAACTGCATTTGTAATTCATTGTACTGGTTACATTAAAGTAGCAGTATTTAGTGACAGGCTGTTAGCAGAACAGTTTGATTTAGTTCTCAGCAAGGACAGATATTTTTATCTTTATCAGTATGTGCAGACTAACTCTGGAGCCCATCTGGTATCTTACTGTGGGTGAAGTAGTTGGAACATGAAGCTGACCACTCAGCTCTATTTAGTACCCTAGTCTAGAATGAGTGAAGCCTTTACCTCTGTGATTTCTGCACCTTCTTGGCATGGTAACCAGGCACAGAAGGGCACATTAAATTATAGAACAGTTTGTATTTCTGAAAGACCGTCGGGAGACCATGGCTTTCTACGTACCTTCAGGATATCCCATTGCCCTAATTTATTGGGATCAAATATAATGTCCTCAAGGCTGGCTGCTGGCTCTGTTGTAACATGTCAGACTGCTGTAACACCATGCCACTTTTGATGTGTGTTCACTTCTCTGTGCATTATCTCTTAAAAATGTGTTCTTTATTTACATATGTAACAGCTGAGGAACAACTGAACAGATCATACTGAAATTTCATTACATGGAATTTTATGGTAAACTAGTAAGCCAGTCCAAATTTTTGTTTATATTGGACAGTTTTCGCAGCCAGTTTATGTTAGGACCTGTCTGTGTTTATGCTTGCATCAGTATTCATGTATCCATTCTCTATGTGTGTAGAGTTTTGGCATCCATACTCTGTGAATGCACAGTTCCCATCATGCCTTGGGCTGATACATAAGTTATGAAAAGAAGACTGGACTATGTGTCATTTAAATTCATGTGCCAAAAGTGAAATTTTGATGCTCTAGATAGTTTGTGTTTTCTCTGTATCTTAGCAACAGTGCCATAGTCCATCATAGTAGGAACTGCCTCAGTTGTGGCATTGTTACTAGGATATAGAGGGAAGTGATTATGCCAGTGTATTTACACTGTGTACTCTTGCTAATGTGTTTGTTATTTAATGCATGTATGTGTTATGTGTATTATTTGTTGCAGATTCTTGGGGTCTGTAACTAGAACACTGGGAAGTGTGGCAGCAATGACAATTAGAAATATAGAAGTGGAAAGACTTCCAGCACTACTGATTATTATGCGGATGCGGTCAGCTACTGAGATATTCACAGTTGTACATGGTGTGATTAACTTACATATTTTTGGGGGTTTAATATAATTTTCATTTATCTTAATTTCTTTAATGCACAGTAATAATCTTTTGTAAAATGTGTGTATGAAAAATTGTTCATTGTAGCAGATACTTCATAGAGCCAGATTTGCATTTTGCAACATAAATATCTTATCCAGAAACAAACTGGCTATTTTTGTGAATATGTAATTTTACAAGGGGAAGTCAGAAAGTAATACCTCCTATTTTTGATTTTAATGTTTTGATGGGGAAGTTGGACAAGTGAAAATTTCACAGAATTTCACTACAACATTGCCAAAGGCATAGTTATTGTAAAATTCCGTCTCTTTTTATCAAGTCTCTTTCCACCTTTGAACACAAGCATGTATTCCTGCCTAGTAAAAGTTTCTGTCCCTCCTCTGCAGCCACTGTCACATGACATTTTGCTGCGCCTTGTCATTGGCATAATGGTGTCTTCACATGCTTTTTTTAAGAGGACCAAACAGGTGATAATCTGATGATGCAGGGTCAGGACTGTAGAGTGGATGTGGCAACACTATCCAACCAAAATTTGTGATGGCCTCTGTGGTGCACACATTTGCATATGGCCCAGTGTTGCCATGGATGAGCAACACTTCAGACAGTTTACTTGTGGGACAAACTTGAAGGTGAGCATTCAGGCTTTTTAGTGTTCCAATATAGCAGTCGGAGTTAACTGTTGTCCCCTTAGTCAAGAAGTAAGGACTAAACACTTTCTTGTCCCAAAGGACTGTAACATTTATTTTTCCAGCTGGCAGCACATTCTTGGATTTCTTCTCCTTGGGGATGTTGTAAGGCACTGTTCTGTTTATTGCCAGTTGGATATAGGTTCAGAATGGTGAACTCAAGTTTCATTCCCTCTAACAATTGGCAACAAGAAGCCCTCACCCAAATAGCAGTTGCTCTTCTTGTTTCTTTATGTGCATCTGTTAGCATTCATGGCACCCAGGGATCAAGAGTTTGGAATAGCTGGTCTCTTTAATAATTGCCACTACACTGCCTTTACCAGGGGATAGGGTGGAGCATAATTTATCTTTTGTTATCTGATGGTCACCGCTTGTCAGTTCATCAACCTGGCAGTTGCGAGGCATCACTGCAGTGCAAATGCGACCATTCTGCAGCTTGTCATGTAGTTTTGCTCCTCCTGTTTAAGCTTCTTCAATCTGTTGTACCCACTATCAAACAGTACTCACATCCACAGTAGCTTCGCCATACACTGAGCAGACGTTCATGAATGCAAGTCACCTTCTTCTCTTCAACAACAAAAAATTCTGTCACTGCTTGTTGTTTTGAGTGATTGTGAATCTCTGCCGTTTTAGAATCAACTGTGATGCTGCCATCTGTCAAGCAAAACAGTTGTGACTACTAGAGTATGATCGAGAATGTCCAAGAACTTCACTGTGTCGTAGTTAGTTCTATAAAGAGAAGAATGTAAGGGGAAAAAAAAATTGGAGTCATTACTTTCTGACAGCTCTTTGTTGCTAGTGCATGATTCTGTCAAGGAATTATGAGCTGTTGTCCAAAAATGAAGTTGCAAATGAATGTTGTTGATAAATTGAAACTCTGTAGCACTGATGAAGTACCATTCGGGTTTCGTAATAATGAGAAATTCTGTGTGGTACTTTGCAAAGATGGTAAAGAAATTTCACTTAATGAGGTATCACATCTGTGTACCATTGAAAGAACATGAGAACTGTAAGGATGTATTTATAGTAATTGTATTTTTACAAGTGTATTATTATTGATGTTGATTGTGACATCATTTGGCAGTTTCAACATCTTGAATTGAGACAGTTGTAATATGTATCTTTTTTTAGACCTTTCTCCCGTTTAAACCTGGGTCTCCCTACTGGTCAATTGCCAGTGAACTCGGCTTTCAGGGCTGTTTTGGGGTTTCCAGTCAAAGGGAGTCTTTGTACATGTCCAGCCCATTGTAATCTTATGAATTTAAGTCTGCATGCCTCCCTTTCCATGAAATTCACCCACCACGTGTGTTTGTGGTTGTTATGCTTTGCAATCCTCTGCTTGTGTTGCAGTTTTTATTTTTTCCATGTTCTTCAGTAGCACCAGTTATGGGCAGAAGAGAAAGTTTTTAAACCCCCTCCATCCCCAAAGGCTGTAGCATGCTGTATGTGATGGTGCCAAATCTACCAGCCTAAAAGAACACCAGTGTCTCACTCAGGATGAAGAGGGCACATAAATTAGGTTCCTATAACACCTTGGCAGCATGCAGTCTTTGACCATGATGAGTTGGCTGACAGTGCTGTCCAAAAACATTTTATATTGAAGGGTCAGAGAAAATGTCACGAAGCTGTGGCAGCCAGTGTAATTATTTGTTAAAACTGTTTACTTTGCCTCTGAACTTCTCTTACACAGGCCACACACACATTATAGCACCATTACTTCTGCCTCTGTCCCTGTTTGCATAACCTTGAGAGATGGGTGGGGGGAGAAAAATGAACTGTGGCTAGTGCAGTGGTGTGTGTGTGTGTGGGGGTGGGGGGGTGTACAGTACTAAACATAATAAAAATTATAAAAAATACTTTGGCAGTGGGTGAGAGACGGTGTAACATCATTTGTAGCACTGGTTTTACGTTCCTTGTCAGCTTCTCTCAGATGAACTCTAATGCCTCTGGTGGTGGCCAGCCACATTATGCAAATCCCAACCATTAACCTTTTCTTATTACTCTGTGACCCTGAGAAAAATTAAACTACATCTACCATAAGCATACAAGGTTGTGGTAACAGCAGTTGAGCTTCAAAGATGAGTTTCAGAGTGCTTGTAAAAATGGTGGAGTTAACAGATGGGTACTCACTGTTACTGAATAAATGTACTTATACAAGACACGGAATTTGGCAGTGCATTGTTAAACTGCCACTGCAGTTGACTTCTCATTACAGATCATACTCATAACAACTGCCTTGCACTGTAATATAGCTTTTGAAAATAAAATAATTGTTGTGATTTGTCATAGGTAATGTGGGTGTTAGTGAATTGCTAACAAGTTTGATACAAGCTGTTGATGTATTTACTGAGCAGCAACGGATGGAAATACGTGAAGAAGATGAACGAGCAGCCCGAGAACTTGTGAAAAGAGAACAGGATGCAGCTTATCAAGAATCATTAGAAGCAGATAGGTAATATCATACTCTTCATTGTTAATTGCTAATTGTAATTTAATATATTCTAAAGAAAGTACGTATTAACCCTCTGGCAATGGAATTAAGTGTTGAGTGTGATGTGCAGCAGACCAGAATTTAAATAGGGGCCGCCAAATAAAGGCCATGATAGGCCATCAGCTATGCCTGTCATTTGGCGTTTAGAGCATCATGCTGTATGACACGCATAACTGACATTAGCCACCAAGGGTTAAATGTGAAGCACAAGGTATTGAAGCATTTTGGTATAAACTTACAGAGCCAAAGAAGAGGCAAAGCGACATCAAGAATTGATGGAAAATAGAGAAAAAGAGCGGAAGGAAATCCAACGTCAAGAAGTAGAATTGATAAAAGAGGTATATATGTCACTTGTGCCCTTTTTGCATACTCCAATTTCAAAACATTTGCATATGGAGTTGTTATGTAGGTTTCTACAGTAAAAGCACTCTGTATTACACTGTATTTGGTATTCACAAACAACAACCACAACAAAAATAATTTACACCACATTAAGTAATCTATCTGTCACACAGTACTGCCTATTCATAAACAAGAACAAAATAAGTCTGTTACATGCAGCTGCTGAATGTGGACTGTTCTGAAGACATTTTGGTTTGTGTGACAAAGTGCACAGAACTGCTGTTATTCACAAACAACAACCTCAACAAAAACAACAAAAATAATTTACACCACATTAAGTAATCTGTTACATGCAGCTGCTGAATATGGACTGTTCTGAAGACATTTTGGTTTGTGTGACTAAGTGCACAGAACTGCTGTGTAAGCAAATATCCTGTGATCAGGGTACCGAGGATGATACACAACCATATAATGCAGCCATTGGTGTGGTTTTCACTTTCAAATATATGCTCCATAATAATTTGAAACCAAGTTGTATGGCATAATGTGTTTGTCAGTAAAAATAACAGATTTCAAATTTAGAAAATAAGTTTATATTCAGGTAAAATAAAAGGTGAAGTAATCCCTGGACAGGATCTGAGGGTTCCAGAAGGTTGAGGTAAAGGTAAAGGTAAAGCAGTCCCGTTACAGGCCTGGAGTGGCCCAGAGGGTTCCAGAAAGTTAAGGTTCCCAGATTTCATGACAGCAGCACAGGATGGTGGTAAGGTTGTCAGCCTTATGCACCAGCCGCCTTTACCCCCAGGAAATACACCTGGTATTCGTTTCTGTTAGAGGCTGAATCGACCCCAGGGCCATAGTGTGACCGGAAGGATTATGTCACTGTAAAATTCCAATGACACCATCGGGAATCGAACCCACGACCTTGCGGTTTGTAGCGTAGTGCCTTAACCACTACGCCACCGTGCACCCCCCCCCAGAAGGTTGAGGCTTCCGGAAATTCCAGACAGTTGTCACATGAAGGTGGAAAGGTTGTCAGCCCTACTCACCAGCTACCTTTACCCCCCAGGAGGTACTCCTGGTACTCATTTCTGTTCAAGGCTGAGTTGACCCCAAGGCCATAGTGCGGCTGGAAGAATTATGTCGATGAAAAATTCCAGTGACACTATTGGGAATTGAACCTGCAACCTTCTGACATGTAGAGTTGGATGGTATCTTCTTATAAGCCATAACTGCTTCTTTTCACATCTGCCCAAAATCTTTATTCATAATTGTCCTCTCTTTCAGAGCTGTACATTGTGATTGAAGACTTAATGCCTTAACTTCAGGATTGTATTCCTGAGGTCACTTCCAGCCATAAATACCCCGTTATTCAAGGGTAATGAATTTATCATTACTGGAATGCTTAAAAAATGGGCATAAGCAAATAAATTCTTACCTGAAGGTTTTATTGCTGAATTTACAATTAATATTCAGAAGGACCACTCCCATCCCACGACACATTCTTGCACATCTGTGAATCTGGTGTGTAGCTCATGTCAGTTCATTAGGATTATGTCACATGGGTTACAGCATCCAAAATGCGCTGTAGCACTATTGCTGGAGTTGCTGGAGTTTGCTGGTACATGAGATCATCTGTGTGCCCCAGCACATTAGAATCCAGGTGGTGGAAATGTGAGTGGTCAATATTGTGGATGGTCTGAATTGATTATTCCTCCAGTTTGAAGACTGTAGGCCTTGTACTGGCACTTGCAATATGGTAAAGTTTATAATATATATATAATAAACCAACAAGATGCGACTCTGGCAGTATTGTGTTTATTAAAAAGTACAAGTTTGCTTGTAGTTTTTAATAAACACAATACTGCCAGAGTCGCATCTTGTTGGTTTATTATATATATATTATAGACTTATGATGCACGGAAACTCAAATATAAAATTAAAATGATAAAGTTTCTTGCCATTTTTATCACACAGTAAATATGTTTACTCTTATTGCCTCCCTTATAAATCTGTAACCCTTGAATATGAGACATATGTTTATATGACCTTTCACTCTGTATAACCAGGCCAGTCATAATCATACATGCCAATATTCATGAACTAAAACTATGCCCAAACTCTGCTGGATGCACATTTAGAATTTCACTTGCCCTAATTAAGCTTCTCAGCGCAGTTTGTGTTAGTTATTTATAACCATAGATTGCTAAACTCTTTTAAAAAGAGTACATAGCACTGTGGCACTGTTTTGTTTCAGGCACATAGACTGGAAGTTAAATCTCAGTTGCCAGAGGAACCACAAGAGGATGCTGGTAATGGCATCACCAAAATTCGATTCAGGCTTCCAAAGGGGGAGTGTTTGGATCGACGGTTTCAAGCTACAGCACCTCTTAAAGTATGCAGTATTCATGAGTTATGTGAATTTTAGTTCTTTTGGTATTGTACTTTATTTATAATGTCCTTGTCCATGTATGTTTTAGGTATTACTCGACTTCCTTGTGGTGCAGGGTTATCCAGCAGATGAGTATAAGGTTATTTGTAGCTGGCCTAGAAGAGATGTAAGTAGTTTATTTCTTTCATTGTTCAGCAAGTTTTTAGTTATAGGACTGAAGGTACTTAACACCTTGCCGACCGGATGGTCTTTTAATTAAATATCCCCAGTTCCCGGACATTATAAACACTTTGAATGTTCAACCCCATAACATATTCTTACTTACAGTTTAACACCATAGATTACGCTCCTGAGCCCCAGACTGCAGAAACTGCATTTAGATAGTCTAGTAGCTCGTCACTAAATGATATTTCTCAAAACAAGACCCTTTGTGAAGCAGAGCAACGCAGAATTTACAAATGTACCTAGTTTCACTTGGCTTCTTATGTGCAGCACACACTTTATACACTGTCTTGCAGGATACTTCCTTTCTCCCTCCCCACCACCAACAATTTTTTCAAGTTTGTGTATTCTGAAATCACCAGAGAGTCTGCCTGGCAGGTCCTGTTTAGGCCCCCTTGGTGTTGTTTGCTTTCTCTGGCAATTGAAGGTCATCAGAATTGGACTCACTTCGATTCTGGACTTCTGATACCCAGGGCCTTCCTACCTCATGCAGGAAGTTCTTGTACTTTACTTTTTTGTTTGTATTTAGTGTCCTGTACACAAAAAAAAATGTTTTGAAGAGAGCACGGTTTAGCAGATACAGTACCACTTTTTTGACCATTTTACAGTTTTCTTCAGAACTGAGTAAAAACTGAAGTACTGGTCTGCCCTGTCTACGCCCTTCATAAATTTATTGTACTGGATAACAGCATAAGGCTTCTTTACTTCCATATTTGTTTTCCTGTCGTTCCTCCCGTTGTTTACAGTTGTTGCATCATGGATCGTACTTATCATTTGCACAAGTCTTTTCCTTCCACACTTGCGTCATTACATCACCATTCCTCTGGAACGCTGACTTCCCCTTCTAGGTCACATGGAATGCCCCTGTTAGCCCTCATAGTGCAGCAGACTGTCACGTTTCTGTCTACCAATGTTTGAGCTAATCTCACACTGTTATAAAAACTGTCTTGATAGATGTGAGGAAAAATGGGTGTGGAAATTGTGGGGTCGATGGACCAGTAGAATATCACAATTGTTTACGTGAACTAGTTGTGGGGACATCACTGTCACTGTCCAGACTTTCATTGTCACTATAATCAGAGACATCAGAACATGTATCCACATATAACTCACACAAAATATCGTCCTCTTGCAGAACATTCCTATCCAAAGCCATGATTGCAACTGAAGGAAAACAGAGTATCTGAATGAGTGGTCCCTTTGTTCCAGTTTTATGGTTCTAAAAACAGGGGGTCATGACCAGTCTGTTTGTTTGTAACTTGAGACCCACACATCCTGCATCAAGTTGTCGATAACCTTGAAGCGAAAAGTGAGCCAGACCAGCTGACAAACGGATGTGCAGGACGTCGTGTAAGAAAATGCAGAAATGCGTGACCTGTCAACAATGCATGGGATAGCAATCGCGCATTTCTGTGTGGCCCAACGGCAAGGTGTTAAGATCAGTTGATGATAAATGAGTGTGTTTGTGTAAAGTTGTATCCCTCAGTTATTTTTCTAGTCCAGTTGAGAATTGACATGCCACACACACATATATATATATATATATATATATAATATATACATACATACATACAGGGTGTCCCAGGAGGAATGTGCCAGACTTCGGGAGGGTGTTCCTTATGTTAAAGTATACCGATATAACCCAAAACACCTATGTCCAAATTTGAACGGTTACGGAGATAATG
>Ga0209629_10002096_pt1 | contig 13306 bp, 8 predicted proteins | sample TergutCu122P5_FD_187286 | JGI IMG/M metagenome (GOLD analysis project Ga0209629, IMG submission 187286) | Cubitermes ugandensis P5 segment gut microbial communities from Kakamega Forest, Kenya - Cu122 P5 (SPAdes) (version 2) | ecosystem: Host-associated > Arthropoda: Insects > Digestive system >... | reverse complement strand
GTTATATTCCTTGTAACAGCAATTTTTTGAAGTCTGAATATATGTTGTACATGTGCTTATGTTTTGGGACGTGGTTGCTTAGTGCTTATCTCGTGTCTTACAAAGCTGAAAATTAGGATGCATTCTATAGGCGTGATATAGAAATTTGGATATTTATATTTCAAAAGCCATGCCCAAGTAGTATTCCAATTGTAATTCTGGCATATGGGCATGGTGAGAAGTGTAACAGCTTCCCAACATTTCTGCACTTGATGCTTGTTTTGAGTTGACTGGGGCATGATTTGGAGGAGGGACTGTCACATCTGAAGGACATTGTGGTAATGGAAGTTATCTTCAGTGTGAGTGCTAGGAGTTACATCCCCATTAGGCAGTAGCTTGTGCAGGTTGGCAACACTTGCATTTAAAGTGAATGTTTTAAGAGTTTCCCCCTCCCCCAAATGGATGTGCTGTAACTGTGATGATACATGTCTACATCATTCGCGGTTTCCACCAGAAGGTTTATTATGACCTGCTGAAGGGTGATGACGTCTGAGTTGTACAGCACACTTTGTGTTCCATGAGCAACAAAACAACAGCTTGGTTGTCACGGTATTAATTGGCAAGTTGGTGTTTCTATGTGAACATCTGGATATCATGTACCAGCATTAATAATTGTTTCAGGTCGTTCTACAGGTCTGATGACTGAACCACTCATGGCTCCACCTCAGCTGAAACCAAGCCCTCCTTTGCTGCATAAAGAACCTCCAATACTCATTAAACAGGCCTCACTTGACAAGAACAAGGGGGGGAAAAAAGACAAGGTATGGAAGGATCTACTGTTCTTTATTCCTCTTCCCATAGGGTTATCAATTACATTGTACAAAATATGTTAAGACACTTATTTTAATACCTGTACTGTGCATCTTTTATTATTTTGTACAATGACCAACAAATGCACAATAAATTGACAAATTTTCACACTCCTCAGGGCCAGCAAGACGACAGCATCAACCTACAGATTGTATATGCAGCCACCACACAGACAGACTTCATTGTAAAAACAAAATGATTTTAACCCATTTTATTATAAATAGGACAGCTTTAAATTCTGTTACCAACTACTGCATTTGACATACTTGTGTAACTTGGCAAGGTACTAAATACGAATTCCTTGAGGATGACACAGTAATGTCGAAACATGTAGGAGGGTTTTGATAATTTGTCAATTAATTGTGCAGTTGTTGGTCATTGTACAAAATTTTAAAAAAAGATTAAAAATTTTAAGGTACTTTTGTCAAGATTGTCAGATAATACTACTGATAAATCTAAGTATTTTTCATTCCCCACAAAGTGATGCACAGTGCATATTAGTAACATGTTAAAGAACGAAGCTGTGTTTAGGCCACCAAGTAACATGGCAGAGAACACCGTAAGGGATCAGCAGTGTCATTATTACCAGAACGTGGTGTGTGCATAATATTGTGTTTGTTAAAGGCCATAATGCAGGCAGGAGTGCATGAGATTTTCCAAAAGTCTAGGAACCTCTTCAAAATGGTGGGTGTCAGAAGGGTGACATAAAGCAGGTTCTGTACCGATGACTCACAAAATTATTAGGTACTACAGCACAAAATTTATTTGTCTGGCCAATGTGGCATCCTGGTTTTGTGTAGTTGTGCTGTAACAAATCTTACACAGATTACTGTTTTTTCCTTCTCTTTGTTGGAGATGTTATGCAACAATGATGATAATTTCTACTACTTCATTCGCGGTTTCCACCGGAAGGTTCATTGGGACCAGATGAAGGTTGAAGATGTCTGAGTTGAATTTGAGGTTGTTTTTGTGACATATAATCTTGCTGTTTTCCTGCTTTGTAAGTTTAGTGATTCACTTGCAGGGTCCCAGCAAGGAGGATGTCCTTAAGAAGGTGGAGTCACTCATGGAAGAGTATCTTCGATCTGGCAATGTACAGGATGCCCTCAGCTCGTACCGGGAACAGAAGATACCTGACAGATTTGTGCGCCATGTACTGCTTGCTATCATGACACATACCTTGGATAAAAGTGGTAAAATATCTACAGTGAACTGCTTTCTTACAGCATGCCCTTTTGCAGCTATTAATTGTCCATTTTCACAATATGGAAGACTGAATTGGATATGTCAGATGTGTTGCCCTTCAAGTTTTGGTTTTTTGTTTTTGACTGCACAGTGACAACAATTATAGATAAAATTAGCTGCAGTTTTTTAACTTTCATTTTAAACACTACAATAGAACACTTTTGAAATCAGAAGCAAAAAAAGAAAGATAATTGAACAATTTAATTTTCCATTCTTGCCAACCTGGTGGTCGTGTGTTGGGCTGAAACACATTGTTCATTTAATACTGAATAAATGAATTGTTGTGTTTTACTGATTCTGGTGTGATTCTTATTATGTAAAACATGACAGGGATTATTTACCATAAAATCAAAAGCGTTAATCTGTCTGAAGTTTCACGGGAGAATTGTGGCTGAAGCTGAAAATTGTAGCTGTTGGAATGTTGGTGACGTGCTAAACTTTGATGCAAATGATCACCATTTATTCTTGAAAAAATTGTTACAAGTTTTATTCTTGAAAATGCTTGCTTAGTTATGTTCAGAAAAACATTTGAGTAATTTCCCTCTGTGAAAGCACCAGATTTCAGTACAGAATAATGCGTATGTACCCTGCTTCAGTTTTTGATAAAGACTAATGGAATTGGGGGTGGTAGACTGCGTATTTTGTGATTAAATTTACAGTTGGCACAAATAATATCCATGATAGATTTCCATTTCATAATGGGCACAGTACGCTTCCTGGTGTATAATGCACTGAACATGCATCAGGCAGTTTGAATTTGAGTGCTCCATTTCTGCCTTGTTGTGTGCATCAATGCCTAAATGTATTCTTGTCATGTTTTAAACACGAGCTCTATTAACACTACAGAATTATTTCCAATTTTAGTTAAGACTCACAGTTTTGGCCAGGTTTCAGAGAAATGTGTGATTAATTGCTGAATATAGACTGCTTATTGATGCTTTTATATTCACAATGGGTACCTAATGCTTGCCATGAATTGTACCTGAATCCAGTGTAAAGAAACTAATTCAGTCTGATGTGAACAAAGTGCTGCTATGGAGTTTGTCTTGTTTCTTTGCAGATGCAGATCGTGAGCTTGCAGGCAGTGTGATTGTGGAATTAAAGAAGGAATCGCTTGTGTCCTCTGCTCAATTCCTCGATGGTTTTCGTGATCTTGTTGCACACATGGCTGAAAAGGATCAAGAGATTCCACGAATCTATTCTCATGTTGCAGGTGAGTAGTCTGTCTTTATTGCTGCTGAAATTATGGTCATGTGGTCAAAGAGTAAATTTTTTGGATTGATGCTGTAAGAATGGAGTAAGAAAATTGTTTTATTTTCCTTGAGAGTAATCTCCCTTGACTGGAACACATTTTTTACGTCTATAACCATTTCCCAAAACATTCATCAGAGGATTTAAAAAGGAATGCATTTGATTGGGTGGTTACCATCTTCCTGATGTCCTCAGTATCCTGTAGTCTACCTTTGAAGCTGGTTTTCCATTTGAGAAGTAGAAAGAATTCCACTGTTGCAGGGTCAGGTGTGTAAAATGTGTGGCTTACCTCCCATGCCATCATGGTCTTCAAAAAATTGTGTCCGTGTGCTCCATTTCCTCATCCCTGAGACCGCACAGATCTACCTCTCTCCCAAATATGAAGATTGAGTTTTCTTGTTAACCTTTATCTTCCAAGTATTTAATTCAGAGTGTTTTGCCCATGGTACAGAGTTTTTCACAACATCCTGTTAAGTTGTTTGCGCATATTGAAAAATAAACATTTCTATCTTATGGACCAAAGATGAAAAAATGAAATATGGAGTATAGTGTTGGAAATAACTCAGAGTTTGTCAAAAAATGCAGTAGAAATATTTAGTGCCTGCATGCAATAAGCTAATTTTAAAAAGTTTATCGTTTTCATTTTATTTCACTTACATGTCTGTTTTGGGCCCCAAGTTTGCATAGGAAATTCCACCTTCACTGTTGTGGAATTGCACTTTGGTGTGGTAGTCTCAAAAATATCATCTTACTACACACACGTGACATATTTTATGTGTCACTGTCGTGGACCAAGGCACACCAATCTTGGTTTAGTGCAATTCCATTCCAACGACTTGTATCATTGTTTCCAACATATCTTTCACAAGGGTGAATTGAAGATCTCCATAGAAAATTTCCTTACCCCGTCAAGGAAAGAATAAATTGTCATATCATATGCCTAACCAGGCTCGTCGTGTAGGTTGGAAATAGTGTTAATAGCTTGAGTTTCTTGGGTATGTATTGTCAGAAAAAGACCCTTTGTTTGTACAAAACAGTAACTTCGTCTACAGCCAGATGTTCAGAAGGGCTGTAAAATTTTTATATCATGATGTTTAGAAATTCAGACAGATTTCATATCTTCCCTAACCTGTCAGAATTTTCATCTGTCATGTCATGCTCATTCTTGTTGTCTGTGAAGTGCAGAAAGTGACAGATATGCAGATATCTGTCCTGTTTCATAGCGCTACTGTAGAAACTTATATGGAATTGTCTGGTCATCTTGCATAAGTCTGTCAGTTCGTCCGTATGCAGTTTCCCATTTGTATTGTTATCGCAAGAAACACGAGAATTTCAGCCTCAGTCCAATCATGGAGGGACGAAGGTCCCTTGTCCAATCTGTCAAGGTGGTCTTGGTAGTATCTTTGTTCCCACCACCAGCAGTGTGATAATTTCTGCAAAATACAACAGGAAAATGCTAATTGGACTGGAGTTACCATTTGTATATGGTGTATCAGTGCCTTTTTTTCCCTGTGGCCCTCTCTAAAGGCGTTTTATTACACTTCTCTGGCGGCCAGAGGGGACGTGTCCACTGTGAAGTGGATGGTGTTTGGACCTGTTGACCTGGCCAACTCTGAAAAACTTACCCTTCTTTAGAGGCACTTTAAGAAAACAAACTGCTGGTCACTTGACCTCTGGATGTAGGCCCATCCAGATGCAGATGTGACAACCCCTGGTTTTTATTCAAAACTCCCTCTTCCTCAGAGCTGCTGCCACTCGGGGCCCCTGCTTCGTACCCCTCTCTGTCCCCAACAAAAACAGATATCCAGTTTGGGAACAGGAACCTGGCTGTCTTATGCTCACTCATCACAGATTGCTTACTGAGGAGTGAATAGTCATTCAATCCGTCTTGTTATTATGAATTTGAAACAGGTGGTCACGTAGTGAAAAGCCATATATTTCAGTTCTTTATGGCTGGACTTTTTACATACCAGTCTTTTTATTTCTATATATCAAACTTCAGTTCAAATTATAACCCTAAGTGGAGTTTACCTGAGGCATCCCAATTGCAGCATATGTGTTGGGAAAAGTGTGACATTGACATTGTGGCTAGTAATTACTGACATTGGTTTGTGTGGCAGTGGTATGCAGTCACTTATTCCCCCCCTTCTGTAACAGTGCATGATCTGAACTGAAATGTAAGACAGGCATGTAAGAACCTGTGTACCATTGGCATTTTATCAAATAAAGACAGTTGGTTCTTAGTAGTAATATATACTGCCATTGTCTGTGGCATAACCACAGCATGTTTAAATGGCCACAGCGTATTATACATGGAATGTTCAGTACTCTGTTTAAATCCCTGTATCATATATGAAATGCTGGGCGCATAAAGGTTAATATGCCGTTAATCCATTATCATGAAGGGATTTGACAGTCACTTGGTGATCAGTTAAAGGTTATCTGGAGCTGTATTCAGAATTCTATCAGGTCATATCATTCTTTGATCATATTCAGGGCCATCTCATACATCTGTGAATCTGACACACAAGACAGACTGTGTTTATTTCCATAAACAGTTGTGAGCATTTTTTATGTTACTGTAGTTGTTTTCCAAGTTTGAAATGAATCTATAAGTTCACTTGTGCTGCTACTAGACAACAGAGCAAAACTTATGCATGTGGTTGCTGTAGATGAACTGATGGAGCTAAAACTTTATCACTAATCCCAGGTGGCCATAATATTAGCTTACAGAAGCAGGCTGCAACTGATTTTATGCGCTAAACCATACTTGCATGATAGCATCAATCCTGTGTGTTTGTCAATGTATTTGGAAGGGATAAATACAAATTTATTTTTCTAATAATTATTTGATCTTCATGACTGTATTCTTTGGCATTTATTCTAGAATAATATTTAGCATAGCAGGTATTTGCTGTGCTTCGTACCTTGGGCCTAGGGAAAGTGTCATGCTGAATATGCCAAAGTGTAATCGGTTTTGGGATGCATGTGGTGTGGTAAAGCATTAATTTGGATAGTCTCCTGGCCATTTGGGAGCAGCAGGATTTGTATACCCAAGTTTATTAGTTAGGGAAGTGAAAGGCATTCAGAAATTAATGGGCAGAGAATAATGCCTTAAAACTAGATTCCCTTACCCCAGTGTAATGGAGCCCATATTTATTCTAGATACCATTTTTTCCGGTAACGTTTTCCTCTGTCACTCATCTCATTGAAGCTGTGATGATACTGCATTCTAAACATTCGTGGTTTCCACCAGAAGGTTTTTATGACCTGGTGAAGGTTGGAAGTGTCTGAGCTTCAGTTTACATTCCAAATGATGCCTTATTTGTGGACTGAAATACTGCTTCTCTGGTAGAAGGCCTTCCACTTCAGATGAGACATATTATTCCTTTATTAATGCTTCTGTGTCATAAAAGTAACTTTTGTCCTTTCATTGTTTGTTTTTCATTAGTTGACCAGTGAATCTTAATCCTATAATGGGCTTGTGCCTCTTAGTCTACAAATTTGTGTGTAATTGACATTGACTTAGCTGTTTATTATTATTATTATTGTTGTTGTTGTCGATATTATCATTGTTGTTGTTGTTGTTATTGTTATTATTGTTATTATTATTATTGTTGTTGTTGTTGTTGTTGTTGTTATTGTTAAAGTTCTTGTCTTGAAATTTCTGATAACACGTGCTATGTAATTTCTTTAAGTTTATCATCTGCACATGTGTTGTTTTGATAGACATCTTTGGAACATCCTCATGGATGATAGTTGCATGGCATCATTTCAGGTAAATCAGAATCCCACAGAGGAACTAAAAATTGTTGCATAAGGCAGCCATTAAATTCCTGGCACTTAATGGACATTTGCACCCTATTTTTTCTTGTCATGTACGTTTGTAAGGAATGGTGTGAGATTTTGTTCACCACTATGCCTTCTCTGGATTAATCATCTCTAAAAACAGGATGGGTCTGATTATTGTCACACCGACAGCACAGCATATTCCAACTTTGTCATGGTTGTCACCTAATGTTTTAGTCTGGAATTGTCTCCAGAGTGCCATCTGTTACCTGGCTTATTTAAATGCTGCAATAATATCATCCATAAAATAATTCAGCAATACAGTGACTTCACCACCACATATTGTTTCACAAAACTAATTTTTGAACCATATTCTGACAACAAATATATTTGTGGGCGTGTTTCTGAACTTGGTCCAGTATTGTGTTTCTTCTGAAAAAATACTTGTTTGCCCTGGCGTCTTCTCTATAATGGAACCGATTTGAGATCTGTTCAGTGGTTGAAGTTCCTTTGATTTTGAAGGAACTGAAACACTGGGATACCAGTTTCTAACTGTTCTACAAAACTGTATGTTTTGTACCTTATGTAGATTTTGGCAGTATACAACTACTGTGTTGCACTATATTTCTGTTGCACACAGTTCATGAAGCGTAAGTTTGCTTCCAGATTTGAATAAGCCTTTAGTTAATGCCCTGTAGTGGAACACATGGCATACAGCCAGAAATGAGTTACATGCATTTGATAAGCTAGCTGTGCACATGTGTGTGGCATCCACTGTGAGTGGGATTACTGTAGTTGACTGGTTTTGTTGCATAAGTAAATTCTTGTTCATAACACCACCGGTAAAATTTTTAGGTAAAAGTCTTGGCTTTTTAAATTATGATAATGGCCTAACAGTGTAACATGTTGGTTGTGATGTTCTGTAGGTTTTGCGGCTCATGCCATCGCAGAAGAGCTTACTTCTCTTGTGGAAATCTCAGAGATAACAGAAAATGGTGCATATTACCCTTTGTTTATGCTGATTTTGCAACAGCTGTACAAGACTCAAGGCCGTACAAAGTTAACACTACTTTTCAACAATAGCAAGGTAAGATACTTGTTAAACACATTTCATGTATTTAATGAACTGAAGCACTTGTTTGTACCTTCAGAGTTCTAGTAGTGTATCCTAGCCTGCTGTGGTTTTATCTGTTATTGCATCTTTCCATTTAGCCTATCTTCATTTAAGATTCTACATTATTTAAGGTGTACTTTCAATTATCATCTGAATTAAGCTGTTTTAAAAATTGCCACCATACAGAAAGGACAGTAGTGTCATGTTGTGTTCAGTCCAGGACCTATGTGGTGATACCATGTGTATTTCCTCTATGTTGTACTCCACCCCTGCTGACACTTTATGGATGTGGAAAGAGCAAAAAGTCCCATTGTACCCATTAAGTGTTAATTTTTGGAATCTGATGTTTTTCAGATGGAGCTGTATTGAAGGGTATCTCAAGCTAGACCTGGGATTTGCTTGACATAGTTGTGACAGATGTTGAGGTGTCTTAAGTTTGGAAACAAGTGAGGCTGAGGTGTGACATATTCCATCATTGCTGTGTACAGGTACAAAAATTTTTTGTAACATTGCAGGTTAATCTGCTGAACATGCTGCCTGAAGTGGATCGAACCAAGGATCGACTGTCTGAGATCCTGGAGGACCGCGGACTCACATTTCTTTTTCCTCTTCTGCGGATCCAGTCGGAACTGTGGAAACAGTTGCAGGCAGATCCAAATCCCACTCAGTTCTACAAGTGGATCAAGGAGAACCTGGATCCATCACATCACGCAAATGCTGGATTTATCAATGCACTCATGACTGTGCTTGTTAAATACATCACTCAGGTAAACTATCCAGTGTTGAGGGATCAGAGCAACTCTGGTAATAGAATTTGAAGTTTCAGCATCATTGCTACCACACTAAATTTTTGCATTGTGTTGTTACCTTATTGAGTTATGTGTCTGAGCACCTTGATTTCATTGGCCTGACAACATTACTTATTGTAAATTAACCTTATTGTCCCAAGAAATCACATGCTTGTCTTTAAAATGTTCTGGCAAATGGCTTAGCATGCCATATGCTGGTTTCTTTGTGTTTGCTTGGTAAATTTTATATGTCCATGCTGAACCGCAAGATTGCAGGCCTTCAAGAAATGCATTTTGTTTTTAAATCTGTCCCCTAAATGTGAATTTGGTTTCATATGCCACTGACTGATTGTTTAGACTTGTTCATGCTCCGTAGTATGTTGAATATATCATACCTGCACAAATTAGGTACATCATCTGTCCGTGGGACACTACTATTGAGGCTTAATACGGACATTGCTGTTTTGATGTGACAGGAATCTACACTGGTTGAGGGGTGTGACCCTAACACAGTCCCTGACAAAGCTCTGCAGGAGAAGGAGAAAACATTGCTGGAGAAATACAAACTGGTGCTTCAGGCATTCCTTCATGAACAGACAGACCTACAAGTGATGGCTGTATACTCTCTGCAGGTCTACTGTTACTCGGTGCAGTTCCCAAAAGGTAACGTAAAGGGTAAAGTAGTCCGCTTGCCATCATTCATATTAACCTTTATCGTAGCAGGGTGGGTATTTACTTTAGTGCATAGTTTATGCAAAACATAATATTTGAATAGAAATGGATAGAATTGTGAAATACACCTCAATTTGTGGAAAATACAATGGCTTATGCAGCTTGTCTTAAAAAGCCAGTAAATTTTATTGTTAACTAAATATGTAAAGTGAATTTATAGAGGTGTTTGCTTGTTATTAAGCAGGAGAATTTCTCAAACAGTATGCCTTAGAATGTGTTGTGATCTTGTAATTATGAGTTGAAATTGGCATTTACTCTACTAAAATATTCCACTTCATTTTGCATCAAATGATGCCATCCATGGGATCACTTTAAAGTCTACCTTCCTCAGTGATTTGAGAGATTCTTGAGCATTATGGGCTGTGCCATGGCTCAGGCTGTCAGTCACAAGTCACTGGCAAGTTGTTCTTGCAGGTATGCTGCTGCGATGGTTTGTAAATCTCTATGACCTGGAGATTGTCGAGGAAGATGCATTTCTTAAGTGGAAGGAAGATATTACTGATGCCTACCCTGGCAAAGGAAAGGCTCTGTTCCAAGTAAGTTATTGCGAATAATACCATTATTTGACTCTCGGTGCGCTCAGAGTTGTGTTAGAAACTAAATGTGTCATTGCTGCTTATTTTCAAACTCTGTAATAGTCATTATTCTTGAGTTTTTAACAAACACATCTTACATATGCCTCGATTGACATAGGTCTATTAAGTGCAAATAAACCTTGGGAGCCTGTTAACAGAGTGTGTTTTGGAGTTGGCTATAACATGGAAAACTATCTGGACCACCTTCCAGCTTCATTATATCGCTAGTGTGCATCCATGAATTTGCATATCATTTGATTCTTGCATTCATTGTATATGAATGTCGTTGACAAAAGCAGCAACCTTTGTGGATTTTATGCAGATGTGCCTGCTTCAAGTCATGGTCAGCATGTTGATCATCTTGACCAGGGGTTCGTGTGTCCACATTGTGTGTGTGTGTGTGTGTGTGTGTCCCAGTACTGTGCAGTCTACCCTACCATCAGCATTGTTAAATAGCATCACAAGATACAATACCAATGATGTGTAATAGTGAAGCTTTGTATTCTCTTGTTCATTATGCATAAACTGTGCAATTGGGCTCAAGTACTGGATCTTCTGACTTGCATTTGGAGGTGGACATTGTGAATGTGGGCTAGGTGTGATACATATGTGAGCTACTCAAGGCATGGCCTTCCAGAAGGACCAGTTTTATGAGAATGCAGTGGTGAAGAAAGATTGAGCTGTGTTGGGTTATTGCAGGTAAACCAGTGGCTGATGTGGCTGGCTGAAGCAGAATCCGAGGAAGAGGAGGAGGATGATGGCGATAACTAACTGCTTCATGCTTTGGAACAGTGATAAGGACTAAAATTTGTAGGTGAAGTTTTAACTCTGCAGTGCAAGGATGAACTCCTCGAAGCATTTTTATCTGTAGGATCTAAAGGGGGGTGGTTAATGAGGAATCTTTTTACAGTAGAGTGGTTTTGTGTGATGATGGTGACAGTGACTTAGAGATGTAATGGTGCACCTGTTTTAACAAGCAGAATGATACCCACAATTACCGGCATAATATGAAAATTGTAAAAAATATTACCCTGCATATTTAATGAAGGGTCTGAGTTTTCAATTTTTATTAGCACTCTTTACATTGTTGAACTTTATATCTTGTGTTTTCTTATTGCTGGTTTCTGATGTCTTGAGCAGTTAGTGTGCAAGTGGTTGGGTTGCTGATGAATGTGGTTGAGGAAGAATGTATGGCTGGAGAAATCAAATTGAGAAATTCTTCCTGGGTCCTATACCATTAGATTTGTACTTTTTTTTCTTTCTTATAAGAGCCTTTACTGTTAAAATGTACTACAATATATTTATTGCCTGTCTAAGTTTGTTGCCTCCCCTTTAGTTACTAAGGTCTCTTTTATGTTTTTGGCAAGGACATTTTCTTCACACAGCTGGTTTAAATTCAGTGATATAAGAAAGTGATACATGCTGCTAGTATTGTAACCAGTTATCTGTTTATTCTAATTATAATCTTGAATGTCAAGGGGTTAGGTATCTCTACCAAGATTTTTTGTCTCATTTTTATTCTTATTGTTTACAATATTATATTAATATACATTAACCATGAGTTGTAGCTTCATTCCAGAGGCAGTCTTTGTAAGTAGTGTGGTCATGTCTATAATGAGTTGTTGTGAATGTACTGTCTTATATATATTAAATAAATGCCTTGGTGTAATTTATTAAATTTCTGGTACATTTGTTGGTCAGTTTTTATTATGTGAGTGTCTCATGTGTCGTTTCTTTATAGAAGTATACAGATTTTATTTACAGTCTTAGTTCATTGTTTATATTTCTGCATTTTGCACATGTTTGATCAGACAGTTAAGTCTGGATCATACAGTTGTCTTGTATTTATTGAGAAAGGTTCCGCAAAGGTTTCTGTGTAGTTAAAACCTATCCACATTATTCCATCATGACAGTGTCTCTTTAGGCACATTTCAGAGAGCGAATCTGCCCCTGCAGTTATGTGACTGAGAGATGAGAGGGTGTGCTGCACAGAAAATGTGATGGTTGTGATGTAAATTTTGTAGGCCATTGCCATACTTTGATTGCTCATTGGCATCCACTGGTTTCAGCTGCTTTTACGAGCTGGGCAAAGTCATCAGAGAAAGAACATTGTACTTTTTGAGCATCAAACATTAGTCACACACACACACACACACACACACAAATGTCTGGACTAACATTCCAAGTGGGTGTCAGAATTGCATCACAGAACAGCATCCTCCTTGGAAGGTAATCGTCAGTAACCAAGAAATCTCTTTTATAGAACATGAATGTTCTTTGCTATGCTGACAAGCACACATCTGATTAAATGGTCAGTAAATAATGAAACAAAAATAGATATTTAAGCTGCACAGACTTCAGCATTATATGTTCATTGTATGGTCTGTAAGCAATGCTGTAGAATGCCAAGTGTTTTTTTGGTTTGCAGCTTTATCAGGATTGTTTCATAACATGAAGTGTTTCAAGAGTTAACTTGGTCATTTTAATGCTTAATTGTTGGTTTTGGAATGGCATTCAGGTGTCTGTAACTCACTTTTGTCCTTTTTCAACAATACTTGGATTGTTATGTAACATCTTTTTTACTAATAGTTAAGCTCTAGTTGACCAGTTGAAGTGCTGTAATACGAGGGCTGTTTTTTTTAACCTCCGATGGGCTATAAAAAAAGACAAATTGACATAACATAACAATAATTTTATTACCAAAAGTACAGCAGGGTCTTACTTATATTTCTACATAATCGCCAAAACGGTTGAGGCATTTGTCATATCGTGACACAAGCTTCTCGATGTCTTCTGCAAAGAAGTTAGCCGCCAGCGAGGAGAGATACGTCTTGACAGCATCCTGAAGTTCGTCGTTGGCGGCGAAGCGTTGTCCACCCAACCATGCCTTCAATTCTCGGAACAGATGGAAATCACTTGGTGCTAGGTCCGGACTATACGGTGGATGGTCGAAAACTTCCCAG
>Ga0209629_10002095_pt1 | contig 13307 bp, 13 predicted proteins | sample TergutCu122P5_FD_187286 | JGI IMG/M metagenome (GOLD analysis project Ga0209629, IMG submission 187286) | Cubitermes ugandensis P5 segment gut microbial communities from Kakamega Forest, Kenya - Cu122 P5 (SPAdes) (version 2) | ecosystem: Host-associated > Arthropoda: Insects > Digestive system... | reverse complement strand
TGGGGAGAGGAGCTGCAAAGTGGGGTAAGTTGGACGGCAAGCAGTAATGCTACAGGCTGGCTGACGGTATCTCCCGCATCGGGAAGCAATAACGGCTCAGTCACGGTAACAGCTACGGCAAACAGTTCAACAAGTGCGAGGAGCGGAACGGTCACGATTAGTGGAGGCGGAATTACAAGGACCATCTCTGTCACACAAGACGGATATGATCCGGGCAATCCCGATCCGGACTTCCTGACAGTCTCCGAATCATCTCTCTACTTCTATTTGGCAGGTGGTTCAAAAGAAGTTACGATCGAGTCCAACGTAAGCTGGACAGCGAAAAGCGATGCCACATGGGTAACCGTTACCCCCGCTTCGGGGACGTATAACAGGACGTTAACCATCACGGTAGCAAGCACTACGCTGAAAACACCCCGTACCGCCACCATTACCATATCCGGAGGCGGAATAACGGAGACAATAACTGTATCACAAGGGGTAACCTACATCATTACGGCGAAAGCCGGTGCAGGTGGAACAATCTCCCCGAGTGGCAACGTTACTGTGAATGCCGGAGATGATCAAAAGTTTATTATCACCCCTGATACAGGGAAAATGGTGGATAAAATAACATTGAACGGGGTCGTTGTTCTCAAAACGGGGAATACAAACGATCCTGCCTACAATGAGTATTTTATCGGGAATGTCCGGGCAAACGCCACCCTCGAGGTGACGTTTAAGGGCGATCCCAGGTATGTCGGCATTGAGGCCGTGAACGCTGGCGGACTAAAAGTCTGGTCAGAGAACTCATCTCTCATCGTGAAAAGCGACGTCGAGATAAGTAGAATAGAAGTTTATTCAATTTCAGGACAATTACTCCGTTCGCAGAAGACGAAAAGTTCTGAAGTCAGCATAGACAGCCTGCCGGATGAAATCGTTATCGTGAAAGTTATCCTGAAAGGGAAAAAAACAGAAACGAGAAAAATTCGGTTAAAATAAGTTAAAGTTTTAATAATCAAGTTGTTGTTTGTATAATTATTAAAAGATTCGCAGGAAGGAAACCTAAAAAGTTTTCTTCCTGTTTTTTTTTGTTTTCTTCCTAAAGTTGTATTTGTCAGTTGAAATTAACAAATTCCTGCCTCCTCCAAAGGGGGACAGTGATCAATGTTTATTATTGCTTAAATAACAGGCGTTTATTTCCGCGTTCTGTTGCCGTAACGGCTCATAAATTTATCCACGCGACCGGCTGTATCCACCAATTTGGCTTTGCCGGTGTAGAAAGGATGAGACGTATTGGAGATTTCCAGTTTTACCAACGGATACGTAACACCGTCAATTTCAATTGTTTCTCTTGTTTTGATCGTTGAACGGGTAATGAACATGTCTTCATTCGACATGTCTTTAAAAACGACTGAACGATAACTTTCGGGATGAAGTCCTTTTTTCATTGCTGTATGTTTATTTTTTTAATATTTCAAGTGAATCGGGGTGCAAAGGTACATAAAATCGTTTAAATAACCATAAAAAAATGACTTTTTTTGATTTTCTTCTTTCTTTCGGTCTTTTTTTAGCAATTATTTGAAGTAAAATTTATATCTTTGTCCGGATTTTCATCACTAATAAACGAAAGAAATATGATAAATTACAAAGAGTTAGGTCTTGTAAACACGAAAGAGATGTTTGCAAAAGCAGTGAAAGGCGGATATGCCATACCGGCTTTCAATTTCAACAATATGGAGCAGTTGCAGGCTATCATTCAGGCTGCTGTGGAAACAAAATCGCCGGTTATTTTACAGGTATCCAGCGGGGCGCGAAAGTATGCCAACCAGACGCTCCTGCGTTATATGGCTGAAGGCGCTGTGGCTTATGCGAAAGAATTGGGCTGTCCCAATCCGCAGATTGTATTGCACTTGGACCATGGAGATACATTCGAGTTATGCAAGAGTTGCATCGATATGGGATTTTCATCGGTCATGATTGACGGTTCGCATCTGCCGTATGACGAAAATGTGGCATTGACAAAAAAGGTAGTGGAGTATGCCCATCAATTTGATGTATCGGTAGAAGGCGAGTTGGGTGTGCTGGCAGGCGTTGAAGACGATGTACAGGCTGAGCATCATACATATACGCGTCCGGAAGAAGTGGTCGATTTTGTTACAAAGACCGGTTGCGATTCGTTGGCGATTTCGATTGGCACTTCGCACGGAGCCAACAAGTTTAAGCCTGAACAATGCACACGCAATGCCGAAGGCAAATTAATCCCGCCTCCATTGAGGTTTGACGTGCTGGAAGGCTGTGAAAAAGAACTTCCCGGCTTTCCAATTGTGTTGCATGGCGCTTCTTCTGTGCCTGATGATGAGGTTGCTACCATCAATAAATATGGCGGCGCCTTGAAAGATGCGATTGGTATTCCTGAGGAAGAATTGCGCAGGGCGGCCAAATCGGCTGTATGTAAAATAAATATCGACTCGGACAGCCGTTTAGCCATGACTGCTGCCATTCGCAAGGCGTTTGCAGAAAATCCTGCCGAATTTGATCCGCGCAAATATTTAGGCCCGGCACGCGAGAGTGTCAAAAAACTGTACATGCATAAAATTGTGAATGTACTTGGATCAGCCGATAAACTGTAAAGGCTTGACGTTGAATGAAAATGGCAAGGGCGTACCTTTGAGGTCGCCCTTTTTGCTGAGAGTACGCAGATAGCACAGATTATCAGGATTTACACAGATAATAATTATGGATAATCTGCGTTTGTTCATATATTTGCATTGTTTGTGCGGATCAAAAAATGAAAAAAATATTAATCATCTGTGATGCGTTTCCTCCGGCTTTTGCGCCCAGGATGGGGTATCTATGCAAATACCTCCCTGAATATGGATGGAAACCGATTGTGATGACTGAATATATTCCTCAAACTACCTACGCAGCACTGGCAAAAGACTGCCGGAATGTCACTTATATAAATTACTATCAATCAAATAATCAATTGATTCGGACTGTAAAATATGCTTTCGTGTTTTTGGCCGATTTTTTCTTCGGTTACAAGGACAGGCGCATGATAAAAATTGCCCGGCAACAAATTGAAAATCACTCTATTTCCATCATCCTCACAAGCTCTTACCGTACATTTCCGTTGCGGACAGCGCATCGGTTAAGCCGACAGTACAAAGTCCCCTTAGTCGTTGATTTAAGGGATATTATCGAACAATTTCCCGGAAACGAACATATCAGTAAGAAAGTTGCCGGATTTGAATTGCTGAACCGTATGATTGCCAATGTAATAACAGGAAAACTGTACAAACAGCGCAACAAAGTGCTGAAAGATGCAGCTTTTGTAACGACTGTTTCACCATGGCATGTGGAAACGTTACGGCAATTTGCCCGCAATGTTCAACTGATTTACAATGGGTTCGATCCGGATTTATTTGTTCCTGAAAGCGTGATTAGCAGCAAGTTCAAGATTACTTACACCGGCCGTTTGATGAGTACCGGGTTGAGAGACCCTTCCTTGCTGTTCGAAGCTGTTTCCGCCTTGAAAACGGCTAAGAAAATTTCTCCGGACACGTTTCGCGTTCAATTTTATACGGACAATGATTCGGCGAAGACATTCCGTCAGATGGCCGGGAAGCATCAAGTGTCTGATTTTGTGGACTGTTTCGGCTATGTGCCCAACGATAAGATTCCTGAAATTTTGAATGAAAGTTCGGCGCTGTTGCTGTTGACCAACAAATCGACAGGAGAAAAAGCGTCCAAAGGGATTATGACCACGAAAGTTTTTGAGTATCTGGCGGTCGAAAAGCCGGTGCTATGTATCAGAAACGATGAAGGTTGCCTCGCAGCAACCATTCGGGAAACCCAGGCGGGTCTGGCGGCCGACCGGGTCGATCAGGTGGAGCAGTTCCTGCTGGAAAAATATGACGAGTGGAAACAAAACGGCTTCACCCATCAACAAGTAGACAGGCAGAAAGTCATCCAATTCTCCCGAAAAGAACAGGCTAACCAATTTTTGCTTATCTTTAACGCCTTAATCGCAACAACGAACTGACCGATATGCTATCTATCTGTATTCCTGTATATAATTTCTTCGTTGCCGAGCTTGTGCAATCCCTGCACGACGAAGCCGAAACGCTGAATATTCGCTACGAGATTCTCATTTCGGATAATGCTTCGGCAGAAAAGTATCAGGCAGCTAACAGATCATTAGGCAACCTTTCAAACGTAAAATACTATCAGTCAGCTATCAACCTCGAACGTGCAGGCAATCGCAATTTTCTATTCAAAACTGCGCAATATCCCTACATCCTTTTTATGGATTGCGACTCGAAACTGTCAAAAAAAGACTATATCAAGGATTTTCTGCCCTATTGCGTTCCGGGCAGCATCTGTTCAGGCGGAAGGCTTTACGAACCGTTAAGCCCTCAGTACAAAGATGTTGTGTTGCATTGGAAAGTAGGCAGTGCGAGAGAAAGTTGGCCGGCCCGGGTGCGCTCCGCTAAACCCAATAATCGTTTTATGTCGTGCAACTTCCTGATTGACAAAAATATATTCGATATAGTGAAATTTGACGAAAGATTAACGGGATATTGCAACGAAGACACCTTATTCGGCATCGAATTGGAGAAAAGAGGAATTGTCATCTCTCATATTGATAACCCTCTGTATCATATTGGATTGGAGAAAGGGGAAGTCTTCCTGTCAAAAATTGAAGAAGGATTAAGAAACTATCATAAAATTAATTATTTATACCATAATGACCCTCAATTTATCGCGTCGGTCAAAATATTACGCATTGAAAATAAACTAAAGAAATGGCGCCTGCTGAATGTTTGCAAAATACTTTTTCAGCTATCAAGAAAGCTGATGTACAGGAATTTGGTGGGCCAACGTCCAAATTTGCTGGTCTATGATTTGTATAAATTAGGTTACCTATGTTATTGCACTGATTTTAAAATTAAATTATAAACAAATAAAAAAAGTATGTAATCCATTTACGCTCAAGTATAAATGAAAATATTCTCTTAATTTTTAATTCTTAATTGATTTCTTGTATGAAAGTAGTTATTTTAGCGGGAGGATTGGGAAGCCGGTTGAGTGAGGCCACAGTGACGGTGCCAAAACCCATGGTCGAGATAGGCGGAAAGCCGATTTTGTGGCATATTATGAAGATTTACAGCCATTTTGGATTCAATGAATTTATCATCTGCTGCGGTTATAAACAATATGTCATCAAGGAGTATTTCGCGAATTACTTCCACCACAATTGCGACATGACGGTCGATCTTTCAAACAACAGCATCCACATCTTAGACAATCATTCCGAAAACTGGAAGGTGACCATGGTTGACACCGGGCTGCAAACATTAACAGGCGGACGCATCAAACGAATCAGTCAATATATTGGAAATGAGCCATTTTTACTCACCTACGGAGATGGCGTGGCAGACGTCAATATTCAACAAATCATCTTAAGTCACAAGGTATCAGGAAAATATCTGACGATGACAGCATTTCAGCCTGTCGGAAGGTTAGGCGTATTGAATATTTCAACCGACGGACTGGTGCAATCATTTGAAGAAAAACCTTCTGAATCAGGAACATGGATCAACGCCGGCTTCTTTGTATGCGAGCCTGAAATATTTGGCTACCTGAAAGGAGATCATGAAATGTTTGAGAAGGAACCCATGCAGCAAATCATTCAAGATCAGCAGCTTCATGCTTTCAAACACACCGGCTTTTGGAAACCGATGGATACATTGAGAGACAATACAGAGCTTAATGAATTGTGGAACAATGGAAAAGCGCCCTGGAAAATATGGTAAAAAATTCGATAGACATGGCATTTCATCAGGTTTACAAAAATAAAAAAGTATTGATTACGGGAAATACAGGATTCAAAGGCTCCTGGCTGTCCGTTTGGTTAAAGATGTTAGGCGCTGACGTTTATGGCTTTGCGTTGAATATCCCTACCCATCCTTCGATATTCGAGGTGTTGGAATTAGAAAAGAAAATCAGCCATTGTTGGGGCGACATTCGCAACAACCAGGATTTAAATAGTTATATTCAACAGATTAAGCCTGATTTTATCTTTCACCTGGCAGCGCAGGCCATTGTCTCTGAATCGTTTAAAAATCCTTTTGAGACAGTTACGACGAATGTAATCGGAACTGCATCGGTGTTGGAGGCTATGCGCGAAATTACGTGGGACTGTACTTGCGTATTGATTACCAGTGACAAAGTATATGACAACGTGGAGTGGATCTGGGGATACAGGGAAAACGACAGGTTGGGAGGAAAAGATATCTATTCCGGTTCAAAGGGCGCCACCGAACTGATTATTAATAGTTACCGACATTCTTTTTTCAAAAACATGCCTCATCTGAAAATGGGAATCGCACGTGCAGGCAATGTGATTGGCGGAGGCGACTGGGCGCAGGATCGCATTGTCGTTGACTGCATCAAGGCCTTCGCGGACAAGGCAATGGTTGACATCCGCTGTCCAAATGCTACACGCCCATGGCAACATGTATTGGAACCATTAAGCGGTTATTTAACGCTGGGTCAATCACTTACTGAAGGACTTGCTGACAATTGCGAGGCATTTAACTTTGGCCCTCGCACAGAAGAATCAAAAACCGTACTGGAATTGACGAACGACTTGGCTCAACGATGGGGGCAAGATGCAGGTAAATACATCAGAATCAAAGAAGAAATGCTTTTTAAGGAAGCTACATTACTTCAATTAAATTGCGAAAAAGCAGGGTCAATGCTGCATTGGCATTCCACGCTGTCCTATCATCAATGTATCAATATGATCGTAGACTGGTATAAAGCATACTATGCAAACGAACAGGAAGATATGTATCAAATTACTGAAAATCAAATCAATGAATATGTATCGGCAGCATCTAATCAACAACTAAACTGGACAAAATAATGGAAGATGTTTTATTTCATGCGGTTTTATCAGTTAAAAATTTTGTAAATCAATAATTTATTAATCATTAAATGCCTTTTTAATTTATGTGGCGTTATATCAGAGATTACCCGTTTTCAATCATCATTATGCTGTTAGTCATTTATTTATCAGTGACTCAGCCTCCCAAAATCGGAATTTTTCTTTTTAAGAATGCAGATAAGTTGGTCCATGTGTTGATGTATGGCGGCATCTCCGGCGTGTTCTGGTTGGAATATTTATTTAAACACAGAAACAGGAAAGCAAATTATCTTCTTGCGATCATTGGAGGGGTGCTCAATCCCATCTTGTTAGGGGGTGCGCTTGAACTTGTTCAGCGTTATTTCATCAGATTTCGGAGCGGCGACTGGTTTGATGAACTGGCGAATGTAGGTGGAGTGGTGATTGCTTCGCTGCTTGCCTGGTTTATATTGCGCCCATTGATCATAAATAACTCAAAATCAAAGGTCTGATGTTTGCAGATGGTTTTTTATCATTTACAAAATAATTTTTCTTATCCATTTTAATTTTTCATATCTATTTTTTCATACATTTGCCACTTGATTACAATATAAAAATACGGGACATGAACAATCAAATTTGGTTAATGACATCTGCATTTAAGCCTAATACGCTTGAGGAGATTGTTGTAAAAGCAAAAGAAACAGGCGTACAGGGGCTGGAGTTGTGTGTATTTCCGCAGGGCGCTTCACGAAGCGACCATGTCGCGACACACCTTGATTATGAATCGTTTGGGCTGGACGACGCCAAGCGGTTGCTGGAACAGTTTAACAGGGAGGGATTGCGATTCTCAGTCGGTTCGTACGAAAATATGATTGGAGGAAATCCTACAGAACGAATTGTCAATCAGAATCATATACTAAAACTGATTCGCATTGCCTACCTGTGCGGAGGCGACAGGAACGATGTCAAAGTCGGGACGTTTGTCGGCTATAATGACGAACTGGGCGTTCAGGATGGAGGTTTTGAAAAGAATCTCTATGAGTACCAGCGTATTTTTACTCCGATTATCAAATATGCTGAGGATTTGGGTGTTACGCTAATCTACGAAAATTGTCCGATGGAAGGATGGCGTGCAAAGACATGGCCGTTTACGTATAACAACCTGCCCGGCACGCTGGCTGCCCGCAAGCTGATGTATGCCCTGATTCCAAGCATGGCTCATGGCGAAACGTATGATCCTTCGCACGATATCTGGCAACATATCAACCCTGTAGATGTCATTCGGGCAACCGATCTGAAACGTCTGCACAGGGTACACGTCAAAGCGACCCGCAACTTGACAAATCAGTCCAGTATCTACTGGGGCGCTTTGTACCCCAAGCAATATGTGAATCCAGCCCTTGCCGCCAAAGCAGGCGTTCCGACGGTAGCCCATGATTGGGACAGACATCCTTACGAAGCCATGCTGCCCGGATTTGGAGGATATGACAGTTTGGACTGGCGCGTTTTTCTGGAGACATTGATGAAATCAGGTTTCGATAAGCCTTTTGTTATTGAAAATGAAGCTGCTAACTCAGCGCATACAGGGAATACCGGAGCGACGATGCAGGGATTCAAGGCGGCGACACTCTGCCTTGCACCCATCGTATGGCCGCTGAAAGAGAATGAAGGATATGTCTATCAGGATTCACGTCCATTGATGGGCGATGCTCCCGACAAAGACATTCCGGTGATGACGATGGATCAACTTAAATAATTGAAATATGATGGCACGAAAATTTGTTCTTAAAGATGTTTTACGTGTGTCCTGGAAAGGATTGATTTCGCAAATCTGGCTTTTGGCAGGTTTGTTCATTGGTTATATAACAGTGACTCTGGCGCTTATCCTGCTTATTCCTTTTCCGGCAAAAGGCACAACGATAGGATTGACCGGCATAGCTGTCGCGTTGCTCAGTTTGGCTTTCTCCCTGCTTTTTTCGCTGGGATATACCAAAAATTTATTTCAGACTTTAGACGGCGAAGAGCCTCAATTTTCAGCTTACGGTCAGCAGTCAAGAAAGATAATCACTTTGTTTATAGCAAGTTTGATATATGCACTCATTGTGATTATCGGGGCTGCCTTGCTGATCGTTCCGGGTATTTATTTATCGATCCGACTGCAATTTTTCGTTGCAGCGATCGTGGAAGAAGACGCCGGAATCATCGCTTCGTTGAAACGAAGCTGGGCAATTTCAAATGGACAGGTGATCCCTTTGCTTATATTTTTACTTGTTTCCAAAGGGCTGTCCGTCTTGGGTTTAGCATTTTTTGTAATAGGTTTCTTTGTGACATTCCCGTTAGCCGGACTGATGTATTGCAATGTTTTTCGGAAATTGACGACGTTCACGACAGAAGAAATCAGGGAGTAAGGGAGAGGATAGATGGTTCAAAATTTTTAAAATTAAAGATACAATGGCAAATTTATTTAGTGTAAAAGAAAAAGTCATCATCCTGACAGGAGGATGCGGAATTTTAGGAGGCTGTATGGCAAAACATTTGGCAGAAGAAGGCGCCAAGGTTGTCATCCTTGACCGAAATGTTGAGGGAGGAACGCAGTTGGTCGAAGAAATTGTTAATAATCAAGGCGTAGCGATGTTTTTAGCAACAGATGTTTTAGACAAAGCCATACTGATGCAAAACAAACAGGCGATTCTGGATGCGTATGGCAGGATTGATGTGTTAATCAACTTAGCCGGCGGGAATATGGGCGGGGCAACCATTCCTCCTGACAGGACATTTTTTGATCTGGATGTGGAGGCTTTTCGTAAAGTAGTGGATTTGAACTTGTTCGGTACTGTTCTTCCTACCATGGTTTTTGCAGAAGTAATGGTTAAACAGGGCAAAGGATGTATCATCAATGTCTCGTCAGAATCTGCACTTCGTCCGTTGACGCGTGTTGTCGGATATGGATGTGCAAAAGCGGCGGTAAGCAACTTCACACAATACATGGCCGGCGAATTGGCCATTAAATTCGGCGAAGGGTTGAGGGTCAACGCTATTGCTCCCGGCTTTTTCCTGACCGAACAAAACCGTGCACTGATGACAAACCCGGATGGCTCACCCAGCGACCGATGCAAAACGATCATTGCGCATACTCCATTCAGGCGATTGGGGCAGCCCGACGAACTGCTGGGAACGGTTCAATGGCTGGCGAGTGATGCTTCAGCTTTTGTTACAGGGACGGTGATTCCGATAGATGGGGGCTTTGATGCCTTCGCCATTTAATGCCGACCAACGCTGTGTCAAAAGTAAACAATAAGTAATTGAATATAAAATAATTAATATCCAAAGATATGAAACTGAAAGAGAAATATAAATGGTCGCTGGTAGTACCGACGAGTATGGGAATCCGGTTGACGCCGGTTGCGCAGGGTCAGCCCATTCATAAGAGCGACACGCTATTTATGCAGGCTACGAGCGCCGAATCGAATGTGGTAAGCGTGTCAGCCTACTTGGGACTGCCGTGTAAAGTGTTGACAACCTTTGTGAAAGGCAGCCCGATTGCACAGTTTATTAAGGACAACCTGCGAAGCCGTAATTTAGACTTCGAAGGCAAAGAAGTTGAACAGGGCGGTCCCTGGGGCTATCGTCACCAGATTAATATAGCTGACAGCGGCTACGGCTCTCGCGGTCCGCGCGTCTGGAATGACCGTAGCGGAGAAGTTGGCCGTACCTTGAATGTCAAAGACTTTGACTTGAACAGACTTTTTGGAGAAGAAGGGGTGCAGATACTGCATATTTCCGGCTTGATAGGCGCCTTGTCGCCCGAAACAAGCCGTTTTTGTCTTGAACTGGCGCGTACGGCCAAAAAATTCGGTACGGCTATTTCTTTTGATCTCAATTACAGGGCTTCATTCTGGGAAGGCAGGGAGCAGGAATTAAGCGAAATATTCAGGGAAATCGCATCCATATCAGATATCTTAATTGGCAACGAGGAGGATTTTCAACTCAGTCTTGGTATCAAAGGCCCCGAAGCCGGCGGTAAAGACATCGCTGCCGAAATCGAAAGTTTCAAAGGCATGATACGAAACGTAAAAAAGTCATTTCCAAACGTTTCCGTTTTTGCCAACACGTTGCGGGAAGTCGTCAGCGTCAATGAACACCTTTGGGGCGCTATCCTGTTGGCAGGCGAAGAATGGCACGTCGTCGAACCGCGTTCAATCCAGGTGCTCGACCGCATCGGCGGCGGCGATGGATTTGTTGGAGGCCTGCTCTATGGCATCCTGAAAGGTTGGGAACCGGCGAAATGGATACAGTTTGCATGGGCGACCGGTGCTTTAGCCACCACCTTTATCACCGATTACGGCCAACCCGCCGACGAAGCCCAAGTATGGAGCATCTGGAAAGGCAATGCGAGGGTGATCAGGTAATTCGTCGGGCGTCCCACTACGCAAAACTCGAATCGGGGCTGTTTCAAAAGCAGAAAATTGTCTAACCACAAAGGGCGCAGAGGTTTTCACAAAGAACGCAAAGGTTTAAAAATTAGTACTTTTATTCTTTGCGCTCTTTGTGTTTTCTATCGGTGAGATGCCTGAAATCAGGAAAATCAATTATCCTCTTTATCTGACTTCGCAGTAAACATCCGCACTTTGGATGCGTTTTCGATGGCTTTCACTGCAATGTCTTTCATCCGTAATTATCAAATCCGGTTTCCATATTTCTAATCTACGCTGCCAATAACCTCTCTCACATACTCTTCCAATGCCTTCTGCTTATACTTAAACCAGTCTTCCCGATAGTCACAGTTATGAACTATGGCGTTAAAATTGCGAAAAGGATGGCTTTTTGAAAGCGCATTCCAAAAATTCTGTTTAAGTTTGCCTTCCGGAATCACTTCATCTACAAAGTTTTCCATAATCCTGAACGACTCGAACGATTCTAACTTTTTAATATGAAGAACATGTTCCCAGGAATCGATTTTTTTCATATTGGTCTTCACGTCATCATACATTTCCTGTTGCCATCCGGACACGTTTTCATAAACAGTATCATCATCAACAACTTCTTCTTCGTCCCAGTAAATGCCGTAATCAGCTAAACTTTGATTGTCCATCATGATAATGTATTCGCCGGTATCCCGGTTGACATAGCAAACACTGTATCCCATACCAATTTCTTCAGCAAGCTCGTGGATTTGTTCGTCTGTAAATTTTTCTATCAATTTCATATTTAATAAGTTATAACCTGAAAACAGTCTATACGCATACACAAAAACGATGAAAACCGTTCGCTGCCTGTCAAAATTCAAAGATCAAGCGATGCAAATATAGTCATTTTTTCGTCCGGAAGAACGGGCTGAGAGTTTTTCCCACCCTTTCTCCTGAAAATATTATCAGCATATATCTACGATAGTAGAAATTTTTTTTGGTCTGATAGACTGCTATTCTTTGTGCAAAAAGGGCATGTTATCTACGATAGTAGAAATTTTTTTGGTCTGATAGACGCACAAATTGAAACCGAACTGTCGCAAAATCTACAATAGTAGAAATTTTTTTGGTCTGATAGACCCTTTATAAATATTTTTCGTATTCGTTTTATCTACAATAGTAGAAATTTTTTTGGTCTGATAGACCATGAACTTGCGTGATTTACCCAACTGTATCTACAATAGTAGAAATTTTTTTGGTCTGATAGACAAAAGATATGATTGGGCTAATATGACTGATCTACAATAGTAGAAATTTTTTTGGTCTGATAGACTTAAACCGCACTCTCTAAAAGTATTTGTATCTACAATAGTAGAAATTTTTTTGGTCTGATAGACATGTAAAGATAAAAATCCCTATCTTTCCTATCTACAATAGTAGAAATTTTTTTGGTCTGATAGACTGTTTTGCGGGTGGGGTCAGCATCCGTATCTACAATAGTAGAAATTTTTTTGGTCTGATAGACCTTTTACAAGCATTTTTGAACAAAAATGAAATCTACAATAGTAGAAATTTTTTTGGTCTGATAGACATTTCAGAGAATAAGTTCTACGCATACTATCTACAATAGTAGAAATTTTTTTGGTCTGATAGACCTACTACTTCATACCCTTGCTCTGTTAAATCTACAATAGTAGAAATTTTTTTGGTCTGATAGACTATTGTACGCGATACATTTGCTTATGTTATCTACAATAGTAGAAATTTTTTTGGTCTGATAGACAATTATTTATCCTGTTTTTCCAACCTTTATCTACAATAGTAGAAATTTTTTTGGTCTGATAGACTTTAAAACAGTGACATGCCAAACTCACTTATCTACAATAGTAGAAATTTTTTTGGTCTGATAGACCCATCAGTTCAAAAGAACACTGCAAAGATACCATTATTAGCGAAAACCACAAAATCTATGGATACTTTTTCCCCCCACCATTCTTTTGTTA
>Ga0209629_10002094_pt1 | contig 13310 bp, 25 predicted proteins | sample TergutCu122P5_FD_187286 | JGI IMG/M metagenome (GOLD analysis project Ga0209629, IMG submission 187286) | Cubitermes ugandensis P5 segment gut microbial communities from Kakamega Forest, Kenya - Cu122 P5 (SPAdes) (version 2) | ecosystem: Host-associated > Arthropoda: Insects > Digestive system... | reverse complement strand
GACTTGTCCTTCGCTGTTTGCAATGGTAACAATGATATTGTTAAATGAAGAGTGGACGTGCAATTGACCATTTGCATCGACTTTTACGACTCTCTTTTTAGCTGCAACTGTTTTTTTTGCCATATTTTTTATTTAATTATGAGTTATGAATTATGAATTATGAATTATAAAACTGTAAAAAGTAATAATTCATAATTCATAATTCATAATTATTTTTATCCTTTTGTCGCTTTCTTCTTATTTGCTACTGTTTTCTTACGTCCTTTTCGAGTGCGGGCATTATTTTTGGTGCTCTGTCCTCTCACAGGTAAACCGATCCGGTGGCGTATCCCGCGATAACAGCCTATATCCATCAATCGTTTGATATTCAACTGAACCTCAGAACGAAGATCGCCTTCTACCTTGTAACTTCGGGTAATAACTTCACGGACAGCTGTTGCCTGTTCATCTGTCCAGTCTTTCACCTTAATGTCTCTATCAACTCCCGCTTCCGACAGGATTTTGTTAGATGAACTGCGACCAATTCCGAATATATAAGTTAACGCAATTTCACCTCTTTTGTTTTGGGGCAAATCAACCCCGACTATTCGTATTGCCATTTTTCATTTTTTTTTTGCAAAATAATTACTTATCCCTGCCGTTGTTTAAATTTGGGGTTTTTCTTATTAATCACATATAAACGCCCTTTTCTTCTAACGATTTTACAATCGGGCGTGCGTTTTTTTATTGAAGCTCTTACTTTCATTATGTAATAATTTTATGGTTCATTTATACCGAAATGAAATTCGCCCTTTTGACAAATCGTATGGCGACATCTCTACTCTTACTTTATCACCCGGAAGAATTTTAATGTAATGCATTCGCATTTTTCCCGAGATATGCGCCGTAATTTCGTGTCCGTTTTCTAATTCAACCCGAAACATCGCATTAGATAAAGCTTCTGCAATGATTCCGTCTTGTTCGATAGCCGCTTGTTTAGCCATATAATTTGTTAGTTTAATAAAACTTGATCAATCCATTCAAAGGTCGATAAAATATCCGGTTTTCCCGGGCGAATCGCTACCGTATGTTCAAAATGAGCTGACGGTTTTCCATCTCTTGTTCGAACGGTCCATCCGTCTTTTTCGAACCGTACATTTTTTGTTCCCATATTGATCATCGGCTCAATAGCAATACACATACCGTTTTTCAGTAATGCTCCGTATCCTTTCTTCCCGTAATTTGGGACTTCCGGTTCTTCGTGCATCTCTTTTCCGATTCCGTGTCCGACTAATTCTCGAACGACACTGTATCCCTTATTCTCACAATAGACTTGAATTGAATGAGCGATATCCCCGATTCGTTTTCCTTCAACCGCATTTTTAATACCTTCATATAAAGATTCTTTAGTGGTTTGAAGCAGCTTTTTTACTTCAGGAGCTATTTCTCCTACTTCAAACGTATAAGCTGAATCACCGCAATATCCGCCTTTTTTTACTCCGCAATCGACGGAAACAATATCTCCGTTTTTCAAGGAATATGAACCCGGAATCCCGTGAACTACTTGATCATTAATCGAGATACAAAGTGCATTGGGAAATCCTTTATATCCTTTAAATAATGGAATCCCGTCATGGTCCCGGATAAATTCTTCCGCTATTTTATCCAATTGAGACGTAGTGATTCCCGGTTGTATGTGTTTTGCCACTTCAGCCAGCACTGCACCTACCAAGTGATTCGCTATCCGCATTAATTCTATTTCTTCGTCAGTCTTAAGATAGATCATTGAGTTACTTAATAGATCTGCCCCGATCGTCCTTTAATTCGTCCGGATTTAAGCAAACCATCATAATGGCGCATTAATAAGTGACTTTCCACTTGTTGCAGCGTATCTAAAACAACACCGACCAAAATCAGCAAAGAGGTTCCTCCGAAAAATGCAGCAAACTCTTGCTTGATCCCCAAGATATTGGCAAAAGCAGGAAGAATAGCTACCACGGCAAGAAATAACGAGCCGGGTAATGTGATCCGCGACATAATTTCATCCATATATTCCGCCGTTTTCTTTCCGGGCTTGATACCCGGTATAAAACCATTATTTCTTTTCAAATCTTCCGCCATTTGTTTCGGATTAATCGTTATTGCCGTATAAAAATAGGTAAAGGCAATAATTAATACCGCAAAAACAACATTGTACCATAAACTATTATGGTCAGACAGCGGAGCGAAAATCTTAGATACAAGACTATCCGGATTTGCCGAGCCGAACCCGATTAATGAAACGGGAATGAACATTATCGCCTGAGCAAAGATAATAGGCATAACATTAGCTGCATTCACTTTCAATGGGATATATTGGCGGGCGCCTCCGTATTGTTTGTTCCCAATCATTTGTTTGGCATACTGAACCGGAATACGACGGGTTCCTTGTACCAATAAAATAGCCCCTGCTATAACAAACAAAAGAAAGACAATCTCTGCTAAAAACATCACCAAGCCGCCGGTTGCTTCACTGATTCGCGAATAAAATTCTTGATACAATGCATGAGGCAGTCGCGCTAATATACCAACCATAATGATAAATGATACGCCATTTCCGACTCCTTTATCGGTAATTCTTTCTCCCAGCCATAGAACAAACATTGATCCGGCTGCGAGGATGATGGTTGAACTCACATTAAACCACAATCCTGTTGGGATAAGTGTGCCGGATGCTTGACGCATTTGAACATTCAAGTTAACTAAATAGGTAGGTGCTTGTAATAGCAGGATCAATACTGTTAAATAACGAGTATATTGATTGATCTTCCTTCTTCCGCTTTCTCCTTCTCTTTGTAATTTTTGAAAGTAGGGGACTGCGATTGCTAATAACTGAATGACAATGGATGCAGAGATGTAAGGCATAATTCCCAGCGCCACAATGGAAGCATGGGAAAAAGCGCCTCCTGAAAACATATCCAATAACGACATCAGACCGCCTGCCGTTTGTTTTTCCAAAGCGGTTAATGCCATCGGATTTACGCCGGGCAACGGGATAACCGATAAAAAACGGTAAACCGTAATCAGAAGAAGTGTGACGAGAATTCGATTTTTCAGATCCTCGATCTTCCAGATATTCTTTATTGTTTGAATTGCTCTCATCCTATTTTCAGAGTTTTACGATTGATCCTCCGGCTTTGACTATTGCTTCTTCCGCCGTTTTGGAAAAGGCATGGGCTGAAACTTCCAAAGCGGAAGTAACCGCGCCATTGGCAAGAATTTTTACTAACTTCCGGGATGATACAATTCCGGCTTTCACCATTTCATCTATCCCTATTTTCGTTAATTGTTGGGCGTCTGCCAACTGTTGCAAGGTATCCAAATTGATTGCTTTGTATTCAATACGGTTGATATTCTTGAACCCAAATTTGGGTAAACGCCTTTGAATAGGCATCTGACCTCCTTCGAAACCAATTTTTTTGGAATAACCCGATCTTGATTTCTGTCCTTTATGACCTCTGGTGGATGTTCCGCCTAAACCCGAACCGGTTCCGCGACCGATTCTTTTCCTCGTTTTTGAAGACCCTGCAGCAGGTTTTAAATTTGATAGATTCATATTTTTTTTAATTATGAATTATGAATTATGAATTATAAGTTTGAGCTATTGGAGCAATGAATAATTCATAATTCATTATTCTACTGATACTAAATGTTTTACTTTCTTAATCATTCCCCGGATAGTAGGAGTATCTTCATGTTCTACCACTCGTCCCATTTTTTTCAAACCCAAAGCGTCTAACGTTTGCTTTTGATCTTTGGGGCGTCGAATGCGACTTCTTACTTGTTTAATTTTTATGGTTGCCATTTTGTTTTCCCTTCTATCCTTTAAATACTTTTTCAACTGATATACCTCGATTTTGCGCTACCATGGCCGGGTCACGTAATTCGCTTAAGGCGGCGATAGTTGCTTTTACTAAGTTGTGGGGGTTGGATGATCCTTTCGATTTTGCTAATACATCGGTGATTCCAACGCTTTCCAATACAGCGCGCATAGCGCCTCCGGCTTTTACTCCCGTTCCGTGAGTGGCGGGTTTGATAAATACCAAAGCGCCTCCGTATTTAGCCACTTGCTCATGAGGAATGGTTCCTTTATATACGGGAACTTTTATCAAATTCTTTTTAGCCGCTTCAATTCCTTTTGCTATAGCAGCAGTTACTTCACCGGCTTTACCCAGGCCCCAACCTACAATGCCGTCTTCGTTTCCGACGACAACAATTGCTGCAAAACTGAAGGTACGCCCTCCTTTTGTAACCTTGGTTACCCGGTTGATGGCAACTAAGCGGTCTTTTAACTCTAAGTCGTTTGTCGATTTTACTTTATTATTTATTGCCATTGCTTGTTAAAATTTAAGTCCGCCTTTACGTGCAGCATCTGCCAATTCTTTCACTCTTCCATGGTATAGATACCCATTTCGATCGAATACAACGGCTTCGATACCTGCCTCTTTTGATTTTTGTGCTATTAGTTCGCCCACTTTGGAAGCGATTATTTTTTTAGGAGCTTTTTCGGTGATTCCGAGGGAGGAAGCGGCAGCTAATGTTTTGCCCAGTGCATCATCGATAATTTGAGCATAAATTTGCTTGTTGCTTCTGAACACGGATAAACGCGGACGATCGGCTGTTCCTGAGATATGCTTTCGTACCCGCTGTTTTATTTTAATTCTTCTTAATTCTTTTGTTGTCATACTAATTCCCGGTTTAAAAATTATTTACTTGCCGATTTTCCGGATTTTCTGCGAACGACTTCGCCTACAAAACGAATCCCTTTCCCTTTGTAGGGTTCTACTTTACGGAAAGAACGTATTTTCGCGCAAACTTGTCCAAGCAATTGTTTATCGAATGATTCGAGTATGATTATCGGATTTTTATTACGTTCGGTTTTTGTTTCAACCTTGATTTCCTGCGGGAGTTGTAAAAAAATGGGATGGGTAAAACCTAATGAAAATTCCAAAAGGTTTCCTGTGTTCGTAACACGATAGCCGACTCCGACTAATTCAAGTTCTTTTTTATAACCTTCCGATACTCCAACGATCATATTGTTGATCAGCGCTCGATACAAACCATGAAAAGCCCGATTTTGTCGTTCATCGTCGGAACGGGAAAAGGTTATAACTTGATCATGAATCTCTACTTTTATAGCCGGATTAACCGTTTGTGATAATTCACCTTTCGGACCTTTTACCGTAATCAGGTTCTCTTCTTGCTTTACGCTTACTTTTGCCGGGATGGTAATGGGTAGTTTTCCTATTCTTGACATACGATTTTCTCCTTTATTAATAAACGTAACACAATACTTCTCCGCCGATTTGCATCGTGCGTGCTTCTTTGTCTGTCATTACTCCTTTAGAAGTACTCAACACGGCAATACCTAATCCATTCAATACGCGCGGCATATCTTTGTAGCCTGCATAACGACGCAAACCCGGCTTGGAAATTCGCTTCAGATTTTTGATTGCGTTCACTTTATTCACAGGATCGTATTTCAAGGCGATTTTAATCGTCCCTTGCGGCCCCTCTTCTACAAACTTATAATTCAAGATGTAGCCTTTGTCAAATAGGATCTTGGTGATCTCTTTCTTTAAATTCGACGCCGGAATATCCACCACTCTGTGTTTTGCTTTGATGGCGTTCCTTAGTCTTGTCAGATAATCTGCAATTGGATCTGTCATATTTTACTTTTGTTAATTAATCTCAACGTATTGAGACAATATTAAAACTCTATTTTTAATCTTCAATCATTATTACCAGCTCGCTTTTTTCAACCCCGGGATCAAACCGGTAGAAGCCATTTCGCGCAATTGTATACGGGAAATGCCGAATTGGCGAACGTATCCTTTCGGACGCCCCGTTATTTTGCAACGGTTGTGTAAACGAACCGGAGATGCATTTTTAGGTATAGCCTGCAACGCTTCATAATTGCCTTCTTTTTTCAATTGCGCTCTTTTCTCTGCATATTTCGCAACTAATTTTGCACGTTTTACCTCGCGGGCTTTCATTGATTCTTTCGACATACTAATCTTTTTTGATGTTCTTAAACGGTAAACCAAATTCTCTTAAAAGCGCGTAACCTTCCTCATCCGTTCGCGCAGAGGTTACAAAGGTAATATTCATTCCCAATATTTTAGTAATATTGTCAATATTTATTTCCGGAAAGATGATTTGTTCCTGAATGCCGAGCGTATAATTTCCGCTTCCGTCTAATTTACTTTCAATTCCTTTAAAGTCGCGGATACGCGGCAAAGCGACACGAATCAATCGTTCAAGAAATTCATACATTTGCCCGCGACGCAAGGTGACCATCACTCCGATTGGCATTTTCCTGCGTAGCTTAAAATTGGAAATATCCTTTTTAGAAACAGTTGCAACCGCTTTCTGACCGGTAATCAACGTTAATTCCTGAATAGCGACGTCAATTATTTTTTTATCGGCTACCGCAAGACCTAAACCTTGGTTAATTACAATTTTCTTTAATACGGGAACTTGCATTATCGAGGTGTAATTAAACTCTTTCATTAAACCGGGAACTATTTTGTCCCGATAAATTTTCTTCAGATTCGCTTCATTACTCATTATTTGATTTCCTCCCCTGATTTTTTAGAATAACGAACCAAAACTCCCTTTGCATTTAAACGTCGTCCGATACGAGTAGGCTTACCGCTTTTCGGATCGAGTACATTTAAATTCGAGATATGAACGGGAGCTTCTTTTTTTTGGAATCCTCCTTGAGGACTCTTTGCATTCGGTTTAGTTGATTTCGAAACCATGTTAATACCTTCGACGAGTGCCCGTTGCTTTTGTATGAGTACTTTCAGCACGCGGCCCGTCTTACCTCTGTCTTCGCCGGCATTCACATAAACCGTATCGCCTTTTTTAATATGTAATTTACTCATTTTAAATTCTTAATTCTTAATACTTAATTCTTAATTACAATACTTCCGGCGCTAAGGAAACGATTTTCATATTCACTGTACGAAGCTCGCGGGCTACCGGACCGAATATGCGGCTGCCACGGATTTCACCTGTATTATTCAATAATACGCAAGCATTGTCGTCGAAACGGATGTAAGAACCGTCGGTGCGACGAATTTCTTTTTTTGTGCGTACAATGATCGCTTTGGATACTGTACCTTTTTTGACATCACTTGACGGAATTACACTTTTTATGCTTACTACAATTACATCACCGACAGATGCATAACGTCGTCGGGTTCCACCTAATACCCGGATGCAAAGCACCTCTTTGGCTCCGGAATTATCAGCTACGGCAAGTCTTGATTCTTGTTGTATCATATTTACTTAGCTTTTTCTATGATTTCCACTAAACGCCATCTCTTGGTTTTGCTCAACGGACGAGTTTCCATAATTTTTACGGTATCTCCGACATTACATTCGTTTTTCTCATCATGAGCATGGAATTTCTTCGTTTTGCTGACGAATTTTCCATAGATGGGGTGTTTTTCTTTCCATTTCACGGCAACGGTAATGGATTTATCCATCTTATTACCGGAAACGACCCCGATTCTTTCTTTTCTTAAATTTCTTGTTTCCATTCCGGTCGTTTATTTTTTCTGAATTTCTCTCTGACGTAATTCGGTTTTCATCCGTGCAATCTGTCTACGCGCAAGCGTAATGGAGGCCGGATTATCCAAAGGAGAAATGCTGTGATTGATTTTCTTTTGTTCGTATGCTTTTTGTTCAACTTCCAATCGCTCTTTTAGTTCCGGAGTGCTTAAATCTTTGATTTCTGCAATTTTCATATCGAATTACACATTTTCGTTGTTAAAATCATAATCATGTCTTACCACAAATTTCGTAGTAACAGGAAGTTTTTGAGCAGCAAGCCGTAATGCTTCTTTTGCCACTTCGAAGGTAACTCCTTCAACTTCAAAAAGAATTCTTCCGGGGGTAACGGGAGCAACGAACCCTTCCGGGGCTCCTTTTCCTTTACCCATACGTACTTCTGCCGGTTTTTTAGTGATCGGTTTGTCAGGAAAAATCCGCACCCAAACTTGACCTTGACGTTGCATGTATCGGGTAACGGCAATACGGGCTGCTTCAATTTGGCGTCCGGTAATCCATTTCGATTGCAACGTTTTTATTCCAAAAGAACCGAATGCCAACTGATTACCTCGTTGGGCATTGCCTTTCATTCGACCTTTCTGCGATCGTCTGAATCTTGTTTTTTTCGGTTGTAACATCTCTATTTTTAATTATGAGTTATGAGTTATGAGTTATGAATTATAAAATTTATCCTGTAATAAAAAATAATTCATAATTCATAATTCATAATTATTAATTTATTTTCTCTCTCTCGGACGGCGATTTCTTCTATCACCACCTCTGTCACCTCTGTCACCTCTGTCACCTCTGTCGCTTCTGTCTCCTCTTTCACCTCCTCGGCTGCCTCTGTCTCTTCTTTCATTTCTTTCTCCGCGACTGCCTCCGGTTTCTTTTGACCCGGTAAATTGGGGAGCAAGGTCTTTTTTACCGTATATCTCGCCGCGGCAAATCCAAACTTTTATGCCCAGCAACCCTACCTTTGTCAAAGCTTCGCCTAAAGCATAATCAATGTCTGCTCGCAAAGTGTGTAAAGGAGTTCGTCCTTCTTTATACATTTCCGAACGTGCCATTTCCGCCCCGTTTAAACGACCGGATATTTGGATTTTAATTCCTTCGGCGCCCATTCGCATCGTTGATGCGATGGCGGTTTTAATAGCGCGGCGGTAAGCCATTTTGCCTTCTAACTGTTTGGCAATGTTGTTTGCAACGATTACAGCGTCCAATTCTGGACGTTTTACTTCAAAGATATTGATTTGTATTTCCTTATCGGTAATTTTCTTCAATTCTTCTTTCAATTTATCTACTTCTTGTCCTCCTTTACCGATGATGATACCCGGACGGGCAGTGCATACGGTAATGGTTACCAATTTCAATGTACGTTCAATAACAATGCGAGAAACACTTGCTTTGGCGAGACGGGCGTTCAGATATTTACGGATTTTACTGTCTTCATACAGAGTATCGCCATAATTATTGCCGCCGTACCAATTTGAATCCCATCCTCGGATGATTCCTAAACGATTACTTATCGGATTTACTTTTTGTCCCATTTAGCAATTAATTTTGTTTTTCAGTTTTTGTATCTACAAACAATGTTACGTGATTCGAGCGTTTGCGTATGCGATATCCTCTGCCTTGAGGCGCCGGCCGCATTCGTTTCAGCGTTCTTGCACCGTCTACGGATATAGACTTTATAAATAATTCACCGTTTTCAGCTTTCCTTTCGTTTTTTTCTTCCCAGTTAGTAATTGCTGATCGAAGCAGTTTTTCTACTCGGGCGGCAGCTTCTTTATTTGCATACTTTAATACGCCTAATGCTCGAAAGGCTTCCATTCCGCGAATCATATCGACTACTAACCGCATTTTACGAGGAGAAGTCGGTACATTTCGCAATTTTGCAAAATATTGATCTTTTTTGGTTTCTTTTTTTTGCTCTGCTGTTATTCTTTTTCTTGCACCCATACTCGATTATTTTTTCTTGTTACCTGCATGTCCACGGAACTGACGGGTTGGTGAAAACTCGCCTAATTTATGACCGACCATGTTTTCCGTGATATAGACAGGAATAAATTTGTTACCATTGTGAACGGCAAGGGTATGTCCGACAAAATCGGGAGAAATCATAGATGCTCTTGCCCATGTCTTAATTACAGATTTCTTGCCTGTTTCATTCATCGTCAGAACTTTCTTTTCTAACTTGACATTGATATAGGGTCCTTTTTTTAATGAACGACTCATAATTACTCTTGATTAACCGGGTTATTTTTTCCTTCTTTCGATAATGTATTTTGAAGATTGCTTCTTAGGAGCTCTTGTTTTCAATCCTTTAGAATATAATCCTTTACGAGACCTCGGATGTCCGCCGGAAGCGCGACCTTCGCCGCCGCCCATCGGGTGATCTACCGGGTTCATTACTACCCCTCGTACGCGTGGACGACGTCCCAGCCATCTGGTTCTACCTGCTTTGCCTGATTTTTCCAATGCATGGTCCGAATTACCGACACTACCTACTGTTGCTTTGCAAGTGGATAGTATTTTCCGTGTTTCGCCCGAAGGCATTTTCAGGATAGCATAATCTCCTTCCCGTGAAACAATTTGAGCGAATGCCCCTGCTGAACGAACCATTTTTGCCCCTTGCCCCGGACGTAATTCAATGTTGTGAATCAACGTGCCGAGAGGAATGTTTGCCAAGGGAAGGGCATTGCCTATTTCCGGCGCCGCTTCTTTTCCCGATATCACGGTTTGATTAACTTCCAAGCCGTTTGGCGCAATAATGTAGGTTTTTGCTCCATCGGCATAAAACAACAGTGCAATTCGAGCCGAACGATTCGGATCATATTCAATTGTTTTTACTGTTGCAGGAACTCCATCTTTATTTCTCTTGAAATCGATGATACGAAACCGGCGTTTGTGTCCGCCGCCAATCTGACGCATTGTCCGATGGCCTTCGACATTACGTCCTCCGGATTTCTTTTTACCGACAACAAGAGATTTCTCCGGTACAGTAGCCGTGATTTCACTGAATGTACCGATAATCTTGTGTCTTTGCCCCGGTGTTGTAGGCTTTAATTTACGAATTCCCATTTACTTTTAATTATGAATTATGAATTATGAATTATGAATTATTTATCGTGTGAATAATTTATAATTCATAATTCATAATTATTTTATATGTTTTTAAATAAATCAATTGTTTCGCCTTCTTTCAATGAGATGATTGCTTTTTTGAAAGAGGATTCTCTTCCGGTGACAGTGCCCGTTTTTGTGTAACGCGATTTCTTCTTCCCGTCATAATTCATTGTATTGACCTTTACAACAGTGACGCCATATAAATCTTCGATGGCTTTTTTTATCTCTAATTTATTTGCGTCGGGAGATACACGGAATCCTACTCGATTGGGAAATTTTCCGGTTATCTGTGTTTGTTTTTCAGTCACTATTGGTTTGATAATAATTCCCATGATTTGTTTCCTCCTTTTCTGTTAAAAGTTATTGATTTCACTTACCGAACTTTCCAAGAGCACCAAATGAGTGGCATCCAACAGATTGTATGTATTAAGTTCAGAAACGGTAGTTATTTTTGCCTTTTGCAGATTACGTGCAGATAAATAAACCATGTCATCATTTTTAGGAAGGACTACCAAGATTTTTTTATTTGCTATATTCAGATTCTTAGCCAATTCTAATAACGCTTTTGTTTTAGGAGCCTCAAATGAAAAATCTTCTACAACCGTGATGGCTTCTTCTCGAAGTTTATAAGATAATGCCGATCGACGAGCCAAGGCTTTTTCTTTTTTATTGAGCTTAAAACTGTAGTCTCTCGGTTTCGGCCCGAAAACACGGGCGCCTCCTACTAATAAGGGTGAATTAATATCTCCGCGGCGAGCGCCTCCTCCTCCTTTTTGTCGTCCCAATTTTCGAGTACTCCCCGACATTTCGCTTCTTTCTTTTGATTTAGCTGTTCCTTGACGCTTATTAGCCATGTATTGCTTCACATCCATGTAGATTATGTGATCGTTCGGTTCAATGCCAAATACATCGTTTACTAAGGTTACCTTTTTCCCGGTATCTTCACCTTTAATATTATATACGTTTATTTCCATTATTTATTTACGATTACGATTGAACCTTTTGCACCGGGGACAGAGCCTTTGACTAAGATCAGATTGTGTTCGGGTAATAATCTGATTACTTCCAGGTTTTGAACTGTTACCCGCTGATTGCCCATTTGTCCGGCCATTTTTGTTCCTTTGAACACTTTAGCGGGATACGAACAGGCGCCGATAGAACCGGGGTGACGTTGACGGTCGCTTTGACCTAATGTGGCTTCGCCTACTCCCCTAAATCCATGGCGCTTCATAACTCCTTGGAATCCTTTCCCTTTCGATGTACCAATCACATCTACATACAAATCACCGTCGAAAAAATTAACAGTGATTACATCCCCGGGCTTATATGCCCCTTGTTCTTTGAACTCAGCCAAGTGTCGCTTGGGTGTTACTCCCGCTTTTTTGAAGTGTCCCTGTTCAGGCTTTGGGGTATGTTTTTCCTTCTTGTCCCGGAATCCTAATTGAACAGCTTCGTATCCATCTTTTTCAATGGTTTTTACTTGAGTAACAACGCAAGGACCTACTTCGATAACAGTGCATGGAAGATTTTTTCCATCAGCGCTGAAAACGGATGTCATTCCGATTTTTTTTCCTATTAATCCCGGCATTTCAATTAATTTTTACACTTTTATTTCTACTTCTACACCGCTGGGCAATTCTAATTTCATCAAAGCATCTACCGTTTTTGCAGTCGAACTGTAAATGTCGATTAAGCGTTTATACGAAGATAATTCGAATTGCTCGCGTGATTTTTTATTCACAAATGTAGCACGGTTGACGGTGAAAATACGTTTGTGAGTCGGTAAAGGAATCGGACCGCTTACCACTGCTCCCGTTGCTTTGACTGTTTTTACGATTTTCTCGGCCGACTTGTCTACCAAGTTGTAATCGTATGATTTTAATTTGATCCTGATCTTTTGGCTCATTGTCATTCTTACATTTATTTTTGAGTTTTAATTTTAAGAAAAGAGCCATTTCCTCCCTTAAAATTCTTTTATTTTCAGCTCCGATTTTTGCTAAAAATGCACAAAACGGGCTGCAAAGATACAAAGAATTTTTCAATGGGCAATAAAATTTTTAAGAAAAGATTAGTTTTTTTGAGAAAAAAGGGATTTCAGTCCCAATTTTCAATAGAAATTCTTATCCATTGCAGGTTGAGTTGATAGCGGACCGGTAGTTTTGGTCGTAGTTGAAATTAATATCGTTATTCAAATTAAGCCCTGTACAGCGATGCGCATCAGACCCCTCTTGCCCTGCGCATCTTAACCCATCTACTCTGCGTACCTGTTTAGACTGTGCATCCTAGCCTACAAGGAAGCCGGAGGGTAGCCTACTAGGAGGCTGCAATCGGTTTATTTATAATGGGTTTTGGAGGCGCTTTTTTGGGGTCATCGGGAAAACCCTAAATATACGGTATGACCGGAATATCTGCTATTAATTTCTCCCGGCCTTGTTCATCCGTTACTGTCCTGCAAATCACATAACTATCCGCAGGGAATAACCATTTCTCCCCTAAATCCTCCGGTTTTAATCCTTCCGCTGTTCCTGTTATTTGGTATATGCCGGTTTTTACTTCATAAGCGACAACAGGTCTCAGCCCCGTAGATTCTTCATAAAATAACG
>Ga0209629_10002093_pt1 | contig 13314 bp, 11 predicted proteins | sample TergutCu122P5_FD_187286 | JGI IMG/M metagenome (GOLD analysis project Ga0209629, IMG submission 187286) | Cubitermes ugandensis P5 segment gut microbial communities from Kakamega Forest, Kenya - Cu122 P5 (SPAdes) (version 2) | ecosystem: Host-associated > Arthropoda: Insects > Digestive system... | reverse complement strand
AGGCTGACAACCTTACCACCATCCTGTGCCGTTGTCATGAAATCTGGGAACCTTAACTTCCTGGAACCCTCTGGGCCACTCCAGGCCTGTAACGGGACTGCTGTACCTTTACTGAAGCAAAGTTTAAATTGTTACACATAGTTAGGAGTTTGAAATATCCATTATTTATTGCCTTCCAGTATATGAAAGCTATTCATGTAGGTATATTGCCTGCAGATATGCCTGCAGGAAGTTGGTAACATTATTTTCAGTACATTTTGTAACTTTGGCAAGCATGCACAATAGTTGACAGGTTTGCCTGTGTAGTTAAATATCTAGGAACTAATAGTGAAGTAATTATGCAAATTTTGTGTCCATAGATGTTTGTTGGTGACAACCTGCCAACTCAAATTTGTGTGCTGTGTGCCCAGAAGGTTGATGGGTTTTATAACTTCAAACTCCAGTGTGAAAGGTCAGATGCTGCACTGCGGCAGTTTTTGAAGGATCAGAATTTTTCAGCTCAGCTTCTAAAGGTGATTGATTATGTTCTAACAAGATGAAAAGGATATTGAATAACCAGAGGAAGGTTTATGCTTAATATTACATTCTGGAATACCTTTTAACTTACTTGTGCAGTCTCTTTTCACCTAAGTTGTTTATGAGTATTTTATGCTTGTTTATTCATATTTTGGAGTGTATGTGTGCATAGTGGTATGCATTACTTCCTTCACGTTTCGTGGATATTTGTGCAGAAGTTGCTGGAAGATTTGTACTGTGCATTGTGCCATTAACACATTAAATTTTGTTTTTTAGGCACTTTATTAATGTTTTATAATCGGAGTAGGTTATGGTATGCTGCATGAAAGATGATTGTTATAAATGGTGAGTGAGAATGGATATGGGAATATATGGCCATAGCTTATTTTTAAGATTCAAATAGTAACCAAGAATGAAGAGAGGAACTAGGTGACTTTATGGAGCATATTCCTTCTCGAGAACATAATAGCCACTTGGCTAGTCAAGGGGGATGATCTTGTGTGACACTTGAAGGGTCATTCTTATTATCATAAGAGCCTACAACCAGATTATGTTTTGAGTCAGATGAATCCAGGTCACATCCAAACATGATGCTTTTTGAAGTTTCATTTTTATTTCTGTCTGGGCTGAGGTCTTGTAAGTGGCATCTTCCCTTCAGGTGTTGAGAATGTAATTTTGCATGCATGTATCATCTCTCATGCATCATATATACCCCATCCATCTCATGCTTTATGATTTAAGCACCCTGACAATGTTTGATTGGGAGCACAAATTCAACTTGCTGTCAGTTATGTCCAAATATTCCCATCATCCTTTTGTCAGACATTGTTAATCAGTGTTCCTCCCTTAGGGTGGGTGGCCAAGTTTCATGTTCATACAAAACAAGGTAGCATTATGGTAAAACATCTGGAAACATGGGCCATGAAAATTTCATCGTTGATGAGTTTCCAAGTGGGTATTTTCCAGACATGAATATCCAACACAACAATATATTAGGTACAGATGTTTCCTCATAGTTGTACCACACAATGGGTTGTATTATGGAATTAATTCACATAATTATTACGTCTGTTACAACAAACTGGGTTGGGCATTCAGGGAATAAAACTGACAGACTCTTGAAACCATTTTATGTCGATTGCTGTCTTGTGTGCATTTAAACAAATTTATTAAAAATAAAACATGCTAAATTGATTGATTTGTATGCGTCATGTACCAAGGATACTGAACATGTACAGTACAGTAATTATTTAATTTAATATATCAGAAGTATGGTAAGATAAGTTAACTCCATGATACAGACTTACTCCATGATAGATCTTGTTTCCTTCCTCATGGCTTTTCTTGCATTCAGGACCATTTACATTTTTGATGGTAGATGACAGACATATTTATAATTATCACCTTGGTACCCAGAGCTTCCTGTGGCAAGTACAAGAAGCAATGTAGGTGGTAATCTGCAGTTGTGTTACAGTGGCACTCTGTGATTGCATGTGTAAAAAGTTTAGTTACACTTTATTCTGTTCCAGCTCTTCTGTTAGTTGTGTCTGACCCCTATTTTTAAGCCAGTTGTGGGTAAATGTTTACAGAACTACATATGTACAGAGCATATAGCTTGCATTACATAACCTTAGGTTTGGAGACAATTTTCTTAGCTTTGTCAAGGTTTGGGGTAACTGTTCCAGGAGATGTTGCCAAAGTCCAAAGCATTTAAGATGGCATGCACAACTGAAAATATGAAGGAAGCATTAGGATTGATAAAGAATGAAGGATGGTCATTATACAAAGTTAGTAAGTGGTATAATATAACCTGGATAACTCTGAAAGACTGAACAAAATTTTTGGAAGATCCTGCAAGAACTAGTATTTTGAAAATTGGAAAACCATTTGTAATGCCTCTTGATATTGAAATCAGAATAGTAAAGTACATTCTCAGCATGCAGGATTTCAGTTTCGGTCTAACAGTCAATCAGGTTAGACGTGTAGTTTTTAAAGTTGTTGAAGCTACAGGGATGAATCATCTGTTCACCTGGAGAATCAAATGGTTGGTTGGTACTGGTGGGACAAGTTGAGGGAACAATACAACTTGTCACTGAGGACATCACCAAATATCAATTTGTAGAGTGTTGACAGCAAACAGAATTCTGCTGAATGACTTTTATAAAAAGGTGGAGAATCTGTTGACAAAACTGGATTTAGAAACAAGCCAGCCCATATTTGGAACTGAGATGGAACTTGTGTCACTTATGTCATAAAATCTGGTGATACTGTCTGCCAAGTGGGGAGAAAGTATGTTTATAAACAAAGCTCTGGTGACAAGGGTGTCACCACAACTTTGTTGTGTCGCATATATGCATCTGGAATGAGCACCCTGCCTATGGTCATCTTCAAATGAGTGATTAACTGAAACCTCCATGACTTCATTGGTACGTCTGTCGCCAAAGGGTTAGATCAGCTCATACTACACATCTGCTGCAGCCACTGGATGTTGGTGTTTACAAGCCACTGAATGAAGGTTGGAGGAAAGAAGTGGAGAAATTTTTGACTGAACATCCTGGAGTGAAGCCTGGCCACTATGATTTTAATGGACTATTGGCTAGTGCTTATAGTGGCGCCTTCCAATCAACAACTGTGTGTAACAGCTTTGCAAAACTGGCCTGTTCCCTTTTAATAGGGATTCTATTGCAGATGAAGCAATTGCTCTGGCTCTTGTCACTGAAAGGAAGGATCCAAATGACAATGGGGCTAGAATGACTTCAGGAGATAATAAACAAAAATCCAAAGATGCCATCTAGGATGTGCTTCAGTTGCCTTTGAGCAAAACATGACATTGGATGACCAGGAACAGTCCTTAAATGGTATTTTCACCATCTGGGCAAGCAAAACAACCCACATGTCCATATCCACCATAAAGGGAAAGAAAAGGACACAAAATAATGATAACGCTCATGGTTCATGTGGAGGGTTGTGTTTGGATGACTCTAAGAAGAAAAATGACTCTGATAGGATAAGTGTACATCTTTTTGAGTGTGGCATCACACAACATGCCAAAAAGCTGTGGCTGAACTTTGTGTGCGATTTTGTGAGGATTCTGATGACGGTGAACAATCATACTATGTCTACAGAAAAGGACAATTTTGGTAATTTAAACCATCAAACCAACTCTCATGGATTGAGAAAAATTGCAACACATGCATAGTTATCCTTCCAGATTTGAATTTTAGTCATTGTTTATGTATGTAATGACATCTGATCAATAAGTAACTCATGGAATAGCTTCTATACTCTCACAGACTTACCTGTATATCACGGAGTTACCTGATTTTGATATGTAATTTTTTACTTTAATTTTTTAAATTAAACAGCAGTTGAACTGTGCATTCAAAATTGCTGAGTTGTGGTAAAAGAGAGACTCTTTCTTGTGTTACAATTACAAAAATATGTTGTTAAATCAATGAGCAGCATGTTGATAAAAGCCTAGTACCATGAAGTAACCTTATCTTACCATACAACTAGCAGGCCTATTTCAAAATAAGTATGTACTGATATAAAATGTCACTGCTTATGTCTGTGTTGAATGTGGCAGATGCTTTGGGATGCTTCAGTGGGGATAAAACAACATAGAGCTGCGTTAGGATGTGCTTCGTTATTATGTTGAATGCCTGCCCAAAATGGAGGCACCATGTGGTGAGAGCAAGGCATAAGATGGTATATAGTGTAGGATAAAATAACATGTTAACTATCAAAGTTTGTTCAGTATTTTTGTAGTTCTGATAGATCCTTTCATGAAGGAGTTTGCATGTAATGATTTTTTTTGGCGGGGGGGGGGAGATGGTGGTGGTGGTGGTGGTGGTGGTGGTATGGCTCGGTGGTCTGCTGGTAAGCATAATAATTCAGTGTTCAGAAAGTTCTTGTCAAACTACAAACATGCATTTGTAAGGAATTGTGTTATCATGCTGCTTGTAAAGTAACAGTTTGAAGAATCTGTAAATGTTTCATCCTGAAAAATTAGAATGTTTTAATGGTGTTTATAAAAGTGATAAAAAGTCATATCTTTTGCATTGAACAGGGATGCAAATTGTAGAACTGTGTAGTTCATCTAAATAAGCCACAACAGTAATGTGCGTTATATGTGTATTGTGTTTTCTCTATATTTGGTGAGCTTTAAACTTCACAACAAAATGTATCCTGTGTTTAATCCTTTTTGGCATGATGCTTCACCTGTTTATGGAATTCAGTTCTCTTTTCTGTCCTTGTATGATTTCTTAACTCATGTGTCATGAAGGAAATGTATTTTACACTGTAAAACAGAATGTATGATGTCTCACTGGCGACGTAACTATGGTTCCGTTCAAGCACTTGATGCTTGGACCAATGTGAGGACAGAACAGCAGTTGAGTAGGTTTCGAGTAATGTGGACAGTGTACAAGATTTCATACTAACTCTGAGAAGCAGGAGTGTAACTGCAATGGCAGAACACTTTTTGTATGAAAGACATGGCCATTCACTGATGAGTCACTGTGTTACACTGCCACTGGATATAGTAATATGAATTTGATGTGATTTTGACCGTGCATCGTCATTAATATGTGGAAATAAAATGCCAACTAGATGCAACAGAGGTTTTTATTGCAGATCTTATTGCTTGCTCAACATGTTTCGGGCACCACTATGCCCATCATCAGGAGCTCAAGAGTATTATACAGTGGTTGCTGCCTGGCATCCTGCAAACCGGACACGTAACCCTCAGCTCCACACCAGACCAGCAACTTGAAAACCACAGCACGAAACAGCACAGGCAGCAACCACTGTATAATACTCTTGAGCTCCTGATGATGGGCATAGTGGTGCCCGAAACATGTTGAGCAGGCAGTAAGATCTGCAATAAAAACCTCTGTTGCATCTAGTTGGCATTTTATTTCCACATAGTAATATGAGTTTAAATTGAATTTTATTCCTCACTTGACTAAAATTCCTGTGTGCCAATTTGCACTGGTGAAGAATTTTTTTTATGGTGACATCTAATGCCTATGGATTTTCGGTATGGAACTTACTTCATGTCACCATTCTGACATCTATAATTCTGAGGTGGCTTCTAGATTTTTGAGAATTTATGCACCTATGTATGTACTTCTAATAGCCAGTACCAGTATGCATAATTCTCAGCACTGTTAAAGTGCATTCTCTTATTTTATGTGTTTCTGACAGCTTTCACCACAACATTTAAAAAATTATTTCTTTTGGAATTGTCTTGTTTATGAAAACTTTTGTAGTGGTCTTAATTAACTGAATTTTAGACACTTTTTAACTGAGGTTTCTGGAAATATGTTTTCTTAAGTTTATACTTCTCACAGTAATGTTGGCTACTTGTTTACCATTTTTTTTTTTACTTCTAGATGTATTTTCTTAAGAAATCTGTACAGTACTGTTTTATAATCAAGTTGTTGTGCCTGCATTAAACCTAATATTTCATATATTGTTACTGCAGGAAGAAGACTGTAACAGAAAGAGTGTTTCTGAAATACCAGTCAAAAGTAATGAAGAGAATCAGAGCCTGCCAGTGGAGGTGCAGGTTAGGGAACTCATGACCAAATCAGGCAAAAGTGTTGATCAGAGGTCAGTAGTGAGTATGCTGTTCTGTAATAAAACGAAGTAAATTTGTTCCTTTGCTTAATTAAGGACCATGCCCTAAAGACTTTTTTGGGAATGGGGCTACAGAACTATGCTTTCATAACCTTGTCACTAGATATGAGTGGTCAGTGTAACATACCAGCTGATTTGGTGTGGGGTTTGTACCTCTGATCATACCAATTAGATAGGATGCCAGATGCACCCCTGATTCAATTTACACTGGCAAGGGGAACAGTGCCTGTTTTTGCAACATATAAAACCTGGTTATTCCTGCTTATGGCTAGCTGCTCTATTAACTAAGTTTCCTTAGTCATGTGTGATGTAAGTCCTTCTGCATAAATATTTTTCATTTTGGGGAGGCATTATTGTGAACGGAAATTTAAGCAGTACCTGAGAATTACTTCTGGGCAAACATATATTGCAGTTGATAGCAGAGACTAAGTAAAAAGGTAAGAGATGTTGGTCATTACTTATCCTTATAATTTGATACATTCTGTTGATGTGAACTGTTTTAAGTGTTATGTTTTCAAATAGTTTGATAATGTGCAGTTTTTGAGAGACATAATCTGTTAAATATCTAATATGCAGGTCTCCAATTGAAAGCTGTTTTTCACATTCGTCTGCCACCTGGCCAGTTTTTCAAACAAATACTAAAGCAGATGAGAGCAGTAAAAGTGTTCTTGCTGCAGAAGAAACTTCTGTTGAAATTAAGAAGAGAAAAACATTTGACTGTGAAGAATGTGGAGTGACATATGTTAGAAAAGACAGTTTAATATTGCACATGAGGGTGCACACAGGTATGAAACCATACCACTGTAACAAGTGCAGAAAAACCTTTACACAAAATAGTGCTCTTGCGAGGCACTCTAGAGTTCACATGCCAGGAGAGAAACCATTCACTTGCAGTGTATGTGGTAAGTATTTGGGTGATAATGCTTCCCTCACAAAACACATGAGAATACATACTGGTGAGAGGCCTTTTCAGTGTAACTTATGTGAGAAAAGTTTTGGGAATTCTAATTGTCTTAAAATACATTTAAGGACTCATACAGGAGAAAAGCCTTTCCTTTGTACCTTGTGTGGGAAGGCATTTGGTGGTAATAGTTCCTTCATGGTGCACATGAGAAGCCATGGTGGTGAAAAGCCATTTCCTTGTAAATTGTGTGGAAAATCGTTTGTTGATCAAAGTACTCGTTCTCGGCATATGAGGATTCACACTGGAGAAAAACCGTATCTGTGTACAGTATGTGGTAAAAGTTTTAGTCAAAACAGTGCTCTACTGAGTCACATGAGGATGCACACTGGGGAGAAACCATACCAATGTACTGTATGTAACACTAAGTTTGCTCATAAATGTGGCCTTACTTATCATATGAGAAATCATATGGGTGAGAAACCATTTCAGTGCACTGAATGTGGTAAGACATTTCGTGACAGTGGTTCTCTAGTCATACATTCGAGAATTCATAATGGTGAGCGTCCATACCAGTGCTCTTCATGCTACAAGACCTTTACTCAGAGGTCTCACCTTGAAGCACATAATCGGCATCACACAGGTGAAAAACCCTTCAGCTGTGTGCGCTGTGGTAAGTGCTACTCATCAAAGCGGAATGAAGCACAACACGTCTGTGGAGCTGATCAGGAAAGAACAATTGGTGTCATTAGTGATTTTATAATACAACCAAAATTGTGACTTATTAGTATTGTTTAAAACAATGTTAACTAATGTGTGATGCCGTGTAGTTTGGACAGAGAATGTGCTCTCCCTGAGCTGGTTATAGAGTCCTCTTGTGTATTCTGTGAAGGATGTTTGAAGTCCCATTTGAAGAATACATTGTGATATGCGGTTCTCTGTGTCCTTTGTTTGGCCCCCTTTCAGGGCTGATATTCCTTTTAATTGCCTTCTAGCTGCTGTTGTTTTTATAACACTTCCTTCTACTTAAGCTCCTTCTCTTCAGTTTGACTTTTGAGCATATAGTCACAGCATGCACTCTTCAGATACCAGACTCATTAGACCCATATTTGTAACATCTGCCATTTGGGAAAACTTGAAGAAGTGTTAATTTCACTTTCACTCCTTCCATACCCACTTCTGTTATCCTTCACTTATGAACCCCACTCACTTTGCATGTCTGATTTCTTGCTACTTAGCTTGAACAAATTTCGTACATAAATCAAATTCGTCTCTTCACTGCAGACATACAGCATCTATTCTTCACAATGCGTGAAATTCAGTTCAATATTAAACAAGGAATTCCTATAAAAATTACTCTATGCCTGTAAAACTTACTGCTGTGTAAGGAGATTCATTTGCATTCTTCTGGGACTGCTTAACCCCAAAGATGAGCACTGTTTTCCCTTGAAATTTCAGGAACCACTCACCCAACCACACATTGCCACATCCCAGAAGATCTGAATCCTCAGCAACACCACTGTGAGAGCCTTGGATCTTACAGCTTTCTACACATCATTCACAAAGAAGGAATTGTGTTGCATAATGCTGAAATAATTTAGTCTGTATAGTTCGCTCGCGGACTAAGGCCACGGAGTTTAGTTTAGTTTAGTTTATGCCTACACACTGAAAGCAATTCTGCCTGCTCAACTGTATGTGGCTGCTCCATTGACTGTATTCTTTACTATCCCCCTTGTATATAACCACTACATATACTGGCTGTCCTGCATGTGGTTGCTACACCTACTGGGTTTTGTGTTCTGTCCCTCCTGCATGTAGCTGCTGTAGGTACTGTGTTCCCTTCAGGTTGTCCTGCATGTAGCCACTACACCTACAGTGTTCTCTGCTGTCCCTCCTGATACAGTGACTACACCTACTTTGTTATCTTCTCTTGCTCCTGCAGGTAGCTGCTGTATGTACTATGTTGTTTTCTGGCTGTCCTGTGTGTAGCCGCTACACCTGTTGCTCTTCTGTGCCTCCTATTTTGAGTCACCAAACAACTGAAAACCACCAGACCTCAGCTAGGCTTCCCAAATCTCTTATCCATGCTTTGGATGATGCAGTAGTGCCAATTGGAATCCAGAGGAATGCTGCTATTTTCATTGTCATCACTATTTCAGGCACTGGACTGTGCCATACCTCGTTGAGCTGTGTAGCTATTCAGGTATGGGACTGCCACAGATGCCACAAGTGAAAAAGAAATGTTCATCATGTGATGTTATGGTGGTATATAACAGATGTTTGATCAGTGTGAATGTATCTTCATAGGACTGTCATAGTAAATAAGTAATGTTGTCATTTTATTATACTTTATTTAAAAAGACTGGGCAAAGAATGAGCACTTTCACTAGTAACATATTTTAGCTGTGGTGGCAATGCAGAAAATTCTGTTTGTTCTCCACACTGCAGTAATTGCCTGATACTGAAATCTGATATTATATTTCATACTAATTCAGGCCCTTTGGATAATATTTTTCATACTTGTACATGTACATGTTGAAGTAACTAATAAAGTATGAGATTAGCAAGAAGTAAAGGAGTAATTTCTATGGGAAAGACAAAGGGACAAAACAGGAAACAACTGGACCCCACTAATGCATTACTAATGACTGTATAATCATGTGCCTGCAGTGTAGCAAGAACCTGTATACAGTGACGGTCTGTAGACTGCAAGAAACTTTCATATTATATTGAACTTCATTCTACAGGTAATCATGGTACAAAGGGATTATAGCATATTGACAACATGAAGGATGGGAGATACTAGTTTGCTTCTGTGCAAAGTAAATAGCCATTTAAAATTAATATTCTCTGTGTTGAGCATGGACAAACAAAACTACCTTAGTAATTGTGTTATGTATGAAATCACTGAGTACATCAGTTGCAATGTGACAAGTAGTATACTGCAAAAAATTCAGGCTGACCAGTATTGATTAAGAGACCACAAGTAGGTTCCACTGATCATCTTCAAGTACTGTTCATATCAACAGGAACAATGAAACCTCATAACACAACATAATTGACAGTTACACAAATTACGTTTCTCCTCTCCCTTTACATGTATGAAAAGGGGTTTCAAAATACTGGATGCCAATATTTTTGTAATTATCAATTTACAAGAGAAGTGTAATTGTGTACCCTTTTATATTAATTATACCAATGAAGCATGTATACTACCACATATGTACTAGAAATTAAAAAAAAAATATGTGGAAGGTAGCAGTTATGCACATAATGGCACAATGTAACATAAAGCTGAAAGTAAAAGAAAAAGTATGACATGGCAGAATGATTGCACAGGACTACATTGTTATAACACTGCTGGAGGAGGTGGAGGTGGTAGCAATGCCAATCATGCTGTTACACCTCATCTAGTGACTGGAAAACCAAGAAATGTTTTAGTGCATATGCAAGACCATGTTACTAATCTAGTTCATAAAAATTCCTTCAAATTTAAAGCCACTTGGCTCTTCATTTGTTGTGCTCACCACCAGGAAAAATACACTTTACATATCATTGCAGAGGATAAAGTAAGTACTTCCATTATACAGTGTGCTATTCAGGTTAATGCACAGCACGTTACATGTCCTAATTAAGGTGTTCACCACCATTTTGTGCAAAGTGTATAGCTGTGTTTTCAAGACACAAGATCACTTGTCACAGCTCAATTCCTGATGAGCAGTACCCGCAATGTCCGTTAACCGATCCGCAGTTTGCGAGCCGATTATGGAAAATGTTTTCACGTAGATAATACTTACACAAAAACTGAAGTTATAAAATTATTTTGATGACCTGGAGGATATCTTTTCTCAGTATTTCCCTTAGAAATGATGTATGAGACACTTTACTGAGCTTTAACACTAAATTTCATAGAATCATATATATTGCATGTTGTACCAGAAGTATTAATTTACTTGACCTGGTAACACACATTATTGTACCACAGAATTTTGTAGAAACAAAACATTTAAAGCATTTTTGTGAAATTCATATTTGACTTTGGTGTAAAATATTTATATTTTTTAGAATGAGGTGTATTGTTTTACATGATTAATTAATTTTCAATGCAAAGTATTATGGACAATATAGTGGTAGCTTAAGTAATTTTGTAGTTCATGATTATGGAACCTAGGCTTAGTTGTTAAGGGTACACTGACTACAGTCATTAGTATCAGAAGATATGAAAATCAAAACCCTTTAGTAACATTTATGTAATGCCTGAGAAATGACATCCGTTGGTCTTATCTAACACTTACATGTACACAAATTTATACACTATTTTATCAGTGTGAACACTGTAATACAGGTTGCCAGCACTCACCAACTTATTCAAAACAAACTTGCTCCCTGACTGGGAAAACTGAAATGCATATTGCATTTGTTGGCCTTGTTCAGTCCTAAATGATGTGTCCAGGATAAAAGTAGCCAAGTTTCAATCTTTTAAGAGCATTCCATCAGTCTTTGTACCATAGAGTGACCAAACAACAAAATTTATGGGACATTAACTAGTTTTGATGGCATGCCATACATATTATAACACCAGCTTTTGTAGGCTTTTGATTTGATTTAATCTTCTGCACAACATCCTTCAAATATTTCAACTAGGCTAAAATTACAAGTTACCAAAAACTGCAAAGTAATACTGGCAATTAAGCATCATCATGTCATAATGTTTGGTCACCAAACTGAGATATTTCTGTCGGCTATAACGATTAATATTGTTGGTGCTGCTTGTGGTTCTGTTCCAGTTTGGCCAGTCACATCTGTGTAATTAAAAATGTAACAAAGTATCTCGTCGAGAACCAGTTTTTTTATACGTACATTGAGTAACGATAAGTGTGTTACTGCTACAGCAGATAAGTTATTATATGTATGTCTGTCTGTGAGGGGCTGTGAACTTGTTTGAGTCCTAAATGTGGCTAGTATAATACTAACATATACATCAATGATTGTGTATGTGTGTGCATGTGTGCACATGCACACATACACACATGCACAAACATAACTGGGGTTAATATATTTCTTGAGACTTTTTCAATAGATTGTGAGTGCACAGTACCTGTGTTTCTTACATGTCATCTATTGATATTTGTATGAGAGAGACATAAGATCTGAAATTATGTACAAAAGGGTTGTCACAGTGAGGCTCGTGCACACGACTGGTGCGGCCCCTGCGAGTTGCCTGTAACAAATAATAATCACATAGTCCACATGCACATGCATATAAGGCTGACCCTGAACAGCATTGTAAAAGATTCTCTAAAGAAAGAGGATCCATAAATAACTGAAAGTAACATATTGTAGTTGGATGAACAGAAATATGAATCCATCATGAAGGAAAAGATGTATTATTTTATTAATGGATTAGTGAATTCCTTGAAACACAGTAATTTCTTGTGTCACTAATAGAAAGGGTTGACTGTGTTTTCTCAGGCAGTGAGCAGTGTTGTAATCACACATATAATCTGATATATAAAAACAAGATTTTTGCCTGTGTTGCCTCCAGAATTGCAGCTCCTGAAGTTCATCTAGCTGGTCACCGTTGATATATTACGGTGTCATCAAAGTCTATTATTATGGTATCTTTGGTATTTAATTATTTTTAATAATTATTACAAGAAAATAGTTACAGCATGGTTTTGGGACACTGTGGCACAAACCCCTCATTTTCTAAGGCCAACAGAACGTATCTTTACAGGAATAAAGTCCAAGAGATGTGAAAGACAAAACTATGTCAAAAAGTATGCATGGTTTGTCCCAAGAAAGTCAGATGTTCTTATGTGACATGATGGAAATGTATGGCAGTAACAACTGTTTTACTCTGAAGTTACCTTCTGAAACTGTGTCCCCTTGGCACCACTCCTTGTGTGGTGAAATGGCCTTTTTCGAAGCCTTGCTGTCACAGGACATTGCAGATATACATCCATGTTCTAAGTGGAATTCAGGCTTGCAGGTGCAGCATGCTTACAAACCATGGAGCCACTGTGATCAGCTATACAGTTATTTCAGTTTGTGTTTTGGTAGTTTCTGTCAACTAGTTGTAAATCCTAGCCTAATGAATTTATCCACATACTCAATTAAGTGTTGTTTTATTATCTTAGACTAAGTCCACAACATTTTAGAACTGGGTCATTATTGAAATGTTGCCGTTATCTCTTTTTTCCAAACATAATATATCTTACCTGCTAAAGTAATTGGGGGGGGGGGGGGGGGGG
>Ga0209629_10002092_pt1 | contig 13316 bp, 14 predicted proteins | sample TergutCu122P5_FD_187286 | JGI IMG/M metagenome (GOLD analysis project Ga0209629, IMG submission 187286) | Cubitermes ugandensis P5 segment gut microbial communities from Kakamega Forest, Kenya - Cu122 P5 (SPAdes) (version 2) | ecosystem: Host-associated > Arthropoda: Insects > Digestive system... | reverse complement strand
AAATTCGTTAAAATGAAATGTTTTAACACACATTAAATAGGGAAAAGGGCAGGGACCTAAAAATAATTTCGCAATTCTGAACATTTCGTTATACTGGCGTTCGTTACAGCGACATTTTACTGTATTATCCTAAACACTAGTATGCAGTTGTATATAGCGATCATCAGTTTTGCATAGTAAATGACAGTACCTTAAAATAATCCACATCAGTTTCCTACTATATCCTTCCCATTTTGTGAGAGATGAAAGATGATTATGGGTATGGTTCCTAAGAAGACCTGAAGCCTGAGTGGCGCTTTATCACAAAGGAGCACAATCACAGGTTTGAGAAATACAGGTGACTCAGTTTGCAGCATTCATCTGGGTGATGAAATCTGTCAGCAGGGCATGTCTTACTTTATGAGCAGTATAAATAACCATTTTTATTAACTTCTGTGTTAAGAGTAAACATACTTTCAGACACTATAAAACTGATTTTAAGTATTTCAGTGTTTCATGAGCAGTATTCAATGTAGTATTAATACAGAGCAGACAAATTTATATGTATACTGTCCGTACTGCTGGCATGGAAAGTTAATGGTTGAGGGGTGCTCATTATACAGAGAGCAGTGTTTTAACTGTGAACTCTAAATGCAGTAAATGAAACATAATTTTGCAGGAAAAAGGATGGTTATAATTTTAGTGTTCATAGCCATACCCCACATCTCATTCAACACATAATACAATTTCATTAAATACAGTGCTCATGAATCAGTAAAGTTTTCTTGTTGTTCAAAATATGGTGGTTGCCTTCATCTATTGTGATATGTAAATGCATCATTTCTCCTAACTTGCATTGCCAGATTGACTTTATTTTTATTGGTGCTGTTTATAGTTGTATGAGGCAAAACTGAAACATAGTAATGTGAATTATTTGTAGCAACTGGAAAGTTTGTGGTTTTACTGCAGATAATTGTTTTATGTGTTTTTGCAGATAGTCTTGTTTGATGATGAGTCACTTACTTTCCATATCCATGAACAACATCGGTATTTAAATGTGAGTGTGTGGAGCAAGTCTGAAAATGGCACAAAGGTTGTGGGCAGAGGGGATCGGGATGTTCTGCTTGGACATATTAGTATACCTTTATCAGCCGTCATATCTGAATGCCGTGCAACGAAACTGGGACACTACATCAAAAGCTATTTTCTCCTGCCTCCAGAGCCCCACGTGGCAATGAGGTGAGTTGTCTTAAGATTTAACAGACTGTTAAGTTATTTTTGCAGTAGACCTGAAAGTCTTATTCTGTGTTTGACTTAGAAAATACAGGAAATTATTTTGCACTTGCAACAGAGACTATGTGAAAACTCCCACTGTATTCTTTTTGACCTTTCTTGGCATCAGTTGGTGTGATATCTGAAAGCAAGGCAGAGTGATACACATTCCTGAGTTTTAGCATGAGTGAGGTCTGTATACTTGGGCTAGTCAGGACATGAGAAACTGAAGGAAGGTCAGTGAACATGCTATAAATACTGTACTTCTTTGAATGAAAGACGAGGTTTTTTCATGAAATTTGGTGCTTAAATATATGAGGTTGTCATAAATTCATGTATGAAGCACAGAATCCAACTGCGCCAAACTGGATCACTCTGAACCAGACCATGCAGAGCCAAACCAAGGCCTGCATCACCAAATCATGTGAGATCTGTGTTCTTCTGGGAATTTAGGCAGTGTAGAGTGTTAATTCCTTACTGATGTTGTGGGACAGCCAATCAGTACCATCTTTAAAGGTCAACAAATCAACAAGACAGAACAGAGCACTACCAAAGTTAACTGACACAACTTGTTTTTTAGGGCTTTGTCCATCTTATTTTTTAAAGGAGCATGACATTTCAGAAGGCATCTTTGTTTCTGTTCAGGCAATGCAGCACCAAACCTGGTGTAGCCCATATATTGAGGTATACACAATCAATGCGCACCACAGAAACAGTAATTTGTTAAGATATGCACCTGAGAACAAACCTAGTCCAAGGGTAGTAAGAGGAAAATGGCTATTGAAAAATTAAAAGTTAACTACAAGGCTCAAAAATAAAACCTGGACCAAACCACAATTGAAAAATCACAAATAGAGCCATGAACTCACACTGATCAGACCACAGACACAACACAAAATTTCAGAACATACATATTTAAAATTCTTAACACCACCAACACAATATGTGGAGAAAAGTGTGAATCCTTTTCATGGGTTGAAGGTTAAGTTTATAAACCAAGAAAAGTAAATGTATTATTCTGTCAGTGTGGATCATTAGGGTATGGCAGGGCATGTCACCAGAAGCGACTGTGAAAGGTTTGAAGAAGTGCTGTATATCCAGTGTAATGGGAATGGGACTAATGATGATATGTTTTGGAATGGCAGTAAAGAGGTTGGGAATGCTAGGAGTGAGTGTGAGGAGGATGAAGGCAATGACTGTAAAGATGGAGACAGTAACACTGATTGGTAAAGGTAGATACGAGGCAAATATGAATTATAATTTTTTCATAGTTCAAAAATGCAGCACAGTCTGTTGAAAGTAGTAATATGTGGAAGGAGGAAGCACTGTTCCAAGGTTATTTACTGACCTGGTGTTTGCTACTGCACAGTTTTATCTGTTGTGAGGAAGATGAGCGAAGCAAAGGTATACGTTAGCGTGGAACAGTGGATTATAATCAAATTCCTGACGAAAGAAGGTTGTAAACCATTGGAAATCTGTTCAAGATTGAAGAGGCAGTATGGTGAGAAGACACTGTCAAATATTAGTGTCTATAAGTGGAACAGTGCATTTAAAAAGGGAAGGGAAATGGTGGAGAATGAACCTCATGAGCGCCGGCTGAGGACTTCCATAACAGGCGAAACCAGTGACTGCGTCGATGCACTCATTTGGGAGAACAGGCAAATAACTGTCCGCAAGTTGTCTGGAATACTGAACATCATTGATGGTAGTGTGCCAACAATCATCAAACAACACCTTCAGTACTCAAAAGTGTGTGCCCTGTGGACCCCGTGTTTATTGACGGACAAACACAAGAGTACACGGCTACAAGTGGCGCAATCATTGTTGTCATGGTATGAGCAGGAAGAGGACTTTTTTGGATTCTATCATGACAATGGACGAGATGTGGATGCATTACTTCACGTCTGAGAGCATGTGTTCTTCAATGCAGTGGCGTCACCCAGGGTCTCCATAACCCAAAAAAGTGAAAACCACGTTTCTGCTGGGAAGGTTATGGCCACCATCTTCTGGGACTGTAAAGGTGTACTGCATGTGGATTTCCTCACAGAGCATCACACAATAAATGCTGAATATTACTCGGCAAGGCCCAGCAAAGACAGCCATCAGGAACAAGAGAAAAAGGGCGCAAACATCAGTGTCATTTCTCCAGGAAAATGCCCGTCCATACATGGCTGCTTGCACCATGGACACCATTCAGAAACTGAAATGGAACATTCTGCCACATCCTCCATATAGTCCAGACCTTGCTTCCTGAGACTATCACCTCTTTGGCCCCCTAAAGAAGTATCTGGGCGGAAAAAAGTTTTGCAATAATGAGGAAGTGATACAGGATGTTCTGAAATGGCTACACTGGCAACCAAAAGACTTCTTCCTGAGTGGCAACCGCAAGCTTCTGGACTGCTGGTGCAAGTGTATTGCAAACCAGGGAGATTATGTTGAAAAGTAACAATTTCATTTTGGAGAATAAATCAATGTTTTTGTTCTATTTACAAATTATAATTCATATTTGCTCAACCCTCGTATATCTGACATACTTTGTATATTAAGTGTGTGAAATGAATAGTAAAATATTTTTCTTAGCAGAAGTTTTATTTTTGAGGGCTGTCTTGGATTTGGATAAATACATTTTCTCTTGGCAGATTTATTTTATTTTGGGGGTTGTCTTAGATTAGGGTCATTTTGCATTCAGGTAAATATGCTACTTTGATCCCTGGTAGTGCTGAAGAGAATAATTGAACTTAGGTCAGGTAATATTGAAATGAAGAGGAGACTTAGGCATAAATAAAAAGTTTATGTTAAGGTTGGCCTTGAAAACTGTGATGGTATGGAGTGCTGTCATCTGTATTAGAATAGTGTCCAGTTGTAGACTGTTGTGCATACAGTATTAACCTTTTGTTGCCATAAAGGTGGGGAATTTCTTTACCTGCTTCTGAAGAAGGATACTGCTCCATGGAATTTATTTTGTATTTTTTTTTGAGTATCATAATATTCTACATTCTGTGTTTCATCATTGGTAATCATTCATTTTTCCTTGTTACTTTCACATGTTGTATGACACGGTTAAGAATGTATTTATTCTGTGCTATATTTTGATTCCCCCCCCTCATGCTGCTTGCAATATATTTTCTTCAAACCATGCATGGTCTAGTTTAAAGTAGTGTTACACAAAATCTGGTAGCAGAGTGTGGATTGAAGGAACTGTATAGTGAAAGCAGTACAAACAACTTATTAAATAAAATGCACCAAACAGATGTACCATATTTGCCTGATTGCAAGATGACTCTAATCTAAGACAACCCCCCATATAAAACATGTCTGCCAAGGGAAAATATATTTATCCAAATCTAAGATGGCCCCCAAAATGTAAAAATCTGGTAACAAGAAATATTCTACTCTTAATTTAATTCATTTAATGCACAAAGCATGTCACATACTATCTACCTTTACCAACCAGTGGTACTTTCTCCATCTTCACAATCATTGCCTTCATCTAACACACACTCACACCTAAGATTCACATCCTCTTCACTGCCATTCCACAACATATTATCACCAGTCTCACCCATTACATTGGATATACAGCACTTCTTAAAACCCTTCACAGTCACTACTGGTGAGATGTACTGCTATGCTGCTATGATCCACATTGACTATATAATACATTCGTATTTCTTGGTTTATAAACTTACTTGAATCCATGAAGAAGATTTACAGTTTTCCCCACAGATGGTGGTAGTGGTGTCTTTAAGTATATATGTTTTGGATTTTTGTCTTTGGCCTGATAAGTCTGAGTTCATGGCTCTTATATACATGGGTTGATCTAAAATTTTCCGGACTGACACTGTAAAAATCGTAAAACTCACCATAAGGCCTATCGCCCGCCATCACCCTCACAGTAGTTCCCTCCCGCATGTAGACACCTGTCCCACCATCTCCATTATTGGAATGCTTCCTGGAAGTCCTTTTCTGTCAGAGTGTCAAGCATTCTCTGCAATTTGGCCTGGATCTCCTCAGTGGTATCAAACTGGTGTCCTCTCAGCTTCAATTTCAGTTTTGGAAATAGGAAGAAGTCACAGGGTGCCAAATCAGGGGAGTACGGTTGGTGGGGGATAACAACAATTTTGTTTTTTTGCCAGAAACTGGTGGGTGAGGATGGAAGTGTTAGATGGGGTGTTGTAATGGTGAAGCAGCCGGGTCTGTTCTTGCCAAAGTTGGGGGTAATGTCTTTGCACGTTTTCACACAGTCGCTGCAAAACTTCACAGTAGAACCCAGAATTCACAGTTTGGCCTGTTGGGACAAATTCTTTGTGCACAGTCCCCTTGATGTCAAAGAAAGTGATGATCATGCTCTTGAGATTGCTTTTCACCTGTCTGGCCTTTTTTGGCCTTGGTGACATGGAGCTTTTCCACTGGGAGGATTGTCGCTTTGTCTCAGGGTCATAACCGTAAACCCAGCTGTCATCACCAGTGATGACCCTGGACAAGAACATTGCATCGTTGGAGGTGAGCTGACAAAGTTCAGTGCAGACGTTGACGTGCTGCTGCTTCTGGTCAGCTGTCAGGATCCTGGGCACAGATTTGGCTGTGACATGGTGCATGCCCAATTCTTCCATCAGAACCCATTGGCATGTCCCATAACCAACTCCCACCTCCTCAGCAATGTCGCGAATGGTCCGAAGTTGATTGTGACAGATGAGCTGTTGAATCTGTGCAACTGTTTCAGGAGTTGTGCAACTTGTGGGTCTCCCTGTGTGTTTGTCGTCATAACTGATGTGTGACCGGTCTTGAACCGGCTATGCCATTGAAACACCTGTGTACGACTCAAGCTTTGGTCCCTGAAGCCTTGTTGAATCATTTTGAGAGTCTGCGTAGCACTTTTCCCAAGATTGGCACAAAATTTGGTGCACACTCGCTGTTGTTTTCTCTTATCCATTGTGAAAATCACCACAGGTCACGTACACGACTCCAAATAAACGCGTGTGAAAACTGCCCATATCCACCCACCTACGTGCAACTTGGCACACTGACTCGCTAGACATGGTAGTCCTACCATCTGCCAGCGCTTCGCACTACCACAACTGCTGTATAGATGGCGGCACCAGTCCGGAATATTTTGGATCGCACCTCGTATGATATGATATATTTGTTAACTGCAATTGGGTTGCCACCTTGTAGCAGTAGTACAGTACACATTTACACACAAACAATACACAGAATGACACAAAACAAACAATATATAGAAAAACACAAAAATTTTGGAAGAGTGTGGGCCATGCCCTGTCTTGGCGAGTTATACCCAGGCATTTGCGTTACATCTGAGGAAAAAGCACGGAAAAGCCTCAGTCAGGGTAACCGAAGAATAAGAATACATAGACCTTACAATAAAAATACATAAATTAGAGTATTAAACAGGAATACAACCATATATTGATAAAAAAGGAACCTAAAGAATATGAAAGAATGTGATAGTAGCAAAATACATATAAGCAGCAACTTCCTATTGTCTGTATGTCTTCTAATAATGTTGGACACCTTATTACTAGTACCATCATTACACAGCAACACTTCGCTACACCTCACCACACTTCACCAAACTACACTTCACTACACTTATCGACACTTCACTTCCTCTCATGTACACTTCACTACCCTCTCATTTGGCTTAACACATTTAAATTTACTATCATTCTGTTTCACCTCACATCACTAAACTAGACACAGTACAGTTCTCCCATCTCCATACTTATTTCCAAAATAATGAAACCCCTTCACTGCCCTAAAGAACCTCTCACTATTTCACTTCACTTCACTTTTTATTTTTTTATTTTTTATTTTTTTCACTTATCCTATCAACCCTTCACTTTACTTTACTTTGCTATTCATATCTACAACTCACATCCCTTCACTTTTTACTTTTTATCACCTTCACTTCCCCCATTTTAATGCCTTTTAATTTGTGGATTGGTCCAGGTTTTATTTTTGGGAATAATTGATGAAGGAGGGGCATGTCTCCATCTAAAGGAAAAATGACCTTGAGGGGAGTGGCGCGTATTGTCTCATGTTTAGCTGTATTAAAGGCTAACTGCAAATATGTCAAATCCTCATCCATAGAACTCCGACTAAACTCCGTGGCCTTAGTCCGCGAGCGAACTATACCGACAGAGCGGCCGCCGCCGGTCGGCGAAGTTAGTGCCAACTTTAGAACTATGCAGAATGTGGTGATAGGTGATAATTGCAGAACATAAATTATTGTTAAAATATTCCACCTTGGGTGGTTGGTGGTAATATGGTAGAGTGGTATTGTGTTTATTACATCAACCAGAACAAATTTTTAAAAATTTTTGTGAAGTGAAACATTTAGTATTATAAGAACCAAAGATATAACTGTATCCCTGAGGGCCTTCATAATGGCAAATTCATTGCTGCCCTGACTGGGACATAATTTATACAAGTTTCTGCAATGGGCGCTTGGTAACTTCCAGATCCAACAGCCCTAGCCTGGAGCTTTGTTTAATACAGGTGTACTTGTTATTGTTCATTGATTTCCATATGATATTCTTTGTAATTTTGTTATTGGTCTCAGACACCTAAGTGTCCAGTGGCAGGCGAAGTTGTAGTAATTGAAGAGCACTGGTACCGCATCTGTTGTCACCACCACTTCTTGCTTTTGATCACACCTACACTGACAGTATAAGGCACCCATGAACAAACAGTATTTAGCCAGATCCTCTTTCTTTTCTAATTTTTTAATGATCTGTAGGATCCTCCCTTTGAAGAGTAGAGAGTTTCTGAAAAACCAGAGGGAGAGCACTAGGGGGCATTACCTTGAATCAAATATATGTAACTGCATGTTGATGACATCAGTATTATTTATATGTATGCCATTTACATTTTTATCGTGTATTATCATTGCTATGGTGAAACTTGTATTTTATGTTTCTTGAATCAGTGTTTTCATTGTTCCTACGTACATTTTATCATTCCTGCTAAAATTTTAACCAGAGCAATGTTGTGTTTTCATAGAATATACTTTTGTGTTTTTCCCAGTTCCTTGATCATACGTTCAAGTTGAGTAAATTGGCTTGTTACTGTAGTCTGAAATGCCAAATTCACCACAATGTGAGTTGTGGTTTTTCCTTTAAATTGGCATTTACTTGTTTGGGGTTGTCTTGTCATGCAGAGAGCACTGAAATGGACTGGTAATCTGACACAAATCACGTCAAGCCACACCAAGATGTCCATTGAATTGTCACAAGTGTAGCTGAAAAAGAGAATACAGCATGTGTAGTGGTTACATTTTGTACAGTAAGCGGGTAAAAAGTTCCAAATTTGATCAGCCAAGTTATGGTGCTAACCTTAAATGAATGCTGATTATCTGGGCTGAGAAAATGAATGATTGCCATGCACTATGAAAGTTAAGGGTTTTGGAAGCAAATATGAGGGTGGAGATAACAAAAGTCAAAGCTGATGAACTTGAACAATACCAGAATGTTTCTTGCTGGACCCCAGTTTTGTTGTTTCCAGGAACTGTTGAGTTTGTATGCTTAAAAAAGAAAACTTTAAGGTGTGTCATCCCCGTTGTGTGTGTAACTCGTTGGGAGGGATGAGGATCGTCAATACAACACAACTAGTGTTGTATTGACGATCCTCATCCCTCCCTTAAAAAAGAAAAACTGGAATGCCAGTTACATTTAAGGTGATAAAATATGAGGCATGGAAACTTGTCAATCACACATTGTGTGGCATCAGTTCAAGACCAGCATAGATTGGTGTGTGAATGTGGTGCAAAGAAGCTAGTTTTATCTTTACTGAAGAACTTCACTTTCTCAGCAGTGTTTTTGTCAGCATTGGGTGGAGTTGACACTGTGAGGAAATACATCATAAAGTTTGATGACATAGATTACATGATGGCTTCCCTCTGTAGTAGTGAGAATGAGGTGCAAAGGGATCAGTGGAAGGTGAAGTAGCAGCAGCTGAACTTTAATGGACACGCGGAAGAAGTGAACAAGAGTATGTTGTGAATGTAATAGAATGTGAATTTAGTGTATTTAATTTCAGTATTTTCATAAATTTCCATTGTCTTGCTTTTATGACACATGTATGACACTTTTCCTGGATTTACATTTTCCTTTATTTTAATTGGCCCTTTCAGAAATGAAAATTCAATTTTCACTGTATCTCTCAATCAGCCCATCTTTTCTTGTAATGGGAAAATGTGTTATGGACAGATTTTCTGTTGTACTGTCTGAAATATTATTGCAAGAGCTGTTTTCATTGCTAATTGCTGACATGTTTTCACTGCTAAAACATTGTTAGGTGGATAAGTATTATTTGTGATTAATTATATGGATTGTGTCAAAAATAGCTGGCATTTATTTGCAGCATTCCCTCTTATGACACATTAATGTTTACTTTCTGTACTACAGTTAAATGCCATATGGATGGGAAATATCAGAATGACCAAAGTGTGCATGTTGTCTTGTTGAGATTGGTCTATAAAATATAGGATATCCATTACTGATAATCATTTAAAATGTTATAGAAGCCTAACATGTATGAGGACAAAATGTTGTAACAATTCATGACAAAGATTCAATGTAAAATTGGTCCTGTATACATTACATGAGGAAGAATAATTTGCGACGTGTGAGGATTTCACACTGTGATGATCTGGGTAGTCTAAAGGTAAAGGTGACTGGATGTGTAGAATGTGTGTAGGAACCTAGAAGTTCATATGAACATTCATTAGGAATTTTTTATGGAAAGAGACCACTTTGTAGGCGGACATAGGTGGGAATATTAAAAGTGGAGGTACTCATTCATTAAACCAACAAAATTAACAACACTGTGGCACACAACACAGCTTAAGCACACTTTGGGTTGAGAACTGTACTAGATGCTTGAATATATAATGCCACAAACTAGAATAACTTAACCATCAACCATAACAATTATAATAATTTTATTCTTTACACATCATATCTGCTTTACAAGAAGTGCTTTTAACTGTATTTTAATTGTAAGATTTTAAAATGTACATTTACATTTTCCAAACACAGTTGACATCAAATGCAGGTCATACTACAGGTTATGAAACCTTGTAAATATTATTTACCCATTTGTAGGTAGTTTTAACCTTGGCAAAAGTACTCCCTGAAGAAGGTATATTTTTACCACAATGTGTCAGGGTAGTGTCCCTGCTATTTCATTTACAGTTAACCCTTTTTATTTGACTTATTTGTTCCTGGAAATGGGACTGATAGCGAAAAATCGGGTAGTGGGACTGTATGTCCCATTAATTTAAATGGGACAAATAATAATGCGTTCCCAGCCCATCCCAAAACCTCCAACGAAGTTCCCTACTTACTGCTGATAGACTTGAACACCTATGAAAGATCCAACAATGTCCTTTTTTTTTTTAAATGTCCAACAATGATTTATAAATAATGTTAAACCAATAAGAGACCACTTTTGTAATTAGTAAGCACTGAATGGATAAAAAATAGTGATTGTGCTTGTGGACTGAAGAGACGAAGATGAGTGAGATGAGGTGGGAGAGGATGGACAGTGGAGATTGAGTTATTGTGGTGGGAGAAGGTGGGAGAGAGTGAGCAGGTGAAGAGGCAACTGGAGAGGGTTGTCACTAGCATTGGATATGAAATTTTGTCAGATGCACAGTCATGATAGTGGGGATTTGAGGCAGATAACAAATTTTGGGTATTAATATCTGCAAGTTCCTGTAGCAAATAATTGCTAAGCAAGATGGTGGGTGTATTTGTTGACTGTATTTGATATTGTGCATTTTGTTGGTTTAATAACCGAGTACATTGATGTGAAATGCGTGAAATGGACAACTTTAAAATTTAAAATGGATGTTGAGTTGGTTGTGAAGATTTGAAATGGGCTGAGTTGGTGCAGGGTAGGGGCAAATGATGGACTTTCGTGATTATGGTAATGACAGCAGGAATTACTAAAACAGCTGATTTAACTGTAAACTGCTGACAGAAGATCCTGTACCATGGAATTTGTTTGTTATTGTAATTTGCTTGTTGGTTTATTTACCGTATTTCCCCGCCCATAAGATGCACCATGATTTTTTTGTTAGAGATTTTAGAAAAAAAAATGATGAATGTGTTTTAATTTTAGTAATTTGTTGGAAGAAAACAGGATTGTTACATACCAAAATTAGCAACCATAGTATAATTTATTCATCATAGAAACCCAGAAAATCGTTGTCACTGCCACTAAAATCATCTTCATGGTTGTTTTCACTATCACACGATAAAGATGTTGTATAACAGATGTACGGGTATTTATAAGTTTGGAAATAATACTTACCCTCGGCGCATAAGACGCAGGTCGAATTTAGGTCACATTTTTTGGGAAAGAAAAGTGCGTCTTATGGGCCGGGAAATACAGTAGTTTTTTATGACACAAAAGTATGCTTACTAACTCTGGAGCAAAGTGGCTTCGGTGGTGTAGGGGTAAGCATGCTGGCCTTTAGTACCCAAGTTCGAGGGTTCAAACCCGGCCGAAGCTGTTGGATTTTTAAGGGCGAAAAAATCCTCAGCACGCCTTCCTTCGGAGGGGAAGTAAAATTGTTGGTCCCATGTCGCAGATTTGCGGCATGTAAAAGATCCCTAAATGTAGCGTGGAAGTTGACATTAGGCAAAATTACCGGACAAGTTCCTCCTTTTGCTGCTAGGCATCTGTCGTGTTGTGTAGACATGGGGGGGCACCTGGCGGCAGAAGCGGGAACGTCTAAATCAGGGGGGGACCCAGGGTTGCACAATAAGCCTCTAGGCTACGGTGCATCCGAGGTGTATGCCTCAGGCCCTGCTTGCGAAGAAGAAGAACTCTGGAGCAAATTCAGTAAGAACTGTTATGATTATTTGTAGTGTTTTTTTGTCAGTGATTGCAATTTCTTCTTTGATTTTAGACTCCTAACTCTTAAAAAGTGGCCATTATAGTAAGTCCATAACACATTATTCCCTGTCACTTGTGTTACAACTTTCTTCACATACTTCTTTCTTTAGCTAGAGTTTTTCTTATTATAGGATCTGGGAAGTTCCTTTTTCTTTTCTAGCCATAACCATGAACTATCTGGGAATTCTGGATTTGAGCCTTGTCTGTGCTATGGGGACATATTGCTATCATTTTTATATGTGGAACAGAGAGGTGGGCTACCAACCAAACCACCACTGAGCCCGGTTAAATCAATACCTGTTCCACCTCAGCCATTGCTTCTGAGGCCAGAACAAACTCTGGAGGTGGGCAAGAAGCAACATGACTTCATTAGGACGCATTTCAACAGAACAACACAGTGCGAGTTTTGTGGCAAGAAGGTAATGCTCAGAATTGCTTTCTTAGAAAACTGTATACCTTGAAACATGGGTTGGCACATGAAATGTTTAAACAGTTTTTTTTTTGTTTTAAAGTACAGTGCACTAGAAATTGTTTATAATTTGCTAGTAAATGAATAAGTTTATGGAAAGTACAGTAGGAAACAGTTCAGTACTGTGCTAATAGATTAGGAGCGGTGAATCAAGGGTCAAGATGTCACTTTAATTTTTCACCCTTTTTCAGTAAGAAAGTGACAAGATTATTACACATTTGACAGCAGTGTAAACTGCAAGGTGGTAGTGATGGTGGTGGTGGTGGTGGCAGGGGCAGTGGAGGTGGCAGTTGTGGTGGTGGTGGTGGTGGTGGCGGCGGCATTGGTGGTGGTGGTGGTGGTGGTGGTGTTGGTGGCGGCAGCAGCTTAGGGGGTGGTGGTGGTAATAATATTGCAAGAGGGGGCAATTTAGCAGAAGAGGAAGAAATTCTTCCAAAAAGTAGGGGTGGAAATGGAATCCTCACATATATTCTGGGAGTTTTGATGTTTGGGTACACTGTAGTCCTGGTAGTTCTTGCTGAAAGAGCTGCCTGCATTAATGGAGACATTTGTATGCTCGACCATACAAAATACCAACGTGATGCACTTAATATTATTTATTCGTCAAATATTCTCCTCTACATGTTTCGAGCATCAAGTACTCATCTTCAGGAGGATACAGTTGTATGTG
>Ga0209629_10002091_pt1 | contig 13317 bp, 16 predicted proteins | sample TergutCu122P5_FD_187286 | JGI IMG/M metagenome (GOLD analysis project Ga0209629, IMG submission 187286) | Cubitermes ugandensis P5 segment gut microbial communities from Kakamega Forest, Kenya - Cu122 P5 (SPAdes) (version 2) | ecosystem: Host-associated > Arthropoda: Insects > Digestive system... | reverse complement strand
ATATAATACGCTTTATCATGCTATAAAATCAATTTCGCAAGTGATGGCTCCGATCTTACCTTTTATGACCGAGCATATATGGCAGAACATGGTGCTTCTTTATGAAAAAGAGGAGGAATCTATTCACTTATCGACTTTCCCAATATCTAAAGACTTTGATGATTCTATTTTAGATGAGGTTTTGAAAGTTCGAGGCGTAATAAATAAAGCATTAAAATTGCGAAATGAAAAGAATATAAAGGTTAAGCAGCCTCTTTCCACTTTGTATCTAAGTAAAGATGATGAACGTGTAGTTTTAGCATATGCTCAGGTTATAAAAGATGAACTCAATATCAAAGAGATAGAGTTTTTAGATGATTTTGATTCTCTGAACTTTGAATATCTTTCGCTGAATTTTCAGGTCGCAGGGAAGAATTTAAAGGGAGATTTAAATAAAGTTAAAGCTATTTGTGATAAACTTGGATCAGATGAGCAGCTAAGGCTTATTAATGATTTTAAACAAGGTAAATCCATAAGCCTTTCTGGTTTTAGTGGAGAACTTCCAGTTGAATATTTTAGTTTAAATTCTAAAGGGAAAGAAAATATAGCTAGGTCAATGGATGGTTTAGTTGCGGTAAATGTTGAAATAACTCCTTCCCTTAAACGAGAGGGGATATATCGAGAAATATTGCGTCAATGTCAGCTACTCAGAAAAGAAGCAGGGTTTAACGTTTCGGATAGAGTTTATTTGGGTTTTACAGCTGATTCTATGATGGTTAAATCAGTTCTGGATGAATATGCAGACAACATCGCAAGAGAAACGCTGTCTCAAATAAAAGATATAGATTTCCCTTTGATGCAGAAAAAAGTTAGTTTAGACGATGGTGAAGTAATAATTTTTATAAAATAAATAATTTGGCTCTTACTTAGCGATGAGTATTACTATGAGAGAGAGGTAAAAAAGTGTTAAGTTTAGTTTTTTTTGCACTTGGTATTTTATGTATAATAGCTCTTATAATTGCAAGGGTTACGAAAAAACCTGATTTCATGAGGCTTATGATCAGAAGGAAGAATGATGAAATGGATGATGAATACTTGAAAAGAGCGACTGTTTCTTCAGTTATTTGGGCAGTAATTTTCTTTGTTGTTGGAGCTGTTTTATATTTTAGGACTTAATAGGAACATTAGGAGGCGATATGAATATAATTACATATAGGCATTTAACTATAAATGAATGTGAACGTATAAGGGAGATTGATGCTTCACAATATATTAAAAGAGCATAGCGTGAAGTAAACGGCATTAGACAGTTAGTGGAAATAAATTATCAAGATCCTGACTTTCCAAATGGTTTCGATAATCACTTAACAGCATTAAGAAAAACTTTTGAATCTGGTGGCATTGTATTTGGATCATTTGATAATAAACAACTTATTGGATTTGTGAGTGTTTAAAGAGTAGGTCACGGTGTTCCACAAGATAAAAGTGTCACGGTGTCACCGCAAGACAAAAATTCTCACGGTGACACCAGTTAATAAACTGCTATTTAATATCATCAAGATTTGCAAACCTATATCCCATAGCTTTTGCATCTTTTAATATTTTATCCAATGCGTTTGCGTTGTCTTTAGATACAGCGTGAAGCAGTAAAATAGAACCATTACGCAAGCTTGACATTACCTTATTATAGGCATAATCAGTACCTTTTTGATCATTAACGTCATAATCTAAGTATGTGAATGTCCAAAAAACTGTTTTGTAACCCAAATCATTCGTCATTGCCATGGTGCGTTCACTATATTCCCCATAGGGTGGACGAAGATACTTCATAGTGATGCCAAATTTAGATTTAAAGTCATTTTCTACATCCTTTATTTCCTTTATAAACTGTTCTTTGCTTACACTGGGGAGCGATGGGTGATTAACAGTATGGTTGCCAACTGTATGACCTTCATCTATCATTCGTTTTACCAAAGCTCCATCCTGATCTAGATAAGAACCAGTAATAAAGAACGTAGCGTGAACATTATTAGCTTTTAATACATCCAGAATTTTGCTTGTATACCCATTCTCATAGCCCTCATCAAATGTAAGGTAGATAACCTTTGATGGCTCATTCAAGTCTATCCCAATGCCTCCATATTTGCCGATTAAATCCAAACGAGCTTTAGCATAAGAGAGGTTGCTTTCTACATTCCACCATCCAATTGTTTTGTTGTCGTACTTGCTATAATCAGCCGGTAAATCTGTGCCTGACGCATATTTTCTGAGTTCACTTTCTGAAAACCAACCCTTTGAGTCTATGTGATAGATTCTTGTTCCGCTTGTGGCTATTTTCGTAACTTGCCCTACATAATTGGTAAGCTGTGTTCCATACGTTCCACCTGTAGCAGTTGTAGATGGTCTTCCATTAACAATAACAGTATCGCCAACTGAAAATGCAGCAGCAAAAGAAATGCTGGTATTAATTACAAACGTTAATATTATCATTGCAAAAATAATAGCACCGCATACAGCTTTTTTCATAGGTATATTTCTCCTTTTTCATATTTATTTCTTTTGGTCTTACAATAATACAGATATGTGAAATAAACATACTGTTGCAAAACAAGTATAAAGTTAAGATATATTTTAAGATGGTTCCAAAAAATTATACTAAATTCTCATTAAATGTAGTATCCTATTAGTAAGTTAAATCTCGAGAGGAGGTACTACAAAATGGATGTTGTAAGTTATAAATGTCCAAAATGCTCTGCATCGCTCTTATATGATATTGATAAACAGGATTGGTATTGTGATTATTGTAAATCTGAATTTACAAGAGATGAATTAGAGAAGATAGAAAATGAAAAGTCACACAAGGTTTTTGATGAAGTAAGCACAGAAGGAAAGTATGAAGAAGGTGCTATTGCCTACATGTGTCCTAGTTGCGGTGCAAAGATCGTAACAGATAAAAATACAGCTGCTACGTTTTGTATCTATTGCCATAATGCAACTGTAATCGCTTCTAGGCTTGAAGATGAGCATAGACCAGCCTCAATAATTCCATTTAAGTTAAAAAAAGAAAAGGCAATAGATGCAATTAAATCTCTATGCAAATCTAGACCGCTCCTCCCTAAGGATTTTACTGACTACGCAAAGAGAGGAGAGATTTCAGGACTGTATGTACCTTTTTGGCTATTCGATGTGGATGTTGATGCTACACTTAATGCTCGTGCCGATAGGATAACAACCTGGAGCGATAGCAGATATTATTATACTAAAACAGATACTTATAATGTTGAGCGTGGAGGAAGCGCAACATTTTCCAAGGTGCCTTGTGATGGTTCTGTAAGGATGGACGATAAGCTAATGGAATCTTTAGAGCCTTTTGATTATACAAGCTTAATGGATTTCTCTTTGGAATATCTTTCAGGACATTATGCAGAAAGCTACGACGTTGATGCTAATATTGCATATAAAAATGTATCAGCTCGCGTTAATTCTTCAGCAGACTCAATGCTCAGGAGCACTGTAGCCGGATACTCCTATGTAAATGTTACTAATGAGAATATAAGAGCTACAAAGGTAGTTAGTAAAAATGTCATGTTGCCTGTTTGGACACTGATGGCTGTTTATAAAGGGAAGAATTATATTTTTGCTATGAATGGTCAGACTGGAAAGATCACAGGGAAGCTTCCTGTAAGCAAAACTAAGCTTGTTTTATGGTTTTGCAGCATATTTGTAATAGTATTTTTATTATGTTTTGTTGGAGTGATGCTCGTATGAAAAAGGTCTTGTTATTGGTACTTATTTTTTTAAACTTATGCTCAATCCTTGCATTCGGTGATACTTTTAATGTAGATAAAAGTATAAAAGTTTATGATGATGCAAATTTATTTACCGTTTCAGATAAAGAGCTTCTCTCTAAAAAAGCAAATGAAATAGCTGATAGGCAGAATATAGATTTTGTAATTGTCACTATTAATAATTCAAATGGGAAAAGTTCCAAAGATTATGCTGATGATTTTTATGATTATAACGGTTTTGGACTTGGAAGCAAGTATTCTGGAATTTTGCTCCTAATAAATATGGGTGCAAGAGAGGACTGGATAAGCACATATGGTGAAGCTATAGATTTATTCGACGATGCTGCAATAAATAATTTGCTCGATGTGATGAGTAGCGATTTAGGTAATGAAAAATTTTATAGTGCTGCCAATAAATTTTTATCTGCAGCAGATGAGCATATAACAAGTGAAAGGATGAGAGATCTTCCATTAAGGCAAAGGTATTCAAAAGGTCAAATTGCTGCATTTTGTGCAATTGTAAGTTTAGTGGTATCTTCAATTGCTCTTGGTATAATGTTCTTTCTTCATAGATTGAGCTTATCACCTGCACCTAGTGCTTCAATTTATACCGGAGGAAAAGGGATTTTACTCTATAGAAAGATAGATAATTTTATGACTACACATACTTCAAGGAGAGAAATTCCAAGAGACTCAGGCGGCTCCGGAAGATCAGGAACATCTACGCATACTTCATCTAGTGGAAGAATTCATGGTGGTGGAGGGAGAAAATTTTAATTAAATTTAGAATAAAAGGGGATAATTATGGATATAAAAGATATTTTAAAAACTGTTGATCATACACTGTTGACTCAAACTGCAACCAGCGAAGAAATTTTGACTTTATGCGATGATGGAATTAAGTATGGAGTTGCATCTGTCTGCATCCCACCCTGTTATGTTAACCTGGCAAAAAAGCATGTTCAAGATAAACTCAAGGTTTGTACAGTTATTGGCTTTCCAAACGGTTATTCAACAACTGAAACTAAGATATATGAAACTATTGATGCTATTTCAGATGGGGCGGATGAAATAGATATGGTCATAAATTTAGGCAAGGTTAAAGATAAAAAGTATGATGAAGTTAAAGATGAAATTTCAAAGATTAAGGAAGTTTGTCAAGGAAGAATTTTAAAGGTCATCATCGAAACATGCCTGTTAACTGAAGATGAGAAAATAGAAATGTGCCATGTTGTAGAAGAATCTGGAGCGGATTTTATAAAGACATCCACAGGATTTTCTACTAAAGGTGCAACTTTTGATGATGTTAAGCTGTTTAAAGAAAATTTAAGAGAAGGATTTGGCATAAAAGCAGCAGGTGGTATTCAAAGCTTAGATGATGCAATAAAATTTTTAGAGCTTGGTGCTACGAGATTAGGAACTAGTAGAATTGTTAAACTTGCAAAAAATGAAGTTGGAATTACAGCTTAATTGTGCATAATGAATAAACATGCGTCAGCATGTTTATTCATTATGGTGTGCCCAACCAATTAAAGCATAAGTGAAAGGGCATATAATAACGGATTGTACCGTATTTTAAGGTAGGTATCAAAGTCTATTTTCTTGAATCCATGGAAGCTTGGAAATACGTTAGCTTCGATTAACCACAGTTTCTTTTCTACATCAAGAGCAATATCTAAGCCTAACTCAGCAAGGTGATTTCCCATGTTATCTAAATACGAACAAAGTTTTGTGCAGTAATCTATAATTTTATTTGTTAATTCTTGCACATCACAATTTTCTCCAAAGGAAATTCTCAAAGCCTCATCTAAATTAAGGGCATATCCACCCCTTGCAATATTTGTAATAAAGGTCTGTGGACGTGATACCCGACATTCTATACCACTTGATTCCCATTGTCCTGTGATGTTTTTTTGCATTACAACTCTTATATCAAATAAGGAATCATCTATCCTTGCAAGATTTATATATTTTTGAACCAGGTATTTATCAAAGAAACCTTGATTTTCATTAAAAAAGCCTTTTAAAGATTTATTATCTATAAAAGTTTTTTTCGGTTTCTTTGATCTATAGTCATTTATTTCGTAATTTTCATCCATCTTTTCTATAATGCAAATTCCCCTTCCTCTTGAAAGGTTAACAGGCTTTAATATTACCTTTATATTTTTATCTAAAAAGTCTTTTAAACTATTAAAATTATCAATTTTTATAGTTTCGGGTAAGCTTTCGCATAAGCTTTTTTCCTTTTTTACAAAATCATAAAGGTCTAACTTTGAAAAACGGTGAGAATTAAATAGCTTGTTATCAGTTACATCTATAAGTTTATCTATAAGTTTATTAGGTTGATGAAAATCTCTTCTGTAAATTACATCAGCCATTGGAAATTTACCAAATTCCCATTTTGAATTTGAAAAATTATAGTATAAACCAAAGACAATCTTTTCTTCAAGGTCAGCGGAGTTAGGAGAAAAAGCATAAATTAGCCCTCCTATCTTATTGTAAATGCCTAAGCGATCAGAATATTTTTTCATATGCCTTGAACTATAAATATCATTATGAACTCCTAATAAGAATCCAATAATAGGTCCAATTTGCATGGTATCTTTATCTATATTTGCTCTGTAAACTAAACTATCGTAGATTAATAATTTTTCCTTAAATTCTTTTGGAAATTGTAGCGTTATAGGGACTTCAAATGAAGAATTATCTTCAAATTGATCTTGTGTGTAACTTACTAACGCATCTAAAGCTTTATGTCCAAATGCAATTTTACATGATGATGGTTCATCTTTAAAAAAACCCTTTGGAACTATTATTGATCCATCTGAGCTTTCCAAGAATTTTATTTTAATCCACAAAGCCTATCACCTCTTCTTGATTAATACTTAGGTATTTTGCATAATTGAATATATTATTCATGAATTTATTTTGCATTTTGTGGTTATTTACAAATGCTATATGCTTTATGTCAAAACCCTCAAAACTAATCAAGTAAAGACTTCCCTCTTTATCTATAATGAAGCTTATTGTACAAAAACCAAGCCGTGAAATAAAATTGCTTACATAATCAGCTAGCATAACGGAAGATTCAGTTATTTTTTTTGCTAAGTCATCTGTTCCTAAAATAGGAATCCATTTTCCCTCAATATTTTTTTGCATATAGACTGTTATGATATTCTTACATTTGCAGCTTTTAAGAAGATCTGGTAATCTGAATACATTTGTATCTTGATTTGATGCTAAAATTTCAGAAATGACTTCTTGATTAAATGTATTTGATTCATTTATCAGTATAGTATTTTCATACTCAGCCAGTAACCTTATTTTCCTCTTTTTAATTTTGCTGTTTTCACGTGAAAAATTAAAAATTATCTTTGGAATTGAAGTGTTTATTGGATTTATATTGTCAACTGTAATTAAGTTACCATAAATTGTTTTATTTTTAATATTTAAATTCTCAATAGAGAACAATAGTATTTCTTTATCATTAGGATCAACAACACATTGTAATATTCTAAAAAAGAATTTTGAATAAAAATCTATTTTTCTGCGGTTTATCAATATGCCAATCATGAGTATCCCTCCTCATAATCATCATATGAAAATGGTAGTTATTATGTGTCTAAAAAATGTGCACTAAAAAACGCTATAATTCCTAGAACCTTATTTTCCTTGAGAGCTTAGCCTTTTTCTAAAATAAATATTCCTTAAAATCATGTAGCTTGTAGTTGCAGTCCATATACCAATTGAAAAGCCAGCTACAACATCTGAAGCATAGTGTACACCTAAATATATTCTGGATAACCCTATGAAAAGAACAATCATATAAGAAATTGCATATACTAAGTATGAGACTATTTTATTTTTTATATAAAGTGAGATACACAGAGTTATCATGCAATATAAAACCATATTATTCATGGAATGCCCACTGGGGAAAGAATAGCCTGCTGCTGCAGTAAGCCTTAAGATATTAGGTCTAGGTCTTTTGAATATATATTTTAGACCAGTATTCAGTAAAGCTGAAATAGTTACAGTTATGGAAACAGGTAAACCTAAAGTAAATCTTGTTTTTGGAATTAATAACAGGATTAAGCAGATTGCAACAATGCCAAAAGTGTCACCTAAATCTGAAAGGATTTTAGAAACAATAGTTAAAGGCTCATTAATATATTGAGCGATAATATTATAAACATGGCTATCAAAGGAAGCTGTTTTATGATAAACTATTAAATATGCTAAAAATATAAAAAATAAAAATGATATGATATTTATGATTATCAATGATTTAGTTATTTTATTATCCATTTGATCCTCCAGCTATTAGAATATAATAAGATTTTAACATTAATAATTGCGGAGTTCAAAGGATCAGATAAAAGATTATGCTTAACACTTAAATATGAAGTTTATAATATATGTGGAGGTAATATTTTGAGAGTATTAGTTTTAAATGGTCCTAATATAAACATGGTTGGGATAAGGGAAAAGGATATTTATGGTACAGAAAGCTATGATGATTTAAAACAAAAAATAAAAAAGTGGAGCCAAGATTTAAATATTGAGGTAGAGATTTTTCAATCAAATTCTGAAGGAGAAATAATCGATAAGATTCAAAGTGCAAATGATGATTTTGATGGGATAATAATAAATCCAGGAGCCTATACACATTATAGCTTTGCTATTCTCGATGCCATAAAGGCCATTCAAATAAAAGTAATCGAAGTTCATATATCAAATATCTATAAAAGGGAAGAATTTAGAAGAAAGTCAGTTACTGCGCAAGGAGCCGTTGGAGTTATCTCAGGATTTTCACTATATGGATATAAACTTGCTTTAGATGCTTTTCTCTATTTGATTAAATAAAATTTTGTAAATTATCCATAATATATTGTGAAAGGGGTTTTTATAATGAAGAATTTTAGAAAAATAACTGCTTTTCCAATCATATTAACGATATTTACGATATGTTCCTGTGCAGAAAATGCATCATCTAGTGTAAAGAATCCTCTTGCTACTATAACCATGAAAAATGGAGGCATCATAAAATTAGAGCTATACCCTGACAAAGCACCTAATACAGTGAATAATTTTATCTCGCTTGCTAATTCAAAGTTTTATGATGGCTTGAAATTTCATAGAATAGAAGCTGGTTTTGTAATTCAAGGTGGGGATCCAGATGGTGAGGGTACTGGAGGACCTGGATATACTATAAAAGGTGAGTTTGCTGATAATGGTTTTACTCAAAACGACTTGAAGCATACCACAGGTGTTATATCCATGGCGAGGAAAACATTACCATTAGATTCTGCCGGAAGTCAATTCTTTATAATGCTCGCAGATATAGACTTTTTAGATGGGAAATATGCTGCATTTGGAAAGGTGATAGAAGGTATAGATGTAGTAAATAAAATAGTATCAGACTTTGAAAATGGAAAAACAGAGGATTATGCTACTATGAAAACAGTTAGGGTTGATACTTTTAAAGTTAAATATCCTGCACCTATAAAGATTAATTAATGAGCTTAAAATTCTCCCAAGACAATTTGTTAATAGAATAAAATATTTTAATAAAATTTGTATTGATTTAATTTATTAAATAAGCTATATTATATTTACAAATATTGGAAATTATTAACAAAAACTGGGAGGGGTTAAAATGGAAAATGTAAGTGCTCAAGAAAAAGTATATAGCATTGGTGCCGTCTGTGAAGAAATAAAAAAGAGAGGATTTAAGGAATTTGAAAACCATAATTTAAGGTATCTGGAAAAGGTATTGAAAGAAATAATAACAATCAGACGTGATCAATATTTTAATAGAATTTATTACATAGATGATATAGATAAAATTGAAAAGATATTGAATTTAAAAGAACAAGGATTAAATTACAATGCTATAAAGAGCATGCTCAGTGCTGAAGAAAATAAAGACATTAATTCTAAAATACTAGAGGATGTAGAGATTACATATAAAGATGAAATAGCTTATGGGGAAGAAAAGGAAGAGACTTCTATAGAAACACGCAGCGAATATGTAGACGAATTTAAAAATGTTATGCATAAAATAATATCCTCGAGTCTTGAGTCTTCCATCACTCCTAAAATCGAAGAGATTAAACTGGAAATAAATAAACTGCATGATCAAAATGTAGATTTAAAAAATGCTCTAGAAACACAGCAGAACAATCATTATAAAGCTTTAGACGATAAACTTATGAAGTGGAGAGAAGAATCTTTTAATGTGGATAAAAAAAAGGAAAGCTCATTTTTAAGAAGATTATTTCATAAATAAGGGTTATGATTATTACGGATATTGAGTTAATATGCGAAAGATGTTAATATTATTTAGAGGTTTTCTATGAAGGTATTATTAGTTTCTGATGTTGAATCAAAGTATATATGGGATTTTTTTGATAAAGAAAGGTTTAAAGATATAGAGCTTATCATATCCTGTGGTGATCTGAAATCAATTTATCTTTCTTTTCTTGTCACCATGATAAATGCTCCGCTTATTTATGTAAGAGGTAACCACGATGAATATTATATTACAAATCCGCCTGAAGGTTGCCAGTGCATAGATGGTACGATATTTAAGTTTAATAATTTAAATATTGTAGGATTTGGAGGAAGTTATAAATATAATAATGGTGTTTTTCAATATACTGAAAATGAAATGAGAAATAGGTATAATAGGCTTAAACGTCAAATAAAATTTCAGGGTGGTATAGATATTCTTGTAACTCATGCACCTGCGTTTAAAATATCTGATGGGGAAGATTTGTGCCATACTGGATTTCAGGTTTTTAACTATATCATTGATAAATATAGACCAAAATATTTCTTTCATGGACATCAGCATTTAGATTATAACGCTAATTTAAAGCGCATTAGAACATTGGAGTCTACTACTATTGTGAATTCTTATGACTATTACATTATAGATATTTAATTAAGCTGATATAATGTGTATATACTTGGTTTTGTAAGGGTAAGGGTGGTATTTATGAACAAAAATAAAAATATTTCAATGACTGTTATAAGGAGGCTCCCAAAGTATTATAGGTGTTTAGAGGGAATTTTAAGAAGCAATGTTCTAAGGATATCTTCAAAAGAATTGAGTGAAAAGATTGGGTTTACTGCATCTCAAATTAGACAGGATTTAAATTGTTTTGGCGATTTTGGTCAGCAGGGATATGGCTATAAAGTTAAGGATCTATTTAATGAGATTAGCAATATTTTAGGTCTTAATACAAAGCGCAATATAATCATCATAGGTGCTGGGAACTTAGGGCAGGCTTTGAGCAATTATTTATATAATGCTGGTTTGAATTTTGAACTTTGTGGTATCTTTGACAATAATAAGGATAAGATAGGTCATATATTAGATGATATCGCAATTTTAAATATCGATGATATGCCGATTTTTGTAAAAGAAAACAAAGTAGATATTGCTACTATTTGTACTACTTCCGATAATGCTCAGGAAGTATGCGATAAAATCATTAGCAATGGCATTAAATGCATATGGAACTATACTCAAGTAGATTTAAAATATGATGATAATGATGTGATATGTGAAAATGTTCATCTTATAGATAGTTTAATGACCTTAAGTTATCTATTAAATGAATAATTTATTAGGGGCAATGTGGAAATCGGAAGCTATCTATTAAATGAATAATTTATTATGCACTTGTAGCTCAGATGGATAGAGTGGTGGACTTCGAATCCATAGGTCGCAGGTTCGACTCCTGTCAAGTGCATCTAACTAAGTATTTTTTTTTAATTTAGGGGTTTACTCTATAAGTAGAGTAGTTTATAATATAAGTTATGTATAATAAAGATGATTTTGGGATGTCGCCAAGCGGTAAGGCACGAGACTCTGACTCTCGCATTACGTAGGTTCGAATCCTGCCATCCTAGTGTTAAAAAAAGAAGCCCTTTCGTTTGGAGCTTCTTTTTTAAGTTTCAATATTTTATAAAAAGGTGGATGACATGAAAACCATATTAAAAAATGAGCAGATTGTTTTATTTCAAGGTGATAGCGTAACTGATTGTGGAAGAGATAGAGACGATAATGCTTCCCTTGGAGATGGTTATGCAAGCATTGTTTCTAATATGTTTCAATCGCTGTTTCCTGATTTTAAAATTAGATTTATCAACAAAGGGGTGTCTGGTGATCGCATCAAAGATTTAATAAATCGTTATGAAAGCGACATTAAGAGAATTAACCCTGACTTCATCTCCATTTTAATCGGCATCAACGATACATGGAGGAGATATGATAGCAACGATCCTATTAGTGCTGAGGAATTCGAGAAGAATTATAGATTTCTTTTAGAAGAGATTAAAACAGACTTGCCTAATTGCAGAATAATGATTATGGAACCATTTTTGATGAATTCTTTACCAGATCGTATAAAGTGGAGGGAAGATCTGGATCCAAAGATTCAAGTTGTAAGAAAACTTGCGAAGGAATATGCAACGGTCTATTTACCACTGGATGGAATTTTTGCTAAAGCAGATGTGGAAGAATATGATTGCAAGGAAATGGCAGAAGATGGCGTTCATCCAACAAATATTGGTCATAGCATCATTGCAAGGGAGTATATTAAAGGCATATTGGACTTTGGATTTGATTAATAATAAAAGGGGAGTATTAAATGAGAGAATTGAAAGTGACTCTGCTCCAAACAAAAGTATACACTGATAAAATGAAAAATATTGAAATGGCTACAAAATATATAGAAGCTGTTTCAAATGAAAAACCTGATCTTGTGACTTTGCCTGAGATGTTTAACTGTCCATACCAAACTCAAAACTTTCCAGTTTATGCAGAGGCTGATTGCGGAGAATCTTGGCAAGCTATGAGCAATTTAGCAAAAAAATATGAGATTTATTTGTCGGCTGGTTCCATACCGGAGGTAGACGAAACAGGACGTGTGTATAATACTGCATATGTTTTTGATCGTCATGGAAACCAAATTGCTAAACACAGAAAAATGCATCTATTTGATATTTCAGTTGAAGGAGGTCAATTCTTCAAGGAATCAGATACATTGACAGCTGGAAATCAGATAACGGTATTCGATACAGAATTTGGGAAGATGGGGCTTTGCGTCTGTTATGATATGCGCTTTCCAGAGTTGGCAAGGCTGATGGTTCTAAAAGGGGCAAGAGTTATCATAGTTCCTGGCGCATTTAATATGACTACAGGACCAGCCCATTGGGATATCATGTTTAGATCAAGGGCTTTGGACAATCAAGTGTACACTATAGGGACATCTCCTGCAAGAGATCTGGATTCGGGATATGTATCTTGGGGTCATTCATTGATCGTATCTCCATGGGGAGATATATTGAAACAATTGGATGAGAAAGAGGGACGCATAACCTGTACATTAGACTTGGAACGCATAGAACAGGTAAGAAAACAGCTTCCTCTTTTGGCACATCGAAGAATAGATGTATATAGACTAGAAGAAAAATAAAGATTCTATAAATCAAAAAACGTGATGGAAGATGGTTCTTACTTAGATTTGGGTATATT
>Ga0209629_10002089_pt1 | contig 13321 bp, 14 predicted proteins | sample TergutCu122P5_FD_187286 | JGI IMG/M metagenome (GOLD analysis project Ga0209629, IMG submission 187286) | Cubitermes ugandensis P5 segment gut microbial communities from Kakamega Forest, Kenya - Cu122 P5 (SPAdes) (version 2) | ecosystem: Host-associated > Arthropoda: Insects > Digestive system... | reverse complement strand
AAATTATATGAATTTTTCAATATGACAAAGCGCAAGTTAATTTATTTATTAACAGTGCTTTGTTTTTTTTATCAGGGGAGTAAGTTGCGGATTTAAGGTATAATAAAAAAATAAATTGTACTTTTGCCATCAAAAACAACAGGCATCATTTAACAATCGGAATTTTTTCAATATGGAAACAATCGGAATAACCATCGAACGCAACGCAAAAGGCGCCCCCACGTTTGCGCGCATCGACTTGAGAAAATATGGAGAAGACTTAAAAGATTTTTTTGATTCCAAGGGAATTACATTCGAAAAATCACCCTACGATCCCGAATTTGTCGACAAAATAAAACTAAGCGAACAGCAAATCGAAAATGGAGATTACAGGGTAATCAATACGGCAGATTTATGGCAGTAAAATATTCAGCCAAAGCGTTAAAGGATTTGGATTACTGGAAAAAATGGTGGAATTACCCATGAGTAGTTATATAAAGATATTTTTCTCGAATTTTTTTTTATTATTGTTGGTTTGTATCCTGTGTGGCTGTCGACAAAACAGGATGGATACTGCAAATGGTATTGCCGTGATTGACGTTGAGCGGCAAATCGGCAACTATCATGAAATTGCTGTGAGTGAGATTGTATCAGAGTTGGAGTATATTCCGTTAGAAACTGATAAAGATTTTCTTGTTGGAACAATAAGACAAATCATTGTTACTCCTACGCATATTTTTTGCTGGGGTGAAGCAGGTGGCGGAGGCGGCGGTTACATCATAGGAACAGGTCAGTTGTTTTGTTACGTATTCGGTCGTGACGGACATTTTATTACTCAGATTGGACGCGTCGGACAGGGACCGGGAGAATATACAACAATATTAGGTATGTCTATTGATGAAAAGAGTCAAACACTCTATCTCGAAACAACCCGTGGTTTATTTGAATATTCATGGGAAGGAGTTTTTCGTCGATCAATCAATAGACCGCTTGACATGTATGAACGTCCGGTTGAAAATATATCTTTTGTGCGAGAAAACTTATTTATCGGACATGCCATCAACAATAGAGGGAACGAGATTCACAATTATATCCTGTTTAATGACTCCGGTCAGGTGATCAAAGCGTTTGATAACTACATTCAATTTAAACGGGAACGCATGTTTAGTTCACATGAAGATGGCTCCATACAGCCATTTAAAGTAAAAGAAAATCTCTATGTAAAAGAATATCTTAATGATACGTTATTCTTCCTGAATAAACAGGATGAACTGATTCCTCAATTTGTTTTTTATCTGGGTAAATATGCTTTTCCCCTGCAGTTAAGAGAGATTTGGGAACCTACACAGGCGTGGGAAGAAACACATTATAAAGACAGGCTCATCATTCCCAATTGGAGTGATCAGACCTATCCTATGATTGGAACGCCTGAACATATTTTTTTTCATATTTGGCGGGCATTTAAACCAAGTTTTCCTGTACCCAAAGGGGTCAAACAAACGATGTATGTGATGGGGCAAGTACACTATATTGAGTCTTACCAGCTGCTGGGGCTTTATGATATAGCGAAGCAAACTATCAGGATGATAGATACCGACCCTGTTTCCCGAATGCCGGGATTAATCAATGATTTGGATGGCGGTATGTCTTTTTGGCCAAGATATTATACATCAGAAAACGAGTTAGTAGATATCTGTCAATCCTACGAAATGAAAGAAATTCTGACAGAAAAATATTTCGCAGCCCATGAAATCAAAAATCCCCAAGCGCATCAAAAATTGAAAGAACTGGTAAAAAAACTGGATTTGGAGGATAATCCTGTGATCGTAATTGGTAAACTGAAATAGCCGGCGCTATCTGTTGAAGACGTTGATTAAGAAATTTTTGGTTATGTAAGCATAAATCAGACAAAATGATATACAAAACAGAAGGATAGTCAGATTAAAGAAATTAAAATAGATCAGGAAAAAAACTTAACCATGACACATCAAAATATACGTTCTTTTTTTCCAAATAATTTGGTTGCATTTGACAGTTGAATTTTTGTTATACAAAAACTTGCACAAATCGTTTGATAATAAAAAAACAAATTGTACTTTTGCCATCAAAAACAACAGGCATCATTATTATAAACATATTAAAAAATTTATCATGGGAAAAAAATCTTTCGTAGCGGCATTGATATTATTGTCAGTGGGCGCATTATCTGCCCAGGAGGCAAGGTATGAATTGAAATCAGCCATCATCAAAAAAACAATGGAGATGATGGGGCAAAAAATGGAAAGCGTACAGTATATCGACGAGTACGGAGCAAAAGAAGTTATCGTTATGAAAATGTCAATGCCGGGCGGCCAGGCAATGGAAATCCGTACCTACAACAGAGGCGATTCGGTGATTACTGTCAATATGGCCAATAAAACGGGGCAAAAAACGGCGATGCAGGTCAAGCCGGTTAATTTTTTAAAACTGACTCCGGAAATCAAACAGAAATTTGAGATCAAAGAGGAAGGACAGGAACAGATTGCAGGAAAGACATGCAATAAATATTCATTAAAAATGGACCAAATGGGCACGACTGTAACTTCTACTGTGTGGATATGGAAAGGCATTGCCCTGAAAACATTTTCAACAGTTTCAGGGATGACACTCACCGACCTGGCTACGGAGATTCAGGAAAATGCAGTCATCGTCCCGACAATTTTTATGATTCCTGAAGGGGTAACCTTCCAGTGACCGGATACGATTTCTGTTATGATTGAAAAGAGACAGGAATAAAAAATCGGGTAGATAAGAAGATTGTTCTCCCTGTCTGCCCGATTTAAAATCCGATTCCTTTATTTGTCGGCGTTAATAAATTTCTCTACTAAATTATAGGCTTCGTCATCTGTAAACTGGATTGGCGGATGCTTGCAAAAATAGGCTGAGGCTTCTGTGATGACGCCTCCGATTTTCCGGTCAAGGGCTAATTTTGCAATTCGAATGGCGTCAATCGCTACGCCGCCGGAATTTGGAGAATCTTCGACAGAAAGTTTGAGTTCCAGATTAAACGGCACATCTCCAAACATTTTGCCTTCCATCACAATATTACAGATTTTATTGTCTTTTTTCCAGGCAATAAAATCACTGGGGCCAACATGAATGTCATCGGGAGAAAGCCGCTGAGGAACAACCGACTGAACAGCCTCTGTTTTTGAAATCTTTTTCGATACCAATCTGTTATTTCCAATTTTCATGTTCAGAAAATCCGTATTTCCGGCGAAATTCAACTGATACGTTCTGTCTAAGGTACAACCTCTTTTCTTGAACAAGTCGGATAAAACGCGATGAACGATAGTCGCCCCTACCTGCGCTTTGATATCGTCGCCTATGATCGGAATGTTTTTTTCCTTAAACCGCTTTTCCCATTCGGGATTGGAGGCAATAAAAACCGGTATGTTATTAACAAATGCAACTCCTGCACTCAACGCACAGTTCGCATAAAATTTGGTGGCTTCTTCCGAACCAACAGGAAGATAATTTACCAGCACATCTGTTTTGGTACTTTTTAACACCTCAACAATTTCATCTTCGGTTGGTTCTTTTTGGTCCGAAAGCACAAACGTTTTGTCTTTGTCCGGATAATCATTCATTTCTTTAGAAACGCCATCGAGTATTTTTCCCATCCTGACTTTTACGCCCATTTTCGGGACGTCAGGAAAAAATACTGTGGTACAATTCGGCTTGGCAAAGATCGCCTCGCTTACATCATATCCAACTTTTCTCTTGTCAACATCAAATGCCGCAACTACTTCAATGTCACTCACTTTGTATTGGCCAATCACTTTGTGCATGACGCCAATGCAATCTGCGGAATTGTTATCGTCATAATAATACAATCCCTGTATCAATGAACTTGCACAATTCCCGATTCCGATAATCCCAATTCTGATTTTATTCATGTATATCAATTAATTAATTGTTAATATAGACTTTGTTCCTACCAAAGTTATTCACATAACTCGATATTTCACGCAGCAAAATTAATGAATGTTTGGAAATAAAAAAATAATCAATCGTTGAATTTTAAAAATAATTGCTTACTTTTGCAAATTATAAATTGACCAAAATGTTAAAAAAACAATTAATATGGGATTTAACCGACGTGATTTTATTAAGGCAGGAGGGATTATGATTGGTTCATTAACAGCGCCTTCACTGTTTACAGGCTGCGACGCCAAAGGGGCTTCCGGCGCTTCATCGGACACGATCCGTTTTGCGCTGAATCACTTTGGAATTTCAACAGCCGATTTAAAAAAAGTCCTCTCGACCGCTTTGGAAAAAGGTGGCGACTATGCGGACTTGTTCTTTGAACATTCATTTTTTAATAGCATAGGCTTGCAGGATGGCGCTGTCAACCGCACCTCCTCAAACATTGACTTCGGGGTAGGCGTTCGCGTACTGTCAGGCGATCAGTCAGGATATGCGTATGTCGAAAATGTCTCGTTGCAGGAAATGCTCAAGGCAGCGCAGACGGCATCGCGCATTGCCACTGTCGGCCGGCAAAAAGAACCTGTCAATCTGACGGAACTGCCGGTGGTCAACAATTATTATAAAATTCAAACATCGTGGGAGAACGAAATGGTCAAAGACAAAATGCCATTTTTGCAACAGTTAAACGATAAAATCTTCGCCCTCGACAAACGGGTCACAAAAGTCTCGGCATCGATGAATGACTCTACATCGCATATCTTCTTCTGCAATTCAGAAGGAGAAATGTATTACGACTACCGGCCGATGGCGATTCTTAGCGCCCAATGTATTATGGCTGAAGGCAATAAGATAGAAAACAACTATTCGGCGCGGGCTTTCCGCACAGGCGTGGAGTTCCTGACAGAACAGTTGGTGGATGAAATCGCCAAAGAAGCTGTCGAGAAAACTGCAATCCTGTTTCAGGCTATCAAACCCAAAGGAGGCGAGATGCCGGTGGTCATGGGTGCAGGAGGCTCCGGAATATTGTTGCATGAGGCTATCGGACATGCGTTTGAAGCTGACTTCAACCGGAAAAATACTTCTATCTTCTCAGATAAACTGAATAAAACAATCTGTGATACAAACATAAGCGTCGTGGACGACGGAACAATCCCATTCAATCGGGGCGCCGTCAATATCGATGACGAAGGGGTGGAAGGTCAAAAAACATATATTGTACGCGAGGGCGTGCTGACAAGTTACCTGCACGACCGTATCAGCGCCAAGCATTATGGAATCCGTTCGACCGGCAACGGCCGCCGCGAATCATTCCGCCGTATCCCGATTCCGCGTATGCGCTCAACTTATATGGAAGACGGCAAATACAGTGAAGCAGAGATTATTGCTTCCGTGAAGAAAGGCGTCTACGCAGCCACCTTTACCAATGGACAGGTGCAAATCGGAGCAGGTGATTTCACCTTCTTCGTTAAAAACGGGTATCTGATTGAAAACGGGAAACTTACAAAACCCATTAAGGATGTAAATATCATTGGTAACGGCCCCAAGGCTTTGGCTGATATCACGATGGTTGGCAATAATTTTAAGATGGATAACGGCACATGGACCTGCGGCAAAGACGGACAATCGTGTCCCGTGACCTGTGGTATGCCATCAGCGTTAGTCAGTAAACTTACAGTAGGAGGAGAAAGTTAGTTCAATTAAGAATTAAAAATTAAGAATTAAGAGTTAAGAATGTATGATATCAAATACACATAAACAATTGGCGAAGTGGGCAATGGACTTTGCCCTGAAGAATGGATGCCAGGCTGCACGTGTCAGCCTCTATAACGGCACAAACAGCTCATACGAAATACGTAACATGCAGATAGACATGCTGCAACAGGCATCTGAAAACAGCCTGTCCATCCAACTCTTTGTCGATGGACGTTACGGCTCCATTTCAACCAACCGCCTCGATCAAAAGGAATTGGAAAAATTCATCCTGAACGGTATTGATTCTACCCGTTATCTGGCTGAAGACAAGGCACGTACATTGCCTGACGCCTCGCTCTATTACAAAGGTGGCGGTAGCGACCTGCAACTCTACGATACGAAATTTGACGCCGTCAATCCGGATGATAAATTGGCGCTCGCCATGAGCGTTTGCAACGAGATCATGGGAAAAGACGAACGTATCATTTCGGCAGAATCATCCTACAGCGATGGGGATAATTCGCGCTACATGGTGGCAAGCAACGGTTTTGAAGGTGAATCGTCCGATTCGTATTTTTCAGTGTCAAGCTCGGTCAGCATCAAAGATCAAGGTGATGCGCGCCCCTCATCCTGGTGGTACGACGCTTCGCTTTATTACGATACGCTTGTCAAAACAGGGATCGGAACGAAGGCATTAGAACGCACGCTTGCCAAGCTGGGACAAAAGAAAATCGCCTCCGCCAAATTGCCTATGGTTGTGGACTTTATGAATTCGAGCAGGCTGATTTCCCCACTCATCAGCGCATTGTACGGCAGCGCTATCCAACAACGCAATTCTTTCCTGTTAGATAAACTTAATCAGAAAGTTACGGGCAGCAATTTCACTTTAATCGATGACCCGCATATTCCTAAAGCATCCGGCGCCCGCTATTTTGACAGAGAAGGAGTGGCCACCAAACGGATGCCCGTCTTTGAAAATGGCGTATTAAAAACCTATTATATAGATACTTACAATGCCAATAAATTGGAGACCGAGCGAACCGTCGATTCACCGTCTATCCTGACCATGCCCTTGGGCAACAAGAATTTAGACGGATTGATCGCTTCGATAGACAAAGGCATATTGGTGACCGGTTTCAACGGCGGAAACAGCAACAGTTCGACCGGTGATTTTTCGTATGGCATCGAAGGTTTTCTCGTCGAAAAAGGAAAGCCGACGCAACCGGTGAATGAAATGAATATCACCGGTAATATATTGACTTTGTGGAGTAATCTGATCGAAATCGGCAATGATCCGCAACTCAGTTCAAGCTGGCGTATCCCGTCACTGGTGTTTGATAAAGTGGATTTTAGCGGAGTGTAGTCAGGGAGGGTTCAAGATTGCAGGGGCGAACCTGTGTGTTCGTCCTTTAAAAATTTGAGGTTCAAAATTTGATTTATTATTTAAAAATATGTATTTTACGATATTAATTGTTGTCACATTAACGTCTGTAGTATTGGTCGCGGCAGGTTTGGGGATCGCCAGGCTGATTGGCCCCAAAACATTCAACGCGCAAAAAGTGGAGCCTTATGAATGTGGGATTCCTACACGCGGCGCATCATGGATGCAATTCAAAGTAGGTTACTATCTCTTTGCCATTCTGTTTCTTATGTTTGATATAGAGACCGTATTCCTGTTTCCATGGTCGACCATCGTCAGGGATTTAGGCGTATTCGGGCTAATCAATATTTTATTCTTTTTATTTATTTTGGTTCTTGGGCTTGTCTATGCCTGGAAGAAAGGTGCACTGGAATGGAAGTTGACAGAATAAAAATCAAATCGATGAAGAACGAGGACTTCAAGAACAATGAGTACCTCGAACAATTAGTCAATGAACTGAACGCCAACGGCAAGAATGTGTTTGTGGGAAGTTTGGACGATGTCATCAACTGGGGACGCAGTAATTCACTGTGGCCCTTGACTTTTGCAACAAGTTGTTGTGGCATAGAATATATGGCTGTCGGGGCGGCGCGTCACGATTTTGCCCGCTTTGGATTTGAAGTGACCCGTGCCAGTCCGCGTCAAGCCGATTTCATCATGGTAGCCGGCACGATTGTCGATAGCATGGCTCCGGTACTGAAACGGCTTTACGACCAAATGGCCGATCCCAAGTACGTGATTGCCGTCGGAGCATGTGCCGTATCGGGCGGACCTTTCAAAAATTCATACCATGTCGTCAAGGGCGTTGACAAGATACTCCCTGTTGACGTCTATATTCCCGGTTGTCCTCCACGTCCCGAAGCTTTCCTGTACGGACTGATGCAATTACAGCGTAAAGTAAAGATAGAGAAATTCTTCGGTGGCGCTAACAAACACGTCAAAGCAAGTGATTTTAAGCGCCTGATGCAGGAGGGGAAAACAGAATATACTGATATTTAACTAAATAAATGACAAATCAATGATGAATATCAGAGAAAAAATAGCAAATGTGATTTCCGGAATAGAATTTTCCGAACAGGAACCATTGACCGTAACCGTTCCCCCGCAGCAACTGCTCGCATTAGCCAGATTATTGAAGGAAGATGACGGGTTGTCGTTTGACTTCCTGCGTAGCCTCACCGGCATGGATTGGGGTGAGGAAAAGGGATTGGGTGTGGTTTACCACCTGGAATCAACGGTTCATCAACATAACATCGTCGTACGGACGGCCACTTCAGACAGAGACAATCCTGTGCTGCCATCAGTTTGTCATCTTTGGAAGATAGCCGGATTGAATGAGCGCGAAGTGTATGATTATTTTGGCATTAAGTTCATTAATCATCCCGATATGCGACGACTGTTTCTCCGCACCGACTTTGTAGGACATCCGTTGCGCAAAGACTTTAACGAAAGCGAGGAAATCAATCCCGTGCGCATGACCAACGAAACGACGATTGACACGACATCCATCTTCGAAATGGATGAACAGGGGCGAGTAACCGAACGTACGGCCATCTTGTTTGAAGAAGATGAATATGTCCTCAACGTCGGGCCTCAACATCCTGCCACACACGGTGTTCTGCGTTTCCGCGTCGCACTCGAAGGCGAAATCATCAAGAAACTGTACGTCTATTGCGGATACATTCACAGAGGCATCGAAAAGTTAGGGGAAACACTGACATATATACAGATAGCATCCTATCTGGAACGACTGGATTACCTGTCGGCCATGCAAAACAGACATGCCTTCTGCATGTGTGTCGAACAGGCCATGCAGACAGAAATTTCCGAACGGATAAAATATATCCGCACCATTATGGATGAATTACAGCGGATCAATTCTCATCTGCTGTTTTTCTCTACGTTATGTATGGATTTAGGGGCGACGACTGCATTTTTCTATGGATTCCGCGACCGCGAAAAGATACTTGACATTTTGGAGGAGACGACCGGCGGACGTTTAATGTTCAATTACAATGTAATAGGGGGCGTTCAAGCCGATATTCATCCGAATTTTGTAAAACGTGTCAAGGAACTGATCGCCTACCTGAGGCCTCAACTGAAAGAATATCACGATATTTTTACAGGTAATATCATCACAGCCAATCGGATGAAAGGCGTCGGTACGTTAAGTCGCGAAGACGCCATTTCGTTTGCCACGACAGGTCCCACAGGACGGGCTTCCGGCTGGGCTTGCGACGTCCGGAAACGTCATCCTTATACGGTATACGACAAGGTTGAATTTAAGGAGATTATCCATCAGGAAGGAGATTGTTTTGCACGCTATATGGTTCGCATGGAAGAGATTTTGGAAAGTATGCACATCATTGAGCAACTGATAGATAACATTCCTGAAGGTGATTTCAAGGTGAAAACGAAACCCGTCATTCGTCTCCCGGAAGGAAGTTATTATACTGCTGTTGAGGCCAGTAGAGGTGAATTTGGAGTCTATATCGAAAGTCGCGGCGACAAGCTACCCTACCGGATCAAGTTCCGCAGCACCGGACTGCCCTTGGTGGCAGCGATCGAATCCATGGCGCAAGGCGTAAAAATTGCCGACCTGATTGCCATTGGCGGCACGTTGGATTATATTGTTCCGGATATAGACAGGTAATCAATTAAGAATTAAGAATTAAGAGAATTAAGAGAATATGGCGAGATATAATATATTGCAGGAAAAGAGTTTTGCTTTTGCAGTTCGAATTGTAAAACTTTATAAATATCTATGTGAAGATAAAAAAGAGTTTGTTTTGTCAAAACAGATATTAAAATGTGGCACTTCTATTGGAGCTAATGTTGAAGAAGCAATTGGCGGACAATCAGACAAAGATTTCTTGTCAAAGTTAAGTGTTTCATACAAAGAGGCAAGAGAAACAATCTATTGGTTAAAATTATTATTAGCAACAGATTACATTGTATCAGAACAAATAGAAAGCATGTTAAATGATGCAGATGAAATATGTAAAATTATTGCCAAAATCAAAATGACAACCACCAAGAAAATCTCTCTTAATTCTTAATTCTTAATTTTAAATTGAAAAAGTTATGTTTGATTTCAGTATAGTTACAAATTGGATTCACGAATTTTTGCTTTCCTTCATGCCGGCTGCACTGGCTACGACGCTTGAATATGTGTTGATAGGAACCTGTATTTTAGTGTCTTATGCTGTCATAGCCGTGATTATGATCTACATGGAAAGAAAAGTATCAGCAGCTTTTCAGAGTCGGATCGGGCCATCGCGGGTAGGACCGTTTGGAATCTTTCAACTCTTTGCCGATATCCTCAAGATGCTGATCAAGGAAATCATTACCATTCGTCATTCGGATAAAGTCCTCTATAACTTAGCGCCTTACATCGTTATCTTCAGTTCTGTGCTGGCATTTAGCTGTTTGCCGGTCAACAAGGGACTTCAGGTGATCGATTTCAATGTAGGGATCATTTTTGTGATTGCAGCCTCGTCAATCGGCGTGATCGGCATCCTGCTGGCAGGATGGGGCAGCAACAACAAATTCTCGCTGATTGGTGCGATGCGCAGTGGCGCACAGATGATTAGCTATGAATTATCCATCGGAATATCCATTCTGACCATCATTGTCCTTACGCAGACGACCCAACTCAGCCAAATCGTTGAGCAACAGTCGGATGTATGGTTTCTTTTCAAAGGACATATTCCGGCTGTCATTGCTTTTTTGATTTACCTGATTACCGGTAATGCTGAGGTCAATCGCGGACCGTTCGACTTGCCTGAAGCAGAATCGGAGTTGACAGCAGGCTACCATACCGAGTATTCGGGGATGCAATTCGGACTGTTTTATGTAGCTGAGTTTGTGAATCTTTTCATTATCTCCGGCATTGCAGCGACACTCTTTCTCGGCGGATGGATGCCTTTCCATCTACCCGGATTAGAAGGATTTAACCAAATCATGGATTATATTCCCGGATTTGTCTGGTTTTTCGGTAAAGCCTTTCTCATCGTCTGGGTCTTGATGTGGTTTAAGTGGACATTCCCAAGGTTACGCATTGACCAGATTCTTGCCCTGGAATGGAAAGTGCTGCTCCCGATCGGATTAGTGAATTTGCTGGTGATGGCGGGGTGTGTTGTGATGGGATGGCACTTTTAACAATGAACAGTGAACAGTGAATAATGAATAATGAATAATGAACAATGAATAATTGGTAATTGTTTAATAAATAGAAAATTAGAGAGAGAAATGGGTTCAAAAAAAACTGGATATTTTAGGGTTTTGTTTGCTGCGATCCTGTCTTTGTTGAAAGGGTTGAAAGTGACCTTTGTAGAATTTTTCACAAAGAAAACGACAAACGAGTATCCTGAGAATAGAGAAACGCTCGTGATGTTCGACCGTTATACAGGTACTTTGACGATGCCGGATTATGATGGACATCACCGGTGTACGTCTTGCAGGTTGTGCGAGATGAATTGTCCCAATAATTCTATCAGGATAGAAGATACGGTGATAACGGATGAAGAAACCGGCAAAAAGAAGAAAGTTTTGGTGAAATATGAATATGAGCTTGCCTCGTGTATGTTTTGCAGGATATGTGTAAATGTCTGTCCGTCAGATGCTATCACTTTTGATACGGAATTTGAACATGCCGTTTTTGATAAAACCAAATTAACAGAGATATTAAATAGCGATTATAAAGCCGAATAGATAAACTTATGGAATGGACGTTTGAAACAATCGTTTTAATTTTACTGACCGTTATGATGGTGGTATTCTCGGTGTTAGCAGTAACCACCCGGCGGATTTTACGTGCCGCGACTTACCTGTTGTTTGTACTTATCGGTACGGCCGGTATCTATTTTCAATTGCAATATGCTTTTTTAGCTACCGTGCAACTGCTTGTTTATGTGGGAGGTATCACAGTCTTATACGTGTTTTCAATTTTGCTGACTTCCAATCAGGATCGCAAGATTGAAAAGCTGAAGGTATCCAAATTTCTGGCAGGATTCCTGACGACGCTTGCCGGCGCCGTCCTCTGCCTCTTTATCATTCTGAAAAACAAATTTATCGTTTCTCAGTTTCATCATGGCGAACAGGATATGCAAGTCATCGGACATGCCTTGATGGGAGCCGGTAAATATCAATATATCCTCCCGTTCGAGGTGATAAGCCTTTTGCTGCTGGCTTGTATCATTGGAGGAATTGTAATTGCAAGAAAACACTAAAAATCAGATAGCTATGATACCTATGGAGTATTATTTGATTATATCGACAATCCTGATGTTTGTAGGAATGTACGGTTTTTTTACACGGCGCAACATGCTGGCAGTCCTGATTTCGGTTGAGTTAATCCTGAATGCGGTAGATATTAACTTTATGGTATTCAACCGTTTTCTGTTTCCTGAACAGCTTGAAGGATTCTTCTTTGCCCTGTTTGCCATCGGAATATCGGCTGCCGAAACAGCCGTTGCTATTGCGATCATCATCAATATATACCGGAATATCAGGAATATACAGGTGAATAAAATGAATGAGATGAAATACTAACCATTTCAATTAAAAATTAAGAATTAAAAATTAAGAGATAATTAAAAATTAATGATGAGTTATACTTTATTCATAGTGATTTTGCCATTGTTGACTTTCCTGTTGATTGGATTGGGAGGAAAACGGCTGAAACCGGGCGTTGCCGGAATAATCGGCACGCTTGGTCTGGCATGTGTAACGGTATTATCTTTTATGACCGCTTTCACGTACTTCGGCAACGGACGTAATGCAGCCGGCATTTTTCCGACGGAAATCCCGTTCAATATGGAATGGCTGCGCTTTTCGGAGACATTGCATATCGACATGGGCGTGATGCTCGACCCAATTTCGGTGATGATGCTGATAGTGATATCGACAGTTTCTCTGGCAGTACACATCTATTCGTTGGGGTACATGAAAGGTGAACAGGGTGTACAACGCTATTTTGCTTTCCTTTCGCTCTTTACGATGTCGATGTTAGGGCTGGTGGTCGCCACCAACATTTTCCAGATGTATCTGTTTTGGGAATTGGTCGGCGTATCAAGCTACCTGCTGATCGGATTCTACTATACCAAACCGGCCGCCATCGCAGCCGCAAAGAAAGCATTCATCGTCACCCGTTTTGCCGATCTGGGATTCCTGATTGGGATACTTATCTACGGATATTATACCCATACATTTACTTTTACACCTGAAAATCATGCGCTTGTAGCCGCAGGCAGTATGATA
>Ga0209629_10002088_pt1 | contig 13326 bp, 11 predicted proteins | sample TergutCu122P5_FD_187286 | JGI IMG/M metagenome (GOLD analysis project Ga0209629, IMG submission 187286) | Cubitermes ugandensis P5 segment gut microbial communities from Kakamega Forest, Kenya - Cu122 P5 (SPAdes) (version 2) | ecosystem: Host-associated > Arthropoda: Insects > Digestive system... | reverse complement strand
AGGTGCACATACGGATCCACTGGACAAGTAACCAAGTGTACGTAAGTAATCCAAATCAAATTATGGTAGCGTATTGGTCGGGGGACGGTGACTTCTCGGCCACCCTGTACACTCCTCCTATATGACTTCATGGTGTAAACAAGGACAACTTTACATTTACCTTTGTTCACACATTCTGGACCTTCGAGGAAGGAGTTTGTAGAGCTTTAATGTTAAAAAATCGGTCTTAGCTACAGATACCTGTCAGCCCTTGAGGCAAGTCCTGGGTGTGTGCAGCCAGCACATCAGGCAATCCATCACCATCCACATCCTGTATAAACTGAGCGGAGAAAACATCAACTAATGGTTCCCCATGAAGCTCTGCTTCTCCTGCATGTTCCACATACTGCCATACATTACTCCCATCATGACCATTCACCAGCTGCAGCACCTGTGGTGCATGTAAAATGTACTAATAAACCAACTAACCCCTTATTTTTCACTACACCAGAGAATGTCAATCTCAATTACTGGCATTGTCTGATGTACAATTTTAATGCAGACACAAAAAAGAAGTACTGATATTATACACCTTCCATGCAAAAGACAGGCCTCCACATAAATGAGTTTATATCAACAAACTGCACAATAAACATCACTTATCCTCACACAGTAGACTAGTACTGTTATGTCTTCCACATGTGGACAAGTGCAAACTGTTGTGCAATATGTTGGTAACACAAAATAAGTCATTTTATAAGTGGCAAGTGCAAATAATTGTACACACAAAATTACAAATATACAGTAAAGATCAAGTAACACTTGAATTTTTTTGGATACTTCCAACTTACTCCACCCTTCCCTGAGATCAGACAGTCATTGGTCTTGTCCTCCGTGAGATCTGCACTACAGTCCACCATAAAAATAGGATGGGATGTCCAGTGCTGCCAAACAGTGTTACCAGTCAAACCATCTAATGCTATTACACCTCCTAGGCATGGTGTTTTACGATCAAAGTAAACTGTACACACAAAGTCAGGCACATTGTGTCCATCTGCTCCTGCAAGTACATAACAACAGTGGAGTTCTTATAACATAAAGTCAGATTTTTTATATCTTATCCAAACATAAAAGAGAAAGCAATGCAACAGTAATGCTAACAGACAGAATAACTTACACTCATTTTGTTTGTTTATTAGTTTGTTTAACAAAGTTATCTCAACTGCATAGGTTATACAGCAGCAAACTGGCAAATGAATGTGAATTATAAGTGAAAAGAATATTAAGTTGGACTTATTTTTAGCCTCCAAGATGCTTCAGGAAACAAAGACAAAAAAAAATCACTCATGTTTGTCCAGAGCCAGGGTACATCCCCAACATCAAGAAAGGGTGTTACACAATCACATTTGACTGAGAGTTCCATTAAAGCATGACAAGAGGAAAAAATTAATAATGAAGAGGTGGCTTCTTGGCATGATGATCATAATTCACACAATTCTGTCATTTCATTCAAAAAGTTATGTGTGCAGACAAACAAGGAGACACAACCTGAAGTGAGGTCATTATCAAGAAAGAATATTATACTAAAAATCCACTGGTTTTGTGTGAAAAATGCAGACACTTCATGACTTCATCCACATCACATTTTGTTATACGTATGAATTACACCGAAAGTTTTAGAAAGCAACAATTTCATGAAGAGAGTAAATTTCAGTTTCCATTATTCTCCTGGCATCCATTCGTTTGCACTGACAAATCAACAGATAAAATTTAAATCTACTTCGTCTCCAAATTTAAGCTGTTAAAATCAGACCTAGACCAGAACATTACACCCCAATACCTGAGACTAAAAGAGAACCTGTAAGGGTGAAATTAAGTATAAGAATACCAAGCCAAATTGCCTTGCAGGATGAGTACACTGTATGTGTTATTTCAGGATTTTGCCTTGGTGTAAATGAGATCTTCGCTCTTCTGGGATGTCATGCAGTGTTGATTGGTTAGTAATCAATGTCTGGGAACAATCTAACAATCCCACCTTCAAGGGTCAAACATACTGGTTGATCCATCGAGACCAGAATAAAGTAGTACCACCAGCATATCTGGCTCATACAGCCAGACAAATCAGTGATGGCAGAAAACAGAGTCAACCATGATCATCTCATAAAACTCCAGGACACCAAAATTCTCTTTATCAAATCGGGAACCAACTTCTCAGAGAGGCAACTGAGTTGGAGATCCAGCCACACATATGAATAGGGATAATGGTCTGACCTTAGGCAGGTCATGGAGACCTCTCATTTGGCCCCTTAGAGAAAGTAGATGGTCCCCTCAGGAGAGATGACTAGCTCACGGTCCTTCCGAAGACGACACTCTCCTTGCTCCTCTCCATGCTCCACTCCAATGAAATAATGGCGGATTCATTCTCCAGCTCTGCTTTTCATCAGAGCCTTTGGCAGCCCTTCTTACTCTCCTCCTCCTCCCCCAAGGCCTGGGTACCTATTCTCCATCTTTTCTCTTCCCCTAGCTGGTTCCAGTTGTACTCATCGACAATAAATCCTCTAGCACCCACTTCCCCACTGACACAATGGCCCCTCTCCTCTATGCACTCATGTCCTCATCTTCATGTGGCTTGCATGCTCACTATTTATCCCTCAACTTCCATTCTTATTTCCTCTGACTCCTTTCTCTCTCCTTTTTTTCTTCCACCTTTTTCCCTTTTCTCATAAGCCCTTCCTGCACCTCTTCTCGACCCCATGTCTTGGAAGCAGCTTCAAACTCTAGCTCCATTTCCCTCACATCAACCTTGGTAGCCCACGTGCCTCAACCACTCCTACCCTGGGCTAGGGTAACTCCTACTCCCCCCCACCCTTCCCAAACTTCCAAGTCCATTTTCATTTTATCATTTCTTCAAATCTTCATCCTATAGCACCTATGCCCTGTTTGATGAAATAGTCCTTTGTCCCTTGGCACTTGTTCACCCCAGCACCACAGGGCTTGCCTGCCTCCTGTGTTATCATCCCTCTATTTTCTCTTTCCCCTTTTTTCTCTTTTTCACTCTTAAACTTTTTCCTCTTCCTTTGTTGCTCATTTTTCTTTATGTCCTCCCTTCTTGCATCTGGTGGTGGCTTCACAATCCAGGGCCACTCTCCCTCAGAGCACCCCTTAGGCAAATCGACTTCCTCCTCTTTTCCCCCTCCTTTATCCTCCTCATGTTCTCCGAGAACCAATCACCGTCCACACCATTTCCTATTTTACTGTGTACCTCAGTGGTTCCAGCATTCTTCTTGGACTGCCTGATCATGTCGTCCTGAAACATCGGTAACTAACTGCCAACATCCCAACACCATATATTATGATCAATTAAACAGCTTCACAGATACAAATGTGCAAACATAAATGGAAAAGGAAGAAGTCATTCTCAGTGCAGAAAACATAAATACTTACAACATACACAATAAATAATAAAATGTGCAGGGCCATCAAAACGAACATAAGCTGGCCAAGTTGTAAATAAAGCCTGAAAATAAAACAAAGCAAAATTAAAATAAGTGTTAGACATATAACAAGCTTTAGAAGTTGCATAAACAAAGTCTCTGTAGTACTTAGTTGTTACAAAATTTAACTTTAATGGATAAATGAGACAACACTGTTCAATTAAATGAACATCATTTTCATATGCAAGGAAAAACAATGTCCTGCAGTGGGCATTTAAATTCAATGGTGCTCTGGCTGCAGCAGAAACCTGGCATTTACAGGGCTGTGGGCAAACAGCCCATCACCCTGAGATAAACTCTGTATTTAATAAGTTAAGTAATCATATAGATGGTACTCTAGGCATGATCAAAAATGGTGTGAATGTCACTAGCAACGAAACTGGAATGTTGGGATATAGAAGAAAATTGTGAAATATTGCAATTGTGCAAATTCTGCTCATTCAGATTACTGTGGCAATACTGGGTGCTTAAGGTGGTGGTATCAAACCAGTTCCCTGTAGTGTATATCCACAAATGAGTATCTATTCATTTGCTACACATCAACAGACCAAGTGAAAACACTCCAGACACAAGAGATCCTTAAATTTGGACAGCTGTCTAAAATCATATTAAAACTCCAATACACTAAGATAAAGTTACCAACCTCCCCACATCACCTTAGATAACAAGATTTAAATTGAGGTGTGGAGAGGATCATTTAAAACTTAAGAGCCTAACTTCACTTTCTAACCTTTATCCTACCACGGTAAATATTGAAAATGAAGGGCAGAGGTTTGGAAAAATATTTTTAAACAGCAAAAGATAAAATCATGAAATAAACAACACTTACTGGGGGGAGGGAACAGACATTATGCTGCAAGTCTTAGAAATGCAGTAAAATTTCTTGTTGCGTAAATACAGAAAATTGATTTCTGAAGGGAAAGGGAGGGAATACACAAACACAGGTTTTTGACACTTTAAAAGAGGAATCACATTCATAGGCAAAACATTTCATGACATATAACCCAGTGGAACTTCTTCTTGCATAACACTTTAACAATGCAGTATAATATGAAAGTTCTCCCATAATTCATTTGTAGTAACCAACAAAACACTACAAACCTGTTCCATATCCTATAATCACATCCATGATGCCATCTCTGTTGACATCATTTAGTCGCACAGCTGACTCCACCGTCAGTTTTGATAAGCTTTTGTTCCATACACCTTCCACAACTAACTCACTGCAAGGAACTACTACACCACCAAACTGAGAACCTTCACCAGCCTTCAAGAATTTCATCACTTGGTCTAATGGAAGAGGGAACATTATTAGTGTGACCACCAACATTATTAAACCTAAAAAAGAGAGGAAATATACATGTCAGAATGTATTTCACAAGTCACAACTATTCTGGTCACATTCAGAATTTAAGTCATGGTTACCAAATGCTAGGACCCATAAAATGCTAATTTACAGGGGCTCAGCCATGCAAGCGCTACCTAAGGCCTGTGTATATTTCAGAATTAAAAATCTGTTGTACTGTAAAAGGTTACAGAAGTATACACAACAAACAGCAAATAACCCCCAATTTACCACATTAAAAACATACTACTGTATAATAGTGAACCAAGAAATAAAGTTGACTAGAATGAGTATGTGCCCAGTAGTTCAAGGCAGACACTGATCTTAGAATAAACATCAATTGCATTCATTAATCAAGCAAATTTACATGGGCAAAATGTATACTTTTTTTCAGAACCACATTAAAGGGAAAGCGAGGAAAATTTTGATTCTAGATTAACATAGTAAACTAACTACCTTCTATTGAATTTAAGATCTAAGAGGAATCATAACAGGTAAATGTGACAGACGCGCGCGCACACACACACACACACACACACAAGTTGCAAATTATAATCACTAGTAACAAGTCACCCACAATTATGGTCATGTTGTTATCAAACATGCCTTCAATTCAAAATTAAAAACAACTCACAAATACAATAAGCAGCAGAAAGTTCCTAAATTATTTGAAGTAAGAACAGATGACTAAGAGAAATCACCGATTGTACATCTCACACTGAGATAAAATTAGTCACTTGGTGTGCAAAACTAGACATTTTCAGAGCCATGTTTGACAAAATTATATATGGTGCAGGATAACTTTGCATCTGTTCACTGCCAGAAATTATTTTGTTACAAACTCAGCTCAGGCTATGTAGCAATACAAATGATTCAGTCCTGTACAATAAAAATGAACAGTGATTGCAAGCAACATGCCACAGTAGCAACAGAATGCACATACAATTTCAATATTTTTACTGTAGTCAATGCATTTACTGCATGATAATTCAATAATGTGGTCAATGAAATAATCTCATAAATGCATGAAATGAAACCATTCGTCTGTTAAAACAGTGTGTGGCAGTTCAAAATCCTCAGTTTTGGTGTTGGAACACTGTGACTAGTCATGTCTTAAACTTCAACATTCACCCCGTGCAAAGCAAATGTGTTTCTGTAAGTTTTGGATTACGTTCTTCTGAGTTATGTCATCTGTAAAGTGGTTACAAAGATTTTGCATGAATTTGCCTTCATCTTCTGGGCAGGCCTTCACCTTTGGAGACAACAAATTCCTCCGTAATAGTGGCAACTGCCCTTCAGCCTACATGGTGTCATATTTCACCAGATCGCAATCTACATCTTCACTACAGTGGAGGTTTCAAATTTATATGTATTCACAAAGTTCATGAATTCGGTACAATATGGATCGCAATTTTGTTAGGTTCAGATTTTATACGGTCATTACTCTTCGTCCACAGTTTAATATACAGTTTGTATATTAAATTATCGGGTTGTCTGTAAGTTTAACGAAACGCACGCACGTGGACTTGCTGAATTACAAACCTAACATAGCAGCTAATGCTGTACATCCGTAACAACATGGAGCACAGAATGCTCTACACGGAGGACTTCTACCAATTGCACTGTGCAGCTGACTTGACTTAGACTTCCTTCTTGGAGCCATAAGCGGCCGTTTAACGCCCATTTCTTCATCAACTTTAAAACCATTTCTTCCGTCACGAATAAACACTTCGTCTTCGACATCGTCACTGACATCTTCATCATCGAAACTGTCTCTGACAGCTAACTTGGATGTTGGATACGACATTACTGAATAAATTTACTTCAAGTGTGTTCCGCAGCAATTAGAGCAGTCTTTTAACACAGATGGAGAGTTAAACACCTAAATCAATGCAATCCCTCCGCAAATTTCAGCTGGCCAAGCACGAACTCTTTTTTTCTGTCTCGCAAAGGATGCAACTTCATAAAAGTTTATTGCCCTCTGCCAACTCCGAAACCTTTATCTGTGCTTCATAATTCCTGAAAAGTTGTAAAGGGCTGTACGTCCTACAACGCTGTGGAGAACAGGATAGCTTGAAACGTTTCCTGTTACCGAAAGACCTGAATTAATGTACAACTAAATATCTCCTGAAGTATTCGGATCATTCAACGTTAGTGATTTGCAACTTGAGGGAATTATGTGCGCACTGTATGACTAACATTATTCTGTTGTACATATAATATTACTGCATTATATTTGTGTGGAGGTATTCCATTAGACTACAGTTCCTTTCATCTGTCTTGGTTAAATTATGATTAATTTGCGTTCATTTGTGTGCGTCCTGCTGCACGTGATGCACGCATAGATTGGTCCAGGTTAGATGACGCCGTGTCGATTGGTAAACAGTTGCGTTTCGGAGAAGTTTGCTGCCCCCATCTTGAAGGTCAATACATTCCAGGACCACTTGGCGTGTCGGCATCGCACGGAATTTTCGTGTGCGCTGTGAATGTTACCTTGTACTGTTGCGGAAGTTCGCCGGAAAATGTTCCACGTTAAGCATGAGACATTGACGACGGGTGCATGAAAGAACATCTCAGAAGACCCTAATCTTCATACTAACGGCTGTCCTAACATCAAATCTCAAATCATATGCTTCTTAAATTATTATAATTGTTATTAACATTTGACTGTAACTAGTATATTACTATTAGTAGCACATTACTATTATTTTCACTTTTACAAGATCTTGTTATAGAATTGCAGTTTTTAATTGAAATGTAGCCAATATCATCTCATAGTTTGTTGGTATAATTGGAAAGTTAACCGTTGCAGCAAAAAAAAAAACGCATAATTAACAACGTCGTTCTAGCACGTCTTGTACATATATTTCATTCACGATTTTCGAAGAATTCCTTTAATCCGGCCACTGATACTCCGGAAGCCCCGATGCTCCGCAATGGAGGAAAATTATCCACAAGCCGGAACTGTCGTCAGCGATAACCTACCGTATGTGTACTGCTGTAGTGACTCTATTATGTGTTGTCTGGAATTTCTTTGGTCCATCGATCTATTATAATCGCTTCGGAAGATTCTAAGATGAGTAAACAAGGTACTGCTGGCAAGAGAAAACATGTTACTTTAACGATTCCTCAGAAACTTGAAATAATTAGCAGGCTTGAAAGTGGCGAAAGCCGAAGTGTGGTTATGGCTGCATACAATATTGGATCGTCAACTATCTATGATATCAGGAAACAGAAGGACCAGCTACGATCGTTTCTGGCATCAAGTGAAAATGTGACGGGCCTTCTCAAGCGACAGACACTGAAACAGCCTAAATTAGCGCAATTGGATAAGGTGTTGTATAGGTGGTTTACAACAATGCGATCTGAAGGAAAGCCTGTGACTGGACCTGTGATAATTGAGAAAGCTAAGTCCTTTTATGACGAAATGAAAATAACTGAAAAGTGCACATTCTCTGAGGGCTGGCTGCGAAATTTTAAACAACGCCATGGCATTAGAAAGCGGGATGTTAGTGGTGACGTACTGTCTGCTGATGTTGAAGCTGCAGAACGGTATAGTGAATTATTCCGTAATCTTGTGGAACAGAATAAATTGTTGCCAACACAGATTTACAATGCCAATGAAACTGGACTCTTTTGGCGGTGTTTGCCCAACAGCATTGTAGCTGGTGGAATGGAGAAAACGGCAAAATGTTTCCAATTGAATAGAAACAGAGTAACAGTTCTTCTGTGTGCTAATGCAGATGGAAGCCATAAAATGAAACTTTTTGTGGTTGGTAAATTCAAGAAACCAAGGTCTTTTAAGAATACTACCCATCTTCCTGTTATCTATAATAGGCAAAGGCATGCATGGATGACTGCAGAACTTTTCAAGGACTGGTTCTTTAACCACTTTGTGCCAGCAATCAAGGAAAACTTTGGAGAACAAGGATTGCCTGATAACAGCAGTGCTGTACTCTTGTTGGATAATTGTGGGGTATATCCACCAGCTTCAGAACTTGTTTGTGGTAACATCTTTGCAACATACCTGCCTGATGTAAAATCTTTCATTCAACCTATGGACCAAGGTGTCATTCAGAATTTCAAGCAGTTTTATAGAAGAACTTTTGTTCGAAGGCTGGTAAATTCTGACTGCAGTGTTCATGATTTCCAAGCTTCTTTTAATCTGAAGGATGCTATTTATGCTGCTGCTTTAGCATGGAAGGATGTTAAGGCTGATACCATAAGGAAAGCATGGAGAACACTCTGGCCTGCTTCCATGTTTATGGATGACTCTTCAGATGAAGAATTTGAAGGCTTCAACATTGCAAGAAGGTCTTCAAAAGAATTTTTGGCTATTCTTTCAGATGCTTCCGAGGCAAATCCCTTAGGCAAGTTGACTGAAGATGATGTTGAGGATTGGATTGATGCCGACAAGGAAATGCCTGTTGAAGAGTTAATGGATGAGCAACTAATCCAGAGTATTTCAACCCCAGAAATGCCAGAAGTAATAGAAGCAGATGAAGATGAAGAGCCTAAAAAAATTTACACATGGAAGCAAGCTTCTGAGTTTATTTCAAAATTTGTTGAATTTGCAGAATCTAACAGCCATTACACTGCAGCAGAAGTAATGAATCTGCACGTACTGCTTGATACTTTTTACCAGAAAAGAGCTTCAGCAATGAAACAGGCAGATCTCAGGGACATGTTCAAAAAGGCCTCAAAGAGTGTCTGTACATCAACATTTGTGGTACCTCCTGACCCCTTGTCTACTGCTACATCAAATTCTTCAGCCACGATAATTCCTGATCCACAGTCTCCTGGTCCTGCACTGTTCCTTGTGAAAACTGATGAGACTCCAGAAAACAAAGAAGGGGACCCTGATGCCCCTAAACCAGCAGCTGAAGGAGATATCAAAGTGGAATACTCCTCTGATTAGTTGTGCTGCCCAAACATAAGGGCAGTAACAAAAAAATTACCTGTACGATCTTAAGTCAATATAGGTAGTCTGATAATCTGGCACCTGTCCAATCCCATGGGTGCTGAATCAAAGGAGTTCTACTGAACATTATCTTCAGTGACCTAGTAGCTACTACTGTCAAATTGAAAATGGAACAATAATGTTTGTGTGACTGCCATCTTGTTTTAAGTCAATGCAGGATGTTGTCAAGTGTCGAAAATTAAAGCCTATGAGTTTGTTGTGGCATCCAGTAGTATTGCATACTAAATTTCATGGAAATCAGTTCCTTGGTCCAAAAGTAAGTAATGACACACACACACACACACAGATGACATACCTTGACAGCCACTTTTCTCTTTGAACAAACTGAAGTACGCTGACCATAATAATTACTTGATGAGCATCAAAAGTATAATTATAAACCCTTGTGAGCCGTGATAGCACCGTCACTATAGCAGCTGGCTGTGGGCTGGACACCAGGAATTGGGATTCAGTTCTCAGAATGGGCAGACTTGCATCCATTGCCCAAGACTGGTTTTTGGATCCACTCAGCCTTCTACCTGATTGGTACTCAGCCATATATGACTGGAGTAAAATGACCATCTGTGACGGTAACAACTCACCTCCTTCTGCTACCAAGATTGAGAATGTGTGGAACTGTCACTCATTGGAATCAAAGAATACCATACCTAATGCTCTGTAAGAAACTGTACAGTTGAATTGTATGTTTCCATTTCATTTTGTAAAACTAAACATTCTACACCTGAGCAATTAGATTGATGATTGATTGATTTGTGATTGGGTTCGAGACCTTAAGGTCCCGATGCACCTAGGCCTTAATTGACGGGCCCTTTGTGCCCCATATCAATGTATGGGAGCCCTGTTGCTTTGCTAAAGTTCCAGATGACTCCCAGACTTGTACTCTTGATGTCCTCTGGCTCCAAGAAGAAGGAGCCTAGATACACATGTCTGGGCCAAGGTTTCACCCTCTGCTCCACACCTACACAGTGGACTGTCAGACAGCCCTAGTAGATGGTGTCTCTTCAGGGTATTATGTCCAGTGAGAAGGCCAGTAACAACCCTGGATTGTGTCCTGTTGAAGGACAGAAACTCAGCCTTGGCACCCAGAGAGGGTCCCGAAATTAATTCTTGAGCCTGTCTGTGGGTGTTTCCAAGACCTCACCACCATACCCAATGCTGGTTAACCAATCATTGTCTAATCCTGCCTAGAGAGTCCCAAGGCTGGCTCAGGTCCAACAGACTTTAGAGCAGGGCCGTTCCTTGCGAGCTCGTCGGCAATCTAGTTTCCTTGTACCCCAGCATGTCCAGGGGCCCAATACAGCTCTACAGCATGCTGGGTAGAGATATCATTCAATGCCTTTTGGCACTGTTGGACCATGAGCAATGAGAAGTCGGTTTTGAAACATGATGTCATTTTGAACATTGAACTTGTGGTATATAATGGACTTGGGTGGCCATTAGTATCTTGCTATATGTCTTAGTGTTTTGTCACATGAGCAGTATCACTCAGCCATATAATTTACATTATTGAGAAAGAGAAGTTTCTCACTGGTGCCTTAAAAACAGGAACTGTGAACACATTCTCAGTGTGGATATAACTACAAACTAAGAGTATCTCACAAATCTTTTCCTTCAGCACAGCAGCTGCTCTGTAACTTTACCACATATAGAGCTGCATCTGCAAGGAGTTTACTGTCCATTTTTCCCTGCAGTATAACACTCTCAAAGTCTTGACTTGCAACTTTCATGCAGGCCTCATACATTCTGAAAGTATTTCTTGTCACACAACAAAGCCCCCATCTTCTGGTAGCAGTGATTTCTGTTCAAAAACTTACACTTCTCATGCAGGAAGTGGCTTTTTCTATATTTTATATTCTTCAGTGTATGAAATTATTCCTTTGAATTTGCATGTCTCATTGTATACAACACTCTTGACTTCAAGGCCATGTAAAGGAACTTAACCAGTGCCGTGTGGGTCTGTTACCACAGACTGGCACATCTTCTGGCAGGCATGAACCCGGTTTTTTTTGGGGGGGGCGGTGGGGTGCTGAATCTGAAGCTATGTATAATCTATGTTTGATTTTAAAAACCGTCTTATAACAATCATGTCATAAAAATAACTATAATGTAACACAATTTACAACTGAATTCGTATACATATAAATACATGTTCCGTGACACAATTTAAATCATCTGTAATCTTGTTTTTTTAAGTTCATCTGAGACCATGTGAGTCTGTTTTATTTTTAATTATTCCAATGTACTTGTCATAGGCCAATTTCAGTAGTGTATTTCGGTTGAAAATTGAGTAAAATATTGATATCGTCATGTCAACCAATATCTGTTTTCTTTATTTCAGTGTGGGTGGCTGCAACCCAGTAGTCCCCTCCTTTCGGTGTCCTCCTTTCCTGAGGGTTAAGGATTGAGGAGACAGCCTCTAGATATGAACAGTAGCTGCAATTGTAGACAGCTGACAAGGGGTGGATAAGGGGCTAATGACTCCTCACCTTAAAAACTTCAGCATGTTACAGAAGAGTTGACAAAGCATATACTTTGATTGATCTTCAGAATGAAACACCAAAAAATGGACATGAGGTTTGAAACTCATAATGTGAAGACTCTGTATAGGTCAGGGTCACTCAAGGACATATGCACAAGAATTGTTAAAGTATAGATCAGATTCACTGACAGTTCAGGATGTCATATGGGACAAGGGTGGCACTGAACTAGCAGAGGATTATTACAAAGATCACTCAAAAATTACTGGCACCATCAGTAACACTGTATGATAGCTGGCAACTAGGCCGCTGCTATATCTTGCACTTACAGACTTGGGTTAGTAAAACATTACTTTGCAGTGGCAACAGAGGCCTTCCTGTGTGTTATGCAGCATACTCATTTCCCAGTTCAGTTGTGTACTCTGGCAGACATCATCAGAGGAGATTATCATGGAAAATGTTGGAATGTGGTGAAGCAGCATCTGGCTGCAGTACTCTTCTGATGGGTAGAAGTCTATAACAGCAGAAATGACAGAGTCCAGAGTAACCATGAATAGTCTGCATGCCATCAAAAGTGTGGCATGTCTTCAAGATCCATACTTGAGAAAAGATAAATGACAACTGATTAACTGCTGCATGCAAAAGGTTTGTGTCATGCAATACTGCGTGCAGTTATCCGTGATGATTTGAAAGTGAAAAAAGTGTGCCCACTGAGTGTCAGAGTACTCTTTACAAATTCCTGCATTCTAGCCCATAATACTTGTATGCTGCAGACATCACAAAGTGACCAGCAAGATGGTAATGGTGTGTTGATTCTTGGTGGGAAGTATGTTAAGTGTCCTATGGTATAATGGTGCAGCTGTTATCATATGCAGGCTTATATTCCAGGTGAGTCCCAATCATCTATGACTGGACTGTCATACTGTATTTACTGTATTCATCCATTCAGCCACAAATGTGACATTGGACATTACATTTACAAGTTACATTACATTCTTAACATATAAACATTATTAACAGTACATATTAATAATATATAAATATCTATAC
>Ga0209629_10002087_pt1 | contig 13326 bp, 6 predicted proteins | sample TergutCu122P5_FD_187286 | JGI IMG/M metagenome (GOLD analysis project Ga0209629, IMG submission 187286) | Cubitermes ugandensis P5 segment gut microbial communities from Kakamega Forest, Kenya - Cu122 P5 (SPAdes) (version 2) | ecosystem: Host-associated > Arthropoda: Insects > Digestive system >... | reverse complement strand
CATTTTCAAACCACCGGATTGCTGGAGGGGAGGGGCAAGCCTGGCAATTTGGCCAAACTGTTGGCCTGGGCGGAGGAAAAGCCGTTATTAACCAACAAGTACGTCTCTTTGCTGCTGTTCCTGCCGGCGGTGACCCTGGTCCTTGCCGTGGCGGGATTTTTTCATTGGCTGCCGCTGCTCCCGAATTGGCTTTGGATTTTACCCCTGGCGGTGCAAATCATGATTATGGTTTGGTTCTCCAAACCGGCCGGCCAAATGTTTGGCCAGACGGAGAACATGGCAGAGGAGATCCGGCGCTGGTCGGCTTTGTTGGGCTGTATCGAACCAGAGCAATATGATGCGGCCTTACTGCGGCAATTGCAAAGCCAACTGTTGCAGGGCGGCGGCCCCCCGTCCCAGCGGATCAAAAAACTCTTTGCAATCATTGACCGGGTCAGTTTCCGCTATTCCAGTATCTATCTGGTGATTAACATCGGCTTGCTGTGGGATTTGCGCACCCTGGTTAAACTGGAAGAGTGGCGGGCCGAATCCGGCCGCTTACTGAGGTCCTGGGTAGAGGTGATTGCCGCATTTGAAGCGCTGGCCAGTCTGGCCGGCCTGGCTTACGAGCATCCCCATTGGACGATGCCGGCAATCACAGGCGCCGCACCCTTCTTCAAGGCTGTGGCCCTGGGTCACCCGCTGATTAAAGAGGAGACCAGGGTGAGCAATGACGTTACCTTGGCTGAACCGGGCGTCATACTGTTGATTACCGGTTCCAATATGTCCGGCAAAAGCACTTTGCTCAGAACAGTGGGCATCAATTTAGTCCTGGCTTATGCCGGCGCAGCCGTATGCGCCAAAGAGTTAAGCTGCTCCCGGATGAATCTTTATACCAGCATCCATATCAATGATAATTTGGAGAAAAATATTTCTACCTTTTACGCCGAACTGCAAAGAATCAAGCTCATTCTGGACGCCGCCAAATCCGGGGAACCAACCCTCTTCTTAATTGACGAGATTTTTAAAGGCACCAATTCCAAAGACCGGATTATCGGCGCCCAGGCGGTGATTAAGAATTTAAACCGGTTGGGCGCCATGGGCCTGGTTTCCACCCATGACCTGGAGCTAAGCCGTCTGGAACAGGAAATCCCCCAAATCAAGAATTATCATTTTACCGATCAGATCTCCGGCCGGGAAATCTCCTTCGATTACCGCCTCAAAACAGGGGTTTCAACCTCCACCAACGCCATTGCCTTAATGAAAATTGTCGGTATTCAAACCGATAATAGTTGATATATGCTTAAAAATGAACAGTAACCTATTTAACTACATAACTAACGACATAAGAAAAGCAGGTGGACCAATGAACAAAATTTTGCTCATTGACGACAACATGGAAATTCAAGCCGCCAATCGCGACTATCTGACTTCGAAGGGCTATCAGGTCGAAATGGCGATGGACGGCGCAACTGCAATCGCGCTGCTTAAAACAAAAAAGTACGACTGCGTTGTTTTGGATGTTATGCTGCCCGATCTGGACGGCTTCACCGTCTGCTCCGTCGTCCGGAAAAACAATGAAAAAACGCCCATCATTTTTCTGAGCTGCCTGGACGAAAACGATTACCGCGTCAAGGGGCTGATGATTGGCGGCGACGACTACATGACCAAGCCGTACAGCCTGAAAGAACTCGCTGCCCGCATCTATTCGCTGGTGCGCCGCAACAAGATTTACGCCGGCATGGACAGCGGCGTGGAAAGCCCTAACCCCGGCGTCATGGTGCAGCGGGAAAACAGCGTGATTGCCATCCGGGGTTTTAACCTCTTCATGTCCCGGACTGAATACGAAATTCTTTCCCTTTTCGTGGCGCGGCCACGGGAACTGATCACTAAAAGCGAACTGTTGGCGTTGGTTGCCGGGGAGGAGGCTACCCTCTTTACCTGCATCAAAAGGATACGCTCCAAGCTGGCGGCTGACGAATCCCTCGGCGAAATCAAAAATAAGTATGGTGAAGGGTACATCTATATGCCGGCTAAAGAAAGCGGGATTGGTCGATGAAAAATATATCCCTGCTGCTGCCTGTTGTACTGATGTTTGTCATCCTTGCCATTTTGCTGTTTTTCATGTGCCTGCCCCTGGGACAGACCCCGGCCCGCGCGATAAACGGTATTCTTAATTTGTCAGCCGGCAAACTGGAGCAATCAATTTGGCAGCTTACCGGCCAGTGGCAATATGTCCCCGACCGGTTGCTCACGCCGGAAGAATTTCCGGCGGACGCGCAAAATATGACCCTCCCCGCAGGCTGGAACGATCCGCTCAACGGCTGCGCTACCTACCGGCTGACCGTATACACGGACGATACCCGTCAACTGAATATATTTGTGCCGGAGATTTACACTGCCTACAAGCTGTACCTTAACGGTGAGTTTTTGCGCGGCGCCGGTACGGTAAGCTGCGATCCAACTGCCGGCGTCCCGCAGTTTACAGCGTCCCTGGACCCGGTGAAGGCTGTTGACGGAAAGTTGGAAATCCTCATCCAGGCCAGCAATTATCACTTTATGCGTCCGCCCATGAACAATTTGCTTCTGTTAGGCGAACACAACAACATGAACCAATGGCTTTTCCGGACCAGGTCACTATACACTTTCGCTTTGGGTTTTGTCCTGGCGGCGGCTTTTTACCATCTGGCGCTGTACGTGCTGCGCCGCAAAGAAAAGATATATTTGCTGTTCTCGCTGCTGTGTCTGACTATTTTTTTGCGGTTCGCCCTTGACACAAACGGCGTGAGTGATTTCACGGGCTGGTTTTCCTTCGGCATGGGTGTTTTCGATATGCGTTTTTTCACTGTGCTGTTCTTCCTCCACGCCGTATTGATCGGCACATTTAGCCTGTATGTCTTTGAGCGGGAATGGACAATCAAATGCGGGCGGTGGTTTATCGGCTACGCGGTCGCCGGCATTTTGATTTTTTCGCTTATCCCGCTGAATAACGCCCGGGCGGCCTTCGTCGTTTTTATCACTATGCTGCCCTTCATGCTCTTTTGCATTTACAGGGTGGCGCGGTCACGGGTACTCCGTGAAAACCGGATGATGTGGCTGTACTTTACCGCCATGATTCTCTACACCGTCGTGGGGGCGGTGAGTAAAACATTTTTCGATCACCTGCTGTTTATGACCGGGCTGCTAACCAATATGTATTTGCTCATGGCCCAGAGCCTGATCTTAGCCAGGCAATATGTTGACCTGATGAAAGCCGAGCAAAAATTGGCGGTTCAAAACGCGTTGCTGGAAGAAACCGCGAAAATGCGCGAGGAGATGGTGCGAACCTTCTCCCACGAAATCAGGACGCCGCTGACGGTGATGGCCTCCTATACGGAATTGGCGGTGGAACAGCTGCAAAGAGGCAGCATTAATGGACAGACCATCCGCGGCCTGGCGGTCATCACTGATGAGGCTGTCCGGCTCGGGCAGCTGGCCGGGCATATGCTGGAACGGTTCAAGGCCACCGGAAAAGCCCAGGAACCGCAAGACGCCAGGCCCATCAACATCACCCTGATTGCCAGCCAGCTGGTCCGGCTATTGGAACCGACCGCTGCCCAGGCCGGGCGCAAGATCAGCCTCAACCTGAACAAAAACCTCACTGCGCTAGGTAAGGAGGACGAGATTACGCAAGTCATCTGGAATCTGCTTAATAACGCCTTGAAGCACGGCAAACGCGGCGACATTGAAGTGGCCGGCAACGATAGCGACGAGTTTGTCTGCATCACGGTTACCGATACCGGCGCAGGCATTCCTGCGGAACTGCTGCCTTTCGTTTTGGAACGGGGCGTATCCGGCGATGGCAAAAGCGGATTGGGGCTTGCCATTGCTGACGAAATTGTGAAGAAATACGGCGGCAGGATTCAGGTGGAGAGTGAATACGGGTTCGGGACGTCTGTGACCATGCTTTTACCGGCTTATAAAGAGGGTGACGGCGCGGGTGGCGAATAAGGGAACAACAGTGACGCGTGAACAGTAACAACAGTGACGTTACTGGTAACACGTTACTGCTTTCGCATCGATCCGGCCCGTAAAGTTATTAACCGTGAGCTCATACTCTTCGAGAAATCGCTTACGGTTAATAACTTTACGGGCCTGGGCTACTGGTACTAACACACACAGGGTCTGACCAGTAACACAATGACAACGATCGCGGCGTGCTGACAAAATAGATGTTGTGTATGCGACAAAGATATGCTATTCTCTTGTTAATCTTATGCGTGTGACGCGGGAAAAACATCCCCGCCGTCACGCGCATTTGGCGTTTAATGGACTTCTTTCAAACCGGGAAACCGCTTTGAAAGAAGTTGGCGGGGAACCAGATCGTCAAGCGTTTAAGAAAGCCCATATTTACGCAATTTTGCCCTTAGCTAAAATACAGTTATTTACATGAAGACGGTGATTTTGAAAGCAGCCGCTTGGATTTTGAAAGATTATTAGCCGGACCTGGTATGAATACTGTATTATGCTGATTGTTGCAGTGATCAAGTTGAAAGATTTGCCCGGGATCAGCGGCGGCTTTAGCATAATGAAACCGGGACCGGTCAAGGTAAATAAGATGAAGGGGTGGCGCCGATGAGGGATTGGAGATGACGCAAACGGTATCCGGCGGATGAATGCCAGTTTGAGTGCCAGTTTGATTGAAGGTAATATTTGTAAATGAGAAAAATAAACAAATAAGCAACAGTTAGATGCTTAATTACGTGTTAAGAGGTGATTAGTATCTGAAATTAAACTAAAGGGGTGATTTTATTTATGGAAAAAATCAAAAAAAATATCAACAAAATGCTTATCAGCCCTTTGCTGGCCGTTTTGCTGGTGGCAGGATTGCTGGGAGCGGTAAGTGCTTTTGCAGCGGTAAGTAATCCGCCTCCTGAGCCGGATTCCACTGGTACGTGGTACGTTAATACCAATGATGATTTGCACTATGCGATGGCCAATGCTTTACCGGGTCAAATAGTACGCGCCACTGATATTCCTTTGGTCGACGATACGCCGGTAGTTAATGGTACGCCGTCGATCATTCATGTCAAAGCGGGGATTACTCTTTATTTTTACAGCACGCAGCCAAAATTTATCACCGAAATAAAAAGTAGTCTGGGCGGTAGTCATAATGTCATCACTATAGATAAAGGCGGCGTACTAATTGTAGATTCTATAATTAGTATTACCGGCAATTCTATCTATAATTATGGCGAGGGATATATTGACGCCGGAAAAGTAGAAGGCAGAAAGTTTGCTGGCGGCGGCAGTGTTACTTATTACACCGTCTTAATCAGTTATCGTCCGGGCGTGGATGATGGTTCCGTTACAATGATCAACCCTCAGCAACAGACATGGAATGTATCTGTTGGAAGAAGTATAACTGAAAATCTTCTTTCTGCTGTCCCGACCAGGACCGGGTATATTTTTGCTGGTTGGTTAGGTACTGCATTAAATAGTGACGGTACGATGAATCATACTACGGATCAAATGTATCAGCCCGGTGATCCAATAACCATTGACACCTCCTTATATACCACTGTGGTTATGGTTGCCCTGTGGTCAGCTCCGTACACCGTAACCTACGAACCAGGCGACTATGGTAAATTTACTGCTAAAAGATTTACCGATCTGGCTTACGGCGCTCCAACGCCAGAATTTACAGGCAGCACAGAAAGCAAAGAGCCAGGCTGGCATTTTACCGGCTGGGAGCCTGAATTAAGTGCCACGGTAACCGGCGACGCAACCTATGTGGCTCAGTGGTCGCAAGAAAAACCTGTAACGTACACCATAACCTATGATCCTGGTCTCCATGGCACGTTTGCTCCAGAAATAGTTTCCGATCTGGTTTCCGGCGCACTAACGCCTGCCTTTACAGGCAGTACAGAGGACTGTGAGCCTGGCTGGTATTTTACCGGCTGGAGTCCTGCGTTAAGTGCTCTAGTAACCAGTAACGCAACCTATGTAGCCCAGTGGTCGCCATTTTACACCGTCACCTACACGAGCGATGGCGCGGATCCGGCAACAAGCACTCCGCCGCAGGACCGCAACAAGTATAGAAGCGGCTATTTAACGACAGCGCTTGGTCCCAAAGATAATGGCGGCAATTTAGCCCAAGCAGGTTTCGTCCTCACCGCTTGGTATGGCAATGACGGCAACACCTACAAAATTGGCCAAGAGTTTGCGGTCACTGGCAATATAACCCTTAGTCCGGTCTGGACGCCGGAGCAAGAGGGCAACCTTAGCGTCACGAAGACAATAGATGCAGCCCAGGCGACGGAAGTCAATGTTGGCGATAGTGTCATATATACGATTACGGTAACAAACGATGGCGATACCAGCGCGGCGGACGTAGTCGTGAGAGAGGGCTTGACCGGTGACTGGGGCGTGCCGAAGCTTACAACCGCGGATCCCTCGAGGGTGATAGAATATTCAATTTCAGACGACAATCTCCTGACAGTTACAAGTCTTGTTTACGATGAGGCCTTTACCGTCACCTACACAGTGATAGCGCAGCCGGCTGACGCAGGCAGGACACTGACTAACAGTGTGACCTTAACGTATACCTATAATAACGGCAACGGTCCTGCTGACGGCGGCGCCGCTGCTCAAAACGATGAGGTAACAGTTGCACCGCTGTACACCGTCACCTACACAAATAATGGCGCGGATCAGACAACAAGCAAGCCGCCGCAGGATGACAACAAGTATATAAAAGGTACCGCAGCGACAGTGCTTGGTCCAAAAGACCATGGCGGCAATTTAGCCAGAGCAGGTTTCGTCCTCACCAAATGGATTGACGATAAGGGCAAAACCTATGAATTTGGCCAAGAGTTTGCGGTCACTGGCAATATAACCCTTAGGCCGGTCTGGACGCCTGAGCAAGTCGGCGACCTTAGCGTCACGAAGACGACGGATGCAGCCCAGGCGAGGGAAGTCAATGTTGGCGACAGCGTCGTGTATACGATTACGGTAACAAACGATGGCGAAACCAATGCGACGAACCTGGTCCTGGGTGAGAGCATGACCGGCGTCTGGGGCGTGCCGAAGCTTACAACCGCTGATCCGGCAAGAACAATTGATTATGCAATTTCAGACAACAATCTCCTGACAGTGGACAATCTTGCCTCCGGTGATTCCTTTACCGTCACCTACACAGTAACGGCTCAGCCGGCTGACGCAGGCAAGATTCTGACTAACACTGTGACCTTAACCTATACCTATAATAACGGCAACGGTCCGGTTGAAGGCAGTGACGATGCTCAAAACGATATAGTAACGGTTGTGCCGTACACCGTCACCTACACAAACGATGGCGCGGATTCGGCAACAAACACGCCGCCGCGGGACGACAACAAGTATCAATACGGTGAAGCAGCCACAGTGCTTGGTCCCAAAGACAATGGCGGCAATTTAGCCCAAGCAGGTTACGTCCTCATCAAATGGATTGACGGTAAGGGCAACACCTATGAATTTGACCAGGAGTTTGCGATCACTGGCAATATAACCCTTAGTCCGGTCTGGACGCCGGAGCAAACGGGCATCCTTAGCGTCACGAAGATGACAGATGCAGCCCAGGCGACGGAAGTCAATGTTGGCGACAGCGTCGTATATACGATTACGGTAACAAACGATGGCGAAACCAGCGCGACGGACATAGCCGTGAGTGAGAGCATGACCGGCGCCTGGGGCGTGCCGGAGCTTACAACCGCTGACCCGGCAAGAAGGATAGAATATTCAATTTCAGGCGATAATCTCCTGACAGTGGACAATCTTGCCTCCGGTGATTCCTTTACCGTCACCTACACAGTAACGGCGCAGCCGGCTGACGCAGGCAAGATTCTGACTAACACTGTGACCTTAACCTATACCTATAATAACGGCAACGGTCCTGTTGAAGGCAGCGCCGCTGCTCAAAACGATATAGTAACGGTTGCGCCGCAAGCACAGACAAACACTTACATGGTAACCTATAACGGCAACGGCAGTACCGGCGGCACAGTGGTCAGCGACACATCCTCGCCTTATCAGCCAGGGGCCGCAGTAACAGTGCTTGGCAACACAGGCAGCCTGACCAAGCCCAATTACAAATTTGCCGGTTGGAACACCAAAGCTGACGGCACTGGCATATCTTATGCACCAGGCGACACGTTCGGCATGCCGGCTAATGATGTGACCCTGTATGCTCAGTGGACGCTAACCGGCGGTGGCGGTGGCAGCGGTAGCAGCACTCCCAGCAAACCCAGCACCGGCGGCGACGCTAAGGCAGTTAGTATTCCTGCAACTACTGATACCGGTACCAATACCGGAACTCCGCCGGCAGTCTTAAACAGCACAGACCACATCGCCTATATCCTTGGCTATCCTGACGGTAAAATCCATCCCGGTGCTAATATTACCAGAGCCGAAGTGGCCACCATCTTCTTCCGGTTATTCACCGACGACAGCCGGAAGGCCAATTGGGCAACCAGTAATAGTTACGGCGACGTATCATCAAGCAAGTGGTACAATAATGCGGTATCAACCCTCAGTACAGCCAGGATCTTAAAAGGCTACCCGGATGGGACCTTCCATCCCAATGCCAGCATCACCCGGGCGGAATTCGCCGCTATGGCCGCCCGTTTTGCCAGCGGTTCACCGGCCACAGCAATAACTTTCAGTGATTTAAACGGTAACTGGGCAACTGACGAAATCTATCGCGCGGCCGGGTTGGGCTGGATCACCGGCTATCCGGACGGTACCTTCCGCCCGAACCAAAACATCACCAGAGCGGAAGCCATGTCTATCGTAAACCGGGTCCTCAACCGCCGCGTGATCAGCGCAGACGACCTGCGCAGCGATATGACCGTATGGTCGGACAGCAGTAATGTAACTGCCTGGTACTACTTTGATGTCCAGGAAGCGACTAACTCTCATACCTATCAGCGTAAAGCGGACGGCGTTTCCGAGCAGTGGACGGCTATTGTGGCTAACCCTGATTGGAGTGCTATGCAGCAACCTGGTTATCAGCCCTAAGGCAAGGGAGATGAGGATTTAGTTTACCTGCCAATAGCTGTTTAAATAATTAACCCCACCTTCCAGGCGGGGTTTTTCTTTGACTGTTACTTTCATTGTCTATTCCTTTTGTTGGCACAGCCGGTTATAATAATAGCTGACCGAGGACGAATTTTACGCCGAGCTTGAAAAAGGTTGTGCTGATATTGAAATGATATTGAAATGGCCAATGAAGTCTAAGTTGATAAAGGTAGGTGTAAGTTCCTATGCCGCTAACATTACTGCGCAACGACATAACCAAACTCCCCGTTGACGCGATAGTCAACGCCGCTAATACCGGCCTGCGCAAGGGCGGCGGTGTCTGCGGCGCAATATTCGGCGCGGCCGGAGCGGAGCGGCTGCAAGCGGCCTGCGACCGCCTCGCCCCGATCAAAACGGGTGAGGCTGTGATTACGGAAGGTTTTATGTTGCCCGCGAAATACATCATTCACGTTGCCGGGCCTGTCTACCGCGGCGGCAAACATGGCGAAGAAGGATTGCTGCGCGCTTGCTATCTAAACGCTCTTGAGCTGGCCCTGCAACACAACTGTGAAAGCATTGCTTTTCCTCTGATTTCGAGCGGTATTTACGGTTATCCGAAGGCGGAGGCTCTGCGGGTGGCAACTGCCGCTATCAGCGATTTTATCAGCGAACACGACATTAACGTGTCCCTTGTCTTATTTGACAAGGCCTCCTTTGCGATCAGTCAGCAACTGCTGGGTGATGTCGAGAGTTATATAGAAGATCGTTACGTTGACGAACATCTTGCATTGCGTAGAAAGTTATCCGATGCCGAGCTTAAAGATTTTGCCTTCGCGGAAACGGAAGCAGAAGTAGAAGTAGAGCTAGAAGTAGATGACCTGGATCTGACGAAGCTGCGGGAGGAGTCGCTTGAGTTTCTTGAGCCTGTTGCTGAAAAGGCGCCTATAGCTAGCCCTGCGTCTCCTCAAGGGAGCCTTGCGCCTGGAACGGACCTTGACTCATTAGTCAGCAACCTTGACGAGCCCTTTGCCGCAATGCTTTTGCGGTTAATTGACGCAACAGGTAAAAAGGACGCGGAGATATACCGCCGGGCTAACATTGACCGCCGGTTATTTTCTAAAATCCGCGGTAACGCAAATTACGCGCCGAGCAAACCGACCGTGCTGGCCTTCGCCGTCGCCCTTGAGCTCACCCTTGAGCAAACTGCCGACCTGCTTGGCCGGGCAGGTTTTGCTCTGTCTCCCAGCCGAAAATTTGACGTCATCGTGGAGTTTTTTATCGCCAACCGGAAGTACAATATTTTTCAGATCAACGAAGTGCTTTTTAGCTATGATCAGCCGCTGTTGGGCGGCTCATTATGAATTGATTAAATTTTGTCCCTTGACAGGGGACCATGCGCCGGCTTGGCGATGCTATACTCCGTTTATCAATAAAATAAACGGAGGGACTACAATGAGAGCAAACACAACGGAATTGGTTTTTATCCTCGACCGCAGCGGTTCGATGGGCGGACTGGAAAGCGACACTATCGGCGGTTTTAACTCTATGCTGGCCAAACAGCAGGACGAGCCTGGCCAATGCCGTATTACTACCGTGCTGTTTGATCATCAATACGAGGTGTTTACTGTGAGCAAAAGCACAAACCTGTATGTCAGAGTAGAACCGGATGTAAAAGAAGCGGCGGAAGTGATTTTAACGCAGCTTGGCATCCCCATGTCAAACGCGGTAGGAATGTTTTTGAAACAAGTAATATTTTGCCGCGGATTGCCCTTTGATGTTAAGCTACCTGCTTCGCAGCCGCTTGATCTATCTATACTGACCGAGGACGAATTTCATGCCGAACTGGAAAAAGGTTATGCTGATATTGAAAAGGACAATGTATCATCTGCCAAAGAAGCGCTAGGCTCGCTGCGCGGTGAGCTTGGTATATGACATTTTTAAAGAATTGTTATTTCAATTTAAGAGTGAGTGCCATGGTTCATCGGGCAGGAGAATATAGATCTAAGTTGGCAAAGGTAGGTGCATAGTCCTCATAAGATACCGGGAGGCTGGGTAATGGCCAAGAAAGTTATTACTACCGGATTTATTCTGCTTATTATTGTAGCAGTGATACCCGCTGTACTTAAATACACTCCTCCGTCAACGTCTGAACAGCCAATTGCTGCCTTTGCGTCGGTCATAAACAATGGCGGATCGTACGTGAAGTATAACGGCAACGTTTACTACAGAGAGTACAATGCCCATAGCGTTGACAGCTCCGGGCTGTTCGCGAATTATGATTATGTTTCCGGCGCAGTGAAAGATATGGTCTGTCTTGCGCCGGACGGCGGCAAACAAGTTTTGTTTAAAGATAAGGGCAGCGGCGGCATTTATATTTATAATGATCAATTTTATCTGGAGGAAATTAATAGCGCACCTAATACAAATGACTCTGTAAATGGCTCTGTCTACACAAGTACAATTTATACTGTTGCTCTAAACGGCGAGAATCGCCATGATCTGGCTGGCGGAAATATAAAAGCCATTGATGAAAAGGCGGGGCTATTAATTTGCGCCAAAGAGAATGATTTTTGGAGTAGTAATATTTTCACAATTAATCTTTCAAACTACAGCGTTAAGACGCTGGCTACAGATTGTACTTTTACAACGGAACATGATGGCGTTGTATATTATGAAGAAAATGTGGATGATGATAATTCCAGAAAGGGACAGATTTGTTTAGAGGCAGTAACTACTGACGGTTCTCAGCGTAAAAAGATTGTAACCACCGGGACTGATCTTTATCCGGATGGGGGCGGCGGTCCGTCTAAAATACAATGCATCCAATTTGTAGGCGAGGATATTTATTTCTCTTATGGCAGTTATGCTGGGAGCGGTAATTTCTTTCAGGGCGGTAACATATGCCGGGTAAAGAAAGACGGCAGCGGATTTGAAAAACTTATCAACGGCAGTGTGACAGAAACGGGCCATAGCGGTAATACAACCGACCCTAATTTTATAATTCTATCAAAGAATCAAGGAGCGTATTTATATTATTCAGATTATGCATCAGACACGGATTCCTGTTTAGATTTGCAGACTATGCAATCCAGTAAAACATCCGAGGCGCCGACAAATTTAATTAGAGCAAATAGCTGTTTATCAGTAACCAGTGACTATACCGGTTTTAAATATGCAAGCCATGCTATATCACCGATTAGATACCCATTTACGGACGGCGACAACATCAGCGTCTATCTTAACGATTCAGACCACAAGACCATCCTTTTGACCACGATTGATTACCAGTGGCAGCAGCCAAACACTGCCGATGATTCGGAAACATTGCGTAATATCAAAGATATGGAGATTGTGGACGGGTATTTTTACTTTACCATTGAGGACAGTGTTCGTGATCCAAATATAGATGTGGGCTGGCGGTATGGATACAGCAGGCAAACGACGCAGGTTTTCAGAAAGCCAATTGGCGCCGGTGCAGTGGAGAGTCTGTATTCTTTTTAAGCAGCTTAATGAATGAAGATGATGAGTATGGTAACCGGGAGGCTTAAAAAGAAACGATGCAATTTGTTAATTTGAATTGGTTTTTGGCTTTGGCTGTAGCACTTATATTATTTATTGCCTGCACAATATTGTATAAAAGATTTAAAGGAAACAAAGCAATTCTGTGGTTTTTAGCAATAATAATGTTTGCTGTATTATTGCTTTTCCCTTTGACTTATTTTTCTAAAGCACTTTCGCAAATACCGATTTACTGTTCATTTAGAGCAATGCCTTACAGTGAAATTTTGGTGTCTTTTTGCGCTCCTATCATTGCTTTGATATCTGTATCATTGAGTAAAATAATGCACCAAAAAATTTTTAAGATATATTCTCAATGGGTAATGTGTTTTTTATGTCTTGCTTTTGTTTCAATACCATATATAAAACCGGCCATTCTGCCACTCAATCCGGCAATGTTTCGTGATGAATATATTGATGGTGTATGTATGCAATCGACAAGTTCAACTTGCGGACCGGCCTGTTTGGTTACTGTATTTGATCAATTCGGTAAAAAAGACACGGAGCTTTCTATTGCGAAACATGTATTTTCGTGCAGCAGAGGTACGGAGAATTGGTACTTGGCGCGATATGCGCAACAACAAGGATTACGCTATAAATTTTCGTTTTTGGAAAACATAAGCGAAGTAAAAACACCGGCTATAATTGGAGTGGGACTTGGAAGAAACGGGCATTTTATTACGGTATTGAAGTCTGAAAATGGCTTATATACTGTAGGAGATCCGTTAGTTGGATTAGAAAAATTAACTGCAA
>Ga0209629_10002086_pt1 | contig 13329 bp, 6 predicted proteins | sample TergutCu122P5_FD_187286 | JGI IMG/M metagenome (GOLD analysis project Ga0209629, IMG submission 187286) | Cubitermes ugandensis P5 segment gut microbial communities from Kakamega Forest, Kenya - Cu122 P5 (SPAdes) (version 2) | ecosystem: Host-associated > Arthropoda: Insects > Digestive system >... | reverse complement strand
GGGGGGGGGGGGGGGGTACATCTTATATATCATATGGCCTTCACCTTTGAGTGTGGTTCCAAAAATGTTATTGGGTTGTTTCAACCCATACAGGTGCAGTGTGAAACATATGTCCAAATTTTCTTAAATTTTAATCAGTGATAAGCCATAGTTGACACACTTCTGGCATGTAACCAAACAAGTAGTGTTGCCAAAGTTAAGCAGTGTACCACAGATGACACTCATCTCCCAGTTGTTTTCATTTGACTTTAGTTTACATAATGCAAAATTATTGACATTTTATTCTTTTGGTGTCATTTCATTTTTTGTCCAGTTTTTAAGGATCATCTTACCTTTTTAGTTTGAGGCAGATCGGCGGGCCATCATCATCACCATCAACTCATTTGGTACAGAATTAACTAAGGATGATCGAGCCAAACTGTACCCCCGATGTGGTAAATTGCATCCTGATGGGTTGGCAGCCCTGGCTCGGGCAGATGACTATGAGCAAGTGAAAGCTGTAGCAGAATATTATGCTGTAAGTTCATTCATTATGTATTTAGTTATGGGTGGCGATTCACACTGTTGTAGGCAGAAGAGGGTCACAAGGTTGATGACTGCATATTTGATGTCTTCAAATAGTAAATGATGCATTCTCTGTATTACATCATCTTGTAGAGATGTTTGGGTATGGCTGCATTTTCTTTTGTCAAAACTGTGTCACCCACTTCGTTTGTCTCTCCATAAGTATTCCTCTTGTGTGTCTGCTCTTGCTCTTTTTTATAAGCTCCCTATTTTTTTCTCTTCAGTTGTCCTTATACTTGCCACTGTTGCTGTATTTGGCTACCTTATATCATGTCCTTTTAATCTCATTCTTACTGTAGCCTTAATTTCACTGACTTTCCATCTAGTATTTTTACTTCAAGGTCTTGCCTTAATGCTCAGCACATGTTGTTCCAGCTTTTGTCACAAATAGTGTACAGTCTACTGCTGCAAAATACTGAAATATTGTCATAACTCCGTTAATTTTTATTAAATGTTGGTGTCATATTATGTATGTGGGCATAACCAAAAATTCCCAGACTGGGTTTGGTATTCACCTTTTAAGTTTGTGCAGAGGGCACAGAATTTTCAGGCACTGTTGGAATTGAATTTTTGGAATCATGCATAGATGGTTAGGGATTGTTCATGAATTTGAGAGACATCTGGAAATTACACCCCCATAGTTGCAATTTCATTGTTGGAAACAAGAAGTAATCACAAGGGGCAGAATCAAGTGGATGGGAGACCATGGCCATGCTTCTAGAGGCCTAGTATTGTTGCACTGATGAAGAGTATTTGCTTATATATTATCATGGTCAATCAGTGACTCCAGGTCCCACTATCCTTCATGTTTTCAGCAGATTCACTTCCTCAGACATTGGACAGTAGTAGTGATGGTTAACCGTTTGGCTTGAAGACAGATATGCCTGATGAACAGTGCCCTCACAGAAAAAAAACACTAATGTGCTGATGATGTTTGATTTGACTTGCCTTGCTTTTGTTGAACATGGAGAGTAGGGGCTCTTCAACTTAGAGGACTACTCTTTGATATCTGGATTACAAAAGTAAACCCAGCTTTTGCTTCGTGCATTTTTTATGCAGTTTTCAGAAGTTTACAAAAAAACAGTGCAATTTAATTGTTCAAGTCAGCCATTAGAAAATTGCTGATCACCTGTAACACACAAGGAAGAAAAATATGGTGTTACAACTGTAAAAGTCAGAATACAGAATACTGACTCAGAATACAGGGTACTTTGGTGCTTGCAGGCAGAACACTGTATTACTTGCCATTTTCATTTCTAGCGGTAAGTTTGGGAACTTCTGAATATGCCATTTTATGTCATTAGAAGTTGGGACAGGCTTAAATGGCATGCATTTCATCAGTTGTCAGATAATACAAATTCCTGTTATAACAGTCATTGTTCAAATTTGGTGTGTTCTTGTCATATTGAGGTTACATGTGATTGCAGTTGTGAAGCTGAACTGTTATTTGCAGGAATACAGTGCATTGTTTGAAGGAGCTGGCAGCAACCCAGGTGAAAAAACTTTGGAGGACAAGTTTTTTGAGCATGAGGTAAATGTGAACCTTTGTGTTCGTTACTGCAGTTACAACAAAAAATGTTTTCCCAGTGGAAATGTCTAACAAAAAATAATTATTACTCATATAGATAAAAAAAAGTTGTGACACATACCCAAAATAACTTCACCCCATTCTATTTGTAATTACCCAATTTAAGCTCTCGGTTTGCTTGTGTGTGTGTGTGTGTGTGTGTGTGTGGTTTTTCCCCCTCCCCCTCCCCACATAATAGGTTTTCTCATTCCTCAGTCACCATATGCTGGGCCTGAAAATACCACACAACTTTTGGCATCTCATAACTACTGTTTAAAATTGGCATCACTTGTAGTTTGCAGGAAAGAAGGTAATATCCGTAGTGTGAATTTCAGCATCATTTCATATGATCATAGCACATGATTTATTGTTTCATAGACACAGTTACTGTAATTTAAAAAATACAACTATATGGGGTTTTCATTACATGTTACTGTGTAAGATGGGCATAAGCGACAAAATTGTTGTTGGCTTGCTTGCTTCCACAAGCATGTTGATATCGAAGTAATTTGAAAACCTCATTTGGTAGAATGCTTTTAATCCAGAAGCTACTCCAGAAATCCTGATACTTCAGCAGTCGAGAAAAACAGTTGCAAGTAGTCAAAAAGGCCTCCAAGAGTGTCTGTACTTAGACTGATGTGGTGTCTCCTGACCCTTTGCCTCCTTCATCAGCTACTTCGGCTATGAGGACTCCTGATCCACTGTGTCCAGGTCCTTTACAATCCCTGATAGAAACTGAATAGACTCCAGTAAATATGGAGGGGGACCCTGATGCCTCTGTACCAGCAGTTGAAGGAGATCTGCAAATGTAATACTCCTCTGATTGGTTGTGCAGCCCAAATATAGGAGCAGAAACAAAAAATTACCTCTAAGAACATAGGGCAGTACAGGTACTTTTCAGTAATCCAGAATTTTTGATGCACGTGACCGGTCCCATGGGTGCCAGATTAAAGGAATGCACTATGTATGAATGTGTTGCATGCACATGTGTGTGTCTTAGCTCTAATAAAGTATTCTGCACTTTGAAATAAGCTCTTAACAGTCGACACTTAATAAAATATCACATCTACAGTCAAGGCAGCAGCTGACAGATGTGTTGTTCTGAATCTTGCCTGTCAGTACAATACTGATGTGAGAATATTTCCACTTCAAGAAGAACACACACCATTGTTACATAAAATACAAGTAAGGTGGTGGGGATTATAATATGAGGCATCTCAGGGAAATAGGTGGTGAGTATGGGAAATGGATGAGCATAGCTTGCAGATTTAGTATTGTGTCCATTGGTGGGTTTTGTTGTTAGTTGTGTTGGATCCTGGGGGGGTTCCGCTGGCAGAGAGTTAGAAGCATTTTGCTAGTTAGGGGACGTATGATATTTACAGTGCTATTTGGTCTTTATTTGTATGTTTATTTTTGTCATGTTTCTGCAAACTAATTTGAAATTAACTTGTATGTTTTTGCAAATGTTGTCATATAACCCTGGAATATAAAAAAAATGCATTGGTTGTGTTTAGGAATCATTTTGTATCATCATTCAGCTTTGAAATATATCAGAAAATACATAGCTGTCTTAAAGTGTTCAAAAGTACGTAGGCAGTTGCAGCAACAAAATACGGAAAGACCCCTTTCAGACTGCCGTTGTTACATCTGCATATTCACGTTTTTGCAGCAGTGCATTATCAGATCTCGTTTGTATACAGACTAAATACAGTGTGTTGTATTTAGCACCATCACCTCCAGGCTACAAAAGAAGGTGAAAAGATTAAAGACATTCAACAGTAGGTCTGCATTTCTTTGTTCCAGTGACCTGTTACATGAATACATTATTTACATAATCCTTCCATAGGATGAAGGTAATTTGTGTTGCTTCAAATCAGATAATCATGTCCTAGTTACAGTCCAGTAGCTTTATATGTTACAGCTGACCATTTAACCTTTACTGTTTGGAAGGGGGCGCTGTCACTTCTGGTGAAGATGGGCAGATTTTTGTTGTTTGGTTCAGCTAGTATTGTTGGTAGTACATTTTTGGAACTGTTCCTGCTTAAACTAGTGAAAATACTTAAAAAAAATAGTAAATACATTTCTGAATTTTTTAGTGCCATTTTTATTATAATAAAAATCATTCTTTCCAGTAATGTGGATAGGACACTGCAGTACAAGAAAATATCGTGTAGCTCCAAATTAGAGCTTTGCATTTATGAAAATATTGTTCCTTCTGTATAATGTCACAGTTCTGATTTAGAAGTTTACCTTTGCATGGTAAATACAAAAAGCCAAGTGTAAATGCAGGCTGACTTTACACTTTGCACAGAAACTTTGTAGTTGCATGTTTCTTCAGCTGAGTACACATGGCACCACCCTTGCCCTGATTTCCAAGTTTTGAACCAAAGTCGTGCAGAATCTTTGATTGTCTGTTTTGCCATCACGTGATGGTACATTGAAGTACCTATTCATTAGAGTCTGATCCCCTTCTACTCTATAAGGGAGAATTTTCATTACCTGTGTTACATTTTCTCAATTCTTTTATAAGTTTGATGTGGTTTTGACCGTGCATCATTGTTAATATATGGAAATAAAATGCCAACTAGATGCAACAGAGGTTTTTATTGCAGGTCTTATTGCTTGCTCAACATGTTTCGGGCACCACTATGCCCTCATCAGGAGCTGAAGAGTATTATATAGTGGTTGCTGCCTGTGGTATTTTGTGCTGTGGTTTTCAAGTTGCTGGTCTGCAAGCAACATCCTGCAAACCGGACACATAACTCTCAGCTCCACACCAGACCAGCAACTTGAAAACCACAGCACGAAATACCACAGGCAGCAACCACTGTACAATACTCTTGAGCTCCTGATGATGGGCATAGTGGTGCCTGAAACATGTTGAGCAAATAATAAGATATGCAAGAAAAACCTCTGTTGCATCTAGTTGGCATTTTATTTCCACATATCTTTTATAAGTGTATGTTCATATCCTGAGCTAGCTGGTTGTTTTGCATAGTTTGTACTACAAAGCATTTATATTTGCCATCACTGTACAATATATCATAAACATTATTCAGCTTATGAAAGAGAGATCCAATTTGCAAAAGAGTGTCATAGTTGCATTATTATTATTTGGTCGATTCATATTGTCGCAAAATGTAGGAATGTTGGTATGTGGAAAATCATTCATTTCTTATCACATTAATGTGAAATTCTATGTAGGTTAACTTTTTGAGATTGGGCCAGTAACTTTTCATGTCTCATTTGTATTGTTATAGACAAAAAGACATCTGTGATACTCATATAAGGAAATCGGTATTCTGCAAAGTCAGTCCAAATATTGGTTGCAGTGTTTATTCATCTTTGCCACAAACAGTTTGTTACTTCCATGAACGATTTTTGTCTCATTGGGTGCCTTTTATGTCCTCAGTCATTTGAGACTGCCAATGAAATGTTGGACATCATCACAATTCTAAGGGTGTTATATAACTTCTTGACTATATTTTATCTCAGCCTCTTGTGACGTTAGTATTATGAGGCACTACAAAATTTTCTTCACAAAACCCACTTTTACTAACAGGTCAATGTTTGATCAAACTCGCTTTTCAAGAATTAGTTCCCATTCATTATCTTCTCTGTTCCTGAAACTTACCATAATTACAATGGAACCAGTTGTATTCAGTTGATAGTAGTGTGTTTCTTACTCTTGCCCACTTGTGTAACATGTCTGTGATAAAAACTGTAGCCACTAACCTAACAAGAAGCTCCCAATACAGGATTAAGCTTAATTTAATTATTACTATATTTCGTTATTAGTCTTCCTTCTTATCGATACAGATGTTGCCATCTGAAAGCTAACAGAACTTTTAGAAAGTGCCAAATGATATGGACTGGTGACTAGAACATAATTATTTCAGACGAGAATGCTGTCCTTGAGTTAGTAGCCATGTGTAACTCACAGTAGAAAAGCAAAATGGCGATCTGTTTACGGCAGTGAACATAATTATCATAGTTATCTTAGGCTGACTCAAATTAAAATTGTTTTGTTTTGATATTGCAACAATCAAGCCATCTGGACTGTATATATACTGTTGCAATTAATGCCATGCAGGCCAATAAACATTAAATTATACTGCAAGTACCTCAGTTGGGGTCTTTGACAGATATTTTATAAAAACATTTCTTGAGCTCAGCTGTTTCTGTCTTGTGACAGCCATGGCAACTGAGAATGTGCATTTTGGTAGGTTAGTATTATAAACATACACATTTCTTTACTGCACTGAAGTTTATGGGTCATTTCACTGTACTACTGGTAGGTCATGTTTGGCAATGTTAGGGTGAAAACTACTAGAGATTTTGCAGACAGATCACTGCACTGTTTAATTCTTAATTTGTGAATGTCACTGGCCTTTCTGTATCTACCAGCTTTTCAATAAATTTATAGTAGCTCTCCATGCTTTATTATTTTCAGCAAATTTGTGGTTTGCTAACTGAGGAACCCCTTGTATATTTCAGTCATTATAAGCATTCTGACATATGACAAAGTTTACTGCAGGAATTCAGTAATATCCTTCAGTAAAAGAAATCACAAATGTTTAACAGGAATGATGCCAGCAACAGACTTATGAAGGCTGTACTTCATCCTGTGATACACTGACAAAATGTGAACTAATATAGATCAGAATACTCTGAGAAAAGCTTATAGTGTATACACATGTACAGTCAATACAATACAAAATGTGAATCCAGTCAAGTTGCCTGCAACCAGAGCATATCGTGTGGAAGAATTGAATACACTTCATTATTGCAGTGAAGAAGTGAATGAAAAAATGTATTCTGTCAGAGTCCTTACCAATCTGATGATTCTGGTTGAAGGATTTCATTTAGATACTCGGCATGTTGTTTGCTTCAGTTTTTCACAGAGAGATGACTAAGGATGTGAATGGTGGATTTAGAAGTCCTTTTTTACAGACAAGATTTAATTCATCTTTTGATATGCATGGGTATAGGTTACTTGTAGTGTTTTGGGAAGTTCAGGTTCATATCTTTGCTGAGGTGTTATGTACTTTGTTTTGTTGTGAAGACATGATGGAGTAGAATCTTGAAGTATGACTGATCCCGTCACTTTTTCAGTTCACTGTTGTGACATTTTGATGCTGCTAAACTCCCCCCCCTCCACTGTGGAATCCCAGGTTCAGTCCTAGAGCATACCACTAATGTGTATTTGTCATTTGCAGGTTCGGCTGAATGTCCATGCTTTCCTCCAGCAGTTCCATTTTGGTGTGTTCTACTCATACCTTAAACTGAAGGAGCAGGAATGCCGTAACATTGTCTGGATCTCGGAATGTGTTGCTCAGAAACATAGAGCAAAGATTGACAATTACATTCCTATCTTCTGAGCACATACTGCCAATCTTCATGGGGGTTTGTGAGTGTTTTCAATGGGCAAGTGTATGAAATACATATTTTTAAATCAAGCATTCCTGTCATTCCCATCAAAAAATGACAGAAAACTTTGTAAAAGGATAGTAATGCCTATAATTTGTGAATGTTACTTGGAAGTAACAGTAGGTGTTGCACTGTAGTGAATTAGCATTCCAGTATTACTGAAATTGGTGTGTGGGAAAAACTGGCCATGTATATATTCTTTTTGACACTTGTAAGGTTCTGAATCTGACTTGTCTGTTGCACAAAGAAAGCTGTGTTAGGGACAGGCACGATGTAAATTCCCCATCTTCCAGGCTTCCACACCTTGTATCCCATCTATTCCTAATGTAAGTAAGTGTATGAGTACAAAGGGAAGGAATGATTAACAAAGGGCTTGTAGATAAATGTTTCTTCCACATTTAAATTTCACAATTAATTAATGCACCAGCTAGGCTTTGTGGACCAAAGAGTGAAAATATTTATATTATTCTTCCCTAATTGTTGCTGCTTCTGTTTCCTTGCTTTTCAACCGCTGCCAAATCATTCTTCACAACTCAAGTTCTGCTTCCTCTGTTTTAATCCTGTCAACATCTTTGGATCTGTTATTAAACTAATTATTGTGTATATGGGCAGTTTTTTTTATACCGCATTTGCAGGTCCCTGATCTGTTACTGTGAATAAGCCATTTACTCTCTGGCTTCAGTTGAACAAGATGGTGCTTTGTATAGAACAGAAATTGTTATCCATTATTTCATGATTTGCACAAAGAGTACAGCTGGCAGCTCATTTTATGTAAATGCTTTGCCAGGCAAGACACAACCTAAGTACTTAAACAGCTGCAAAGTCTTTTGCAGTTGGCTTCATAAAGCTTTACTTCCTTCTTGCACAGTTCTGTTATAAACTGTTTTTTTTTAATACCTTCCACGAGCAGATAAGAAAGATTATTATGACTTAAGTAGTTACATGTATGAACTCCCAGTGTGTAGAGCACTTATATTAAAAGCAGTTTTCTGTTCACTATGCATACATTTTCAGGTGGTTGAGAACAGAATTTTTACAGTACTAATAGCATTCCTGCAGTACCTGGGGATTTCAAATTCCCTATCATTTGACAGTAGAGGTTAAAAGTTTTGAAGAGTTTTTATTCCCTCCACTTGCTGTGTGCTTTAATATGCATAATTCACCTACATCAAAGATCTATTTTGCTCAGATTTTCTGTGCTTGTCAGATTATATTCCTTGGGGAAATATATATGCCCCTCAAAGACCTCATAGGAGATTGTGTTATTATAGAGTTATATTCTGCACTGATTTGTACACATCAGTTGTTTGTTTCTTGACATCTCTGCATACCAGGGGTTTCTTATAGTCATTTTATCTTGAATGAGGGGTCATTCCAAAAATGTCTGTGTGAATTGTACATTATTACACAGACCACGTAGACATCAGTAACTTCTGACTTCATATGAGTGCTGATGATATACGTAAGAAAATGCACGTTTACTTCATGAGCTGCTAACAACTAAGAACACCTTGCAAACCCCAGTGATTCAGGTGTTAGTGTGTATGAGCTCAATCCAGAACCTTGCATGTACAGGTCAGCCCATGATCTGTTGTAATTAGTTCATTTAAAAAATAAATTTAGCTGCAGTTTTTTGATCATTAATCTGTGTAAGTATTATAGTCTACCGATGTGAAATATTACTTGGTAATACAAAGGACTTCAGATGTAAAATTAGTGTAGGAATACTGTATATACTGTATGTAAAAAAAAATATATATATCTGTATATATATAAATCTGTGTGTATGTATGTGTATGGTTTGAAAATATTGTATTGAAGCATACAGAAATACATAATCTGCATAAATCAATAGAATACTGACAGGAACAAGCCTTGACATAATATTGGATGGATTTTAGCAGAACAGTTTCTTCCTATCACTTCGAGTTTCATGATTTTGATATATTTCAGTAGTGAAAAATATTACAAAGAACTGTGCCACTCATATAACAAAGTCAAGAGTAGTATAAAAGTTAAGTATTTTGGATAGTCATAGTGGAAGACACAATTCAGAAATTGGTTCAGTGTGTAGTACCCAGCAAGGAAAGATCTGCTCAAGAGGGATTTAGTGGACATAGTAGATAATGAGAGATCCAGAGTTGATTGCTACAAGATAGACGTGGCCAAATCCATGGGGCATTCAGTTCTTCACTTATCCTCCAACCACTGAACTGTAACCATTTGGGCTTGTTTATGCACAAATTAAACACAGTATTAGCACAAACAATACTCAGTTCAAGACCAATTTAATTGATAAACTGATACACAGAGCATTGACCATGTAAATGAAAACAACTAGAGAAACTCCAACATACAGAGGATACTGCAAAACGTGTGGACAGCAGATGAAATGCACGATAAAGACCCTCAATTCTTCAGATGAACACAGTCCACATAGGAGGACAGTGATGACAGCAGTAATGGTGATGATAGTATGGACACGATACAACCTCAGCTGCAATTGGATCGCGTACGTTTTATACATATTATGTTTAGAATAACCCCTCTTGATTTCAAATGTGTTGAATGCACACACTAATGCATAACTTAATGGTAAATACCATATATAAATGGCAGCCGTGAAGATCGCGAAGGATTGGGTTGCTGTTGCCATAACAGCAATGGTCTACTCTAAATAGCAAATCTTTGACAGGATACTTAGGTAGTTTTTAAACATAATGTAATTAATTTGATTAATTGAGGAGGCATTTGCTGCCTAGTTGTATAAAAATAATGTTACATTGTGTACACATATATGACAGAACTCTCTAGTGTTAACATGTGGTTCACACACCCCCCAAAGGCATGCCTCAGTTATATTCATACCAATTCCAAAATTGTATGCAGCAGGTTACCATAAAGGAATTTCTTTAATGTGCATAATGCTTATGTTTTGATGGAGACACATGCTGCTTTTTCATTACACAACAAGGACCTCTGTAAAGTATTTCTGACGTTAAGGATACGGATCTTAAGTCAAACATTTATCAGTAGTGGGACACAATGACAATCGATGATGCAGGCAAGCATGTCATGTGTTGGAAGTTCTCAAGTTTCAGCATACAATGCAGTAACCATTTTCAGAGTGAATGAGTCAGGTGATATGGCACCATGCTCCACTCTTACTCTGAAGAAGGTGTCTGCAGCATACACCAAAATGTCTGAAGAACAGTAACACAAGATGTGGCTGACCTCAATAGCCAAAATCACAAAGTACTTACAGCTTGCATAACCTAAGGACAAGAAGCAGGATACATCTTGTACCTTAACTGATAGAATACAGTTAAATGTCATGTCATTTTCAAAGTTTATCACACTGACATGTGATATATCTCATTTGATTATTCAGGTTCTTGTAGAGTGTGACCATTACGGCTGTATTTGTTGTGACCGTTGCAAGCTTATAAATAAAGTGCCCATTTCAGTTGGATGTTACAGCATACGTGATGAGTCTACGAAACTGATTAAATGTCTGATATGGTACATACAGAATGGAAGTAACCTACTAAGATCTTCCCTTGTCTCAGAACTTTCCCAAAATGTGACATCACTCATACACTGGACACAATTTACTATGGTGCCATAACTTAGAAACAATTATGACTTCTCAGAGACAACTGGGACATGTTCATTTGTTGTGGGTGATGCTGCTGATCCAGCAGTGTCTTGTTTGGATGAGGATTTGGCCTGGTCTTGGTTTATGTTATTGTCTTCTGTAGGATTGTGGTAAATCTGTAGAGACTTCAAGCCTAAAATCTCAGGGTTTTCTTTCCAGAACACATCACCAATCAGATCTGTATAAAATGGAAGTACAACCTGACGAAGTTTCCCATCTCCAGGTGTTTTGCACAGTTTCCTAATGAGGACTGTTCCCTTACGGAACATTGGTGGTTCATTGTTGTAGTTCAGACCAAACTCTGAAAACAGAAGCTCATTTTTGTCTGATGCCAGTGTTCCACGCAACCTTTCTTCAGCCTGAAAATTAGAGCAACAACAACAAATGAATGATGCTTAATAGACAACTCATGGCCAGTACTATAGTTTCAGGGGTTTCTGTTTGTTGCTTGTCATGGATGACTGTATAGCAACTATCAATGTAAGAATCAGTGACATTAAATCATCAGCACTTTGAAGTCATGCTGTCCATAATGAGACATTCTGTATGCTTTAATTAATAATTTGTATTTGAAATGTACATTGTCTGTCTTGATGTTCACTGTGGTTTCATTCAGTCCCAATCCTGACATGTTAGATAGTGCACTGGCTGACTGACTATGGCCATTTATATTTGAGAGGCACAGAGGTATCCTGAAGTTATGCGTGGTTTTCTTGTCTATGCACACATTTTTTACTGATGCTGACTGGTTTGGCAATGGCTTGCTGGTTGCTTTCCAACTGCAGCTAATGCAGAAAGTGGAAGACAGAGACATCGTCAAAAACCCTGAACATTGGTTGCACAGTTATGTGGTATCTTACCTAATTTGAATATGCAATTGTAGTTATCTGGATTTGTTCACTTATTTCTACTAATATAAGAGATTTGCATACATTACCCTTAATGGGACTCAACCAAAGGATAAGGCAGTACAAAATCAGAGAAATCGGGGTTAAATGCTTTCAAATGATATGTTCTTGCCCTCAGAAGAAGAAGAAGAAGAAGAAGAAGACTCCTCTTCAGTAGATTTCGATTCCATAATGCTATCAAACACTTCAACAACCAGACCAATCTTTTTTACTGTACCCTTTTTCAGTGTTGTGGTGTGATGATAACCTTTTGCATTTCCAGTAACAACATATGCCAGCATCAGTCCATGAAAATGAGTGAAACCTATGCTGTACTCCATGATGTGCCACTTATCATACCCGACACCAGTTCAATTGTATAGTTACATGGTGATAGTCTAAAGGTGGGTACACACTTGTAACGTTACCGGGCACCGTAACACCATAACGTTGCAAGTGACTGACACGATACAGAGTTATGAGCTGAACTTTCATCCTGTGACTCACGGCATAACAGTATCCTGCAAGCATTACACATTGGGGTTCCCAGTTTGTTACGGCAGCCCGACCGATGTCTTTGCAGCTAGCAGTGGACAGTGGTGACGTGTCACATTGCCCACCCATACCTGCTCAGGCCATAACCGTATCATCCCTTTGATGTGATGGTCATATACCGACAGCACACCAAACAAGCCCGTAACATAACCGCGTAACCAACTTTTGATACATTATGTGGTCACAAGTCCTGTCCACACTGTCACGATATGGTGTTATGTTACATGGTAACGTTACAAGTGTGTACCTGCCTTAAGACATTGGGTTTATTAATTTATAAAGAGGCACATGGTGGAACACTTGGTTAAGACACTACACTACAAGTCTGAAGGTTGCGGATTCAATTCCCGAAGGTGTCAATGGAATTTTTCATTGAAATAAACCTTCTCGCCACACTATGGCCCTGGGGTCGACTCAGCCTCTAACAGAAATGAGTAAGGTAAAGCAGTCCCGTTACAGGCCTGGAGTGGCCCAGAGGGTTCCAGGAAGTTACGGTACCCAGATTTCATGACAACAGCACAGGATGGTGGTAAGGTTGTCAGCCTTACACACTGGCCACCTTTACCCCGAGGAACTACACCTGGTACCCATTTCTGTTAGAGGCTGAGTCGACCCCAGGGCCATAGTGCAATCGGAAGGATTATGTCCCTGAAAAATTCCATTGATAC
>Ga0209629_10002085_pt1 | contig 13331 bp, 8 predicted proteins | sample TergutCu122P5_FD_187286 | JGI IMG/M metagenome (GOLD analysis project Ga0209629, IMG submission 187286) | Cubitermes ugandensis P5 segment gut microbial communities from Kakamega Forest, Kenya - Cu122 P5 (SPAdes) (version 2) | ecosystem: Host-associated > Arthropoda: Insects > Digestive system >... | reverse complement strand
ATGCCGTTTATTTCATAATGCTACCTTTTTTGGTTCCTGTATTATTCGCATTTTACCTACAGAGTGTGCTAAAATTTAAATGTAAAATTCCGGCTCCAAAAGGTTAACAAACTGAAAACTTTACATGCAGATTTACATAAAGGATATTAAGAATTTTAGTGTCATGGATATATATAAAAAATTTAGTTGGTTACTTTTATGTGTACAGTCATTTTAAAGCTCATGTGATCAGGCAAGAATATCTTGATGATCGTCATAATCTTGAAGACAGGGAAACACATTGTAAACTTCTGAGAGCTTTAATAATAATTTGTTTTCAAACCCCAAATGTCACTAGCTGATGCAAAAATACAGTTTGTCAGAAATGTGCTCTAACTACAAGTACTGTAACGTGCACTGAAATTCAATGGAAGTGTATTCTTTTTTTCACCATCTACAGATGCAGTATGTCCACAGCTTCCAAATTAAATGGCCTGAAATTAATGATCCTGTGTAAATTATTCAAAAACACTGCTAAATTTGGGTTAAAATATACACTTCTCTAAGTCTCAACTTAGTAATTTTGTGTAACTCCAGAATTACACGGCGCTATATGACTTATTTTGTGTAAACTGCATAAATATGAAGCTTAAAAGAGTCATTCTGAGTAAAATGGATTGCTGTAGAGCCTAAAGTGAGAAATTCTGTGCAACTCATGAACTGCATGAAATAAGTATATAAGTTGCAGGTTTCTAGGTATGTCCTGAAATGATTAAGTTCCTGTTTACACCACCCATGAAGTTGGAACAGAGTGTTCCGCAACATTGGCACATAAAATTCAGATGCTGGGGAATCACCCAAAAGAAAGAATACAACAAAGGTATGAATAGTAAGTAAGGAGATTGTGGAAAAAACATTATCAGATCCAAGCATGTTAATAGTAAGTCAATGAATATTAAAAGTAATAATGGCGATATTGCACCTGGATATAAGCAGGATAATAATTCAGACAAATATTAGAACTTTGTGCAAATGACATCAAATGACTAATTACAACTTACAGCAGGAGCCTCCTCAGTGATCTTCTGGTGTCTGCGCTGGACACTGCAGTCACGTTCAAACAAATGAACATAGTTACCATAATGATCTCCAAAAATCTGCACCTCAATATGTCTTGGTTCCTCAAAATATTTCTCTAAAAGCATTGCTTGATCACCAAACGAGTTGAGAGCTTCATGTTTTGCTGACTCCAACTGGGACTCAAATTCAGAAACTGTAAATGCAATCCTCATGCCCTGCAACATTTTGTTTTCAAAGTAAAAGCTTCTTAACCCTTGCAACTTGAACTGCCTGGCATATTTTATTCCATTTCATTGCTTAATGCATGAGTGCTGAAAAATATATACACATTTGAATAATGCCATTTTCTGGGATTTGATGTGAAGTTGCCGTGTAGTATTGTACTGACTCTCAAAGGACCTGCTACCCCCATCTTCTGGGTAAGATGGGGCAGAACATGCCTCAGAACACTGGTAAATTTCTACCAGACTGTTTACAGTGTCACATCCCAGAAGATGGTACTGTTTGTAGTCTGTCATGAGAACCTCAAAATTCATGCCCATACATTTGTAGCTATTTGGCACAAAGACACATGAAAGAGGGGTGTACACCAGTGCAAACATTCTGCTTCAATTTTGTGACATGAAAGAGAATATTTTATCCATTCAAGATAAACAATTTCTAGAATTATTGTGCACAGTGAATTTAAAATTATTTATTAATTTATTTATTTATAATTTATGGTTTATTTAGTGACTGTTTCAACAGTTCAGACTATGTGGCATCAAATAATTACAGAATAATGAATCAGAAAGGATGTGGATGGCGGTGGGTGTGGCCTAATTTGAGACACTATCCTGGTATTAGCCTGAAAGCGATTAAGAAAATTACATAAAGCATGTGCCACTTATTCACCTGTCAAGTTCAGTATGTATGTGGGGGGGGAGGCATATGTTCTTACAGTGGAATGCAGTTTTCCACCATTTTTTGTTAGAAGGAGGTAGGCCAACTGTATTGTGCGGTCTACTAAAATGCTTACATTTTCCTGCATTCTTATGACCATTTTATGGATTGAGTGATGTTTGATTTGACCACCTTAACAATACTAAGAAACAGTATAACACACAAATATAATATTACCATCCCTCCACCACCACGGACAGCCTTAATCATCAATGGAAACCCAATACGTTCAGCTTCTTGTTTCAGTTTAGTTGTGGACTGGTCTTCCCCATGGTAACCTTCAATGACAGGCACTCCTGCTGCTGACATTATGGATTTTGCAGTGCTACATAGTCCACAAGAAGGAAAGGCATTAATGCAGAATAACTGTTACATCAGAATTCATGGACAAAATGTAAATATATATGTATGTATGTATGTAGTATGTACGGATGGATGGATGGCTTACATACTTACAAACATACATTCACTGCATACATTACATACATTTTGTGTAAGATAGGTAAGTCTGTACACTTCCTGGTGGTGTCTGCAAAAGACATAATACTGTTTTTGAGAGTTCTGTTTTTAATTTCAGATTTCTCTTCATACATATCATATATAACAAAGTTTAAACTTTAAAAATATGAAAAATGCCATATTTAAACCCTAAATATATAGAGGCTCCCTTTTCTGTACATCGATCATACAGTCTGCTCATACCTGCTACTTTGATACTCCTACGTCACACATAGATTCCTTCATCTTGGCCACCAGGAAAGACAAAAATATCACGTCAAGATGTTTTCATACGATATAAGATAACATATGAAATACTTGCCAAACTGAGTTTTAAAGCAATACATCTCTCAGTTTATGTTTCTGACACCACTAATTTAATAAAGTCTTCCTGCCAAACAACTGTTTCCTTGTTCTCTTTTTTCTTTTAAGTGTGTTATTTAACAATGCTGTCAACTGCCAAGACTACATAGCAAGTTGACAAATACTAAGGAATGAGTATGGGGCATCGGTAGAATGATGACACACACAGACTTAAGTACTTTGACAAAAACCTGTTCCAATTACCACTTAATCCACCACAAATCCCATATGGACTTTACTGGGATTGAACTGGGTATCTGCAGTGACAGAGTGATAGCTAACCACCTAAGCCATGGCATGGTTCTCTTTTTGTGTTTATCTGTGTGATGTAACAAGAGCTTTTCTGAATTATCATCACCAGCATTATGATCATTGGTTTGGAATGTTCACATACAAATTATTTCTGCTCTCAATTATTTTGTTTAAAATGCTCCACTCAAAAAAAAAATCCCTTTCCCCTCTTGTTAAGACTTCAGTGATCTTGATGGTTTCCACATTAATCATTCACTCATAGATACAAGTTTCTTGTTAATGTATGTCTATTCTTCTTGTCCACTTAAAGACTGGATGAAGTATCACTATATAAGAATATAGTAATCCTATGAGAATAAGGAACAACTTGTAGGTATCAACAGTCCAATATGAGGTCCAATGTAATGACCATTAAGGACACTAAAGTTTATACATTGGGCCCATGATATGTCATTAACTGTTTACTTCAAAGTGTGGGGGCAAGGAAACAGATGTGTATGGAGCAATAAACATAAATCATTCCAAGCAAGTTATAAACTTGAGCACTAAACTGATTTTATGGGTAAAAAAAAACACAAATAATTGTTAGTTTAACAATACTTTCTTGGTATAAACAGACAATGTACATATAAATCATTCTGAATCTAAATAATAAAAATAAGTAAAATGGACACAAAATCAACAAACACAGACTGAAAACTACTAATATGAGTGCCCATTGCAACACATGCTACTACATGAATGGAAGTGTCATATATAATGCTTGAGCAAGGTGGCAGTAGGACATTTATGAGAAGCAAATGTGCATGTATGTATGTATGTATGTATGTGGAAATAATCATGTTAACTAGAGACAATGGATGGGACCAAGAACAAACTGGGAAGCTGATTGATATCATGGGCCCGCCGTACTGTCCCATAACAAGGTGACGTACAAATATTTTCTGGAAAGAATACTGGTTCATTAATTTAAGAGCATGAAAGGCATACACCATAAGGCAGAACAAAGATAACCCAGGAGATCTGTTGGTATCTGATTTACTGGATGTTTCTTGCTTTGGGGGGGGGGAAGATTTTAAAAGAAGATGGTAAGTAACTTTTGTAAAATCATTATGCAAATGATGTGAAGTGTTTATGTCATTAATATTTATACATTTTACAAGAGAAAATGTGTTGGTTCATTGAATACTGAATGGTATCAAAAGTTACTTACATCAAATTCTGCCAATGTCTAGTATGAAAATAAATATAGCCCCTATCACATAAAATATTTATTTTATTACAGTCTGTAACATTCAAGTTAAACATTTCTAATTTACTGTGTATTTAACAGGATATGTAATTAATTAGATATGTGCCAGTCTGAACTGATTAATACAATTCACAGACATTTGAGAGTACCTGGTGTAACTAGTGTCCCATTCAGTGAATTTGCCTGAGGCTGCTGATTAACTACTGCAAGGCAATGATCTCCTTTCAGAAAATATAATGCACCTTGCTCATTAGGGCATGAAATATATGAGCATGTTATTACATAAAATACAGAAGTTCATCGACATATTTCTGTCCATAAATTGTTAATAAAGGTCTCCAGTATATCATCAAAATACAACAGAGTTATCATGATATGAAGCATGTCATTAGACAAACTGTTATCCTATAATTTGAGATTTATTTTGCTTACATCAAGAATGCCTAATAAAAAGGGTAACAAGTAAATAACTGCAACAAAAAAGTGTATTCTCATGTCTACATACTTGGGTGTTTACTTCTATTACATTTCACCTTTTAATCCCCATGTCTCTTATAGCACTGGCTGGAGGACCGATAAATATAACATCTGACTTTTGACAGAGCTGTGCAAACTCTGTGTTTTCTGACAAAAAGCCATAACCAGGATGGACAGCCTGACAACCAGAACGTTTTGCAGTGTCAATTATCTTCTGTTGCCTGAGGTAACTCTCCCGAGCTGGGGGTAGACCAATGTTGTATGCTTCATCAGCCTAGGTTAACACATAAATAAGCAAATATTTTAGGTGTGTGTGTGTGTTTGTGGAAAATTACCAACTGTCCTCACCTCTAAAAATTTTGTTTAATACACATAATACAGTGTTGCATGTAGCAGCAGAATAATACTAACAACTCATATTTTGGTATACACTAAACCTGTTTCTTAGCTCTTGTAGGCAAATATTATGATTAAGCAAACATGTTCTCAGTGCATACTGTAAATGGAAATATGCAAACTTTCTTTCAAGTCTTCTGGGATGTTATGTCATGTTGTTGGGTGAGGAACTATTTATAAATGACACAGAAAAACATCCTAGGAGACTAGAATCTTTGGCAGCACAGCTGTGAGAACCTCAAATCTGACTTTTGCTTCACTGTTTTTTCAACTGCCATTTATACGCTACAGTACTATCCTTCAACTCATAGAATAACCTGTGTTATTTCTATGGAGGAAAATGTCTGAAACTATCATACCATTTCCACATGTAATGCACTGGAGTCAGCATCACTGTAGACAGCTACCGTTTGTATTCCTAACTTTTTGGCTGTCCTCATAATGCGACATGCAATCTCACCTCGATTTGCAACCAGAACTTTGCTGATTTGAACGTGGTATGAAGCTGAGCACCATGGCTGGCTTCGAAGGAATAAACTGCAATGAACAGGAATAAAACATAAGTCTAAAACCTCTTTTTTTTTTTTTTTTTAAGATCTTAATTTAACATTCAAAATTCATTGATGATAACTATTTGTAGTTTATTATGTTAATTTTTATTTGTATGGTTTTGTTGGAATAAATCTCAGTTAATGAAGATGGGAACGCTCAAATAGACTAGACCAAGCTGGATTTTCATATTCTCTTTCCCTTCACAGCACTATTTAAACACAGGGTTTTTGTAAATACAGTCCAATGCAACTGCATATTATATTTTAAAGTCCAAATTATTTTGCATGCGTTCAACGCTGCACGTTTAACCCTTTTTTTGGAGCCATTGTGAAGGGCTATATAGGAAAGCTGCTGATTGAAGTTCCTTACAATATTGTGCTTCTAGTTTGGTGGCAATAGTGAAATAAATTTTAACAGTTGAAGTCAATCTACGTGACACATTTTACTGAATACATAAGATATTTGAATACTCTGCGAATCTAAAATATTTTGATTTCATTTTCTATTCACTTAAATTTGTAGTTTTTTTGGTCCCCTATCCTTGTATGTTGGGATTCCCTTATGGCTAGTGCAGTTCTTAAGCTAAAACAGAGCGTTGTCTTCGTCACTTGGTTCCTTGTAGATAGTGTACGCATATGTACAAAATTCTTGTGTACATATGTATAAAAATCTGCACATTAAATTACATTCGACAGATAACTTAACCTATACATACACGTGCAATAATTTGAATCACCTATATAGTATTACTAAAACCGAAATTGAATTGTAAACACTACATTTATAACAAACTAATGTGACTCCTGTCAACAACAAAACTGGCCCCTGACAAGATAGAGAAATGTATGAATAGCATTGGAATTTGATATTTCTTAGGTTATGGTTTGCAGCTTTACCATTTTGTAAGCATTTTTCCTCTGTTACGCAATGTTACTGGGTAAATATTACTTTGTAGGCTATGTAAAAATAAATCTGTAACTCAATTTAAAGTAATCATCATTTAGAACTGAATCTTTATATACACACACTCATGATAACAAAGTCCGCGAGGCCTTGTTTACTCGCAGGGTCAGAAAGGTTACGGCACGGATCATGTATGGCTTACGTGCATAATGGGTATCGGATAATTGGTTCTTATCTTCGAATTGCGATAACGATTCGCAATGGTTCTTGATCAGTCAACTGATGTTTTGGCGATTATAATAAAATGTGTTAATTTTGCTGCTGTTAAACATAAAAATCAACGGAGGAACGATCCGGAGAAAACACCGTATATTAATCATTGCATTGGTAAGAAAATTACGGAACAACGTGTAATTACGAAGATTTTGAGATTACAGGTCTCTGTTTATGTTCGGTTACGGTTTTGTATCTGAATAGTCGGGAAAATGTAGAAACGTCTGCTCTTTTGTCACCATGACATGCTATCCCCACGAATTCCATAAATATTATCAATTTGGAACAAATAAACTGACATAACCCTAAGTAGACAAATATGCATAGGGTAGCAGTAAAAAAAAACTATATTTGTAATGCACAAAAACGTACCAACTACATGTTTCGGCCCTTTCTACAATTGTCAGAGGAACTATATTACAATACAATATAATCATAGTGTCAGTGTAAATGAAGGGGACGAGATGTCGTTCTAACACACACAACGGGGATGACACTCCTTAAGACTGACAACCCAACAAAACACATATAGAAAATGCGTCGGTACCTTGTCAGCTGCCCCTTGCTAGTGGTGAAGCGTCGTGAATAGCAGTATCCTCTTAAAATGTTGAAGAAATTACTGGTCCGTGCTGTAGGATGACCAGTTGTCCCTTTTGAACAGGATCATCTCATTCTTCAGTTACCCGTCCCCGTCGTCCCGACCAATAGAAAAAAGGACGTATATTGGCATGTTCTCATCATTAACACTGGTACCCATACTTGTATAATTTCTATTAGTAGTTAGTAACAGGGGAGTGGAGAAAAGTACATAACGAGGAGCTTAATGATCTGTACTCCTCACCAAATATTGTTCGGGTGATAATATCGAGAAGAATAGTTTGGGCGGGGCATGTGGCACGTATGGGGGAGAGGAGAGTCCTATACAGGGTTTTGGTGGGGGAACCTCAGGGAAAGAGACCACTTGGAAGACCTAGGCGTAGATGGGAGGATAACATCAAGATGGATCTTCAGGAAGTGGAATGTGGGGGCTTGGACTGGATCGAGCTTGCCCAGGATATGGACAGGTGGCTTGCACTTGTGAATGTTGTAATGAACCTTCGGATTCCATAAAATGCAGGTAATTTCTTGACTAGCAGAAAACTGGTTAGCTTCTCAAGAAGGGCTCTGCTCCATGGAGTAAGTAAGTAAGTAAGTTAGAAGTTTGTACCGAGTAGGTTATTTCAGTTTCATTGTGAAGTTCTGTCAGTTTTATCTATCATACTTATAAATATTCAGTGTTTTTTTTGACAGATGTAGTAAAGTATGCATTTTTTAAATTATTATTTTCCAATTTTGGTCATCCTAGTCTACAGCCATACTATACAGAAAAATGCAGATTCTTTTAGTTGATTATGACACTAAGAATAACAAAGGAGCTGGGATAACAAAGTCAGTACAATGTACATGAGGATCCATCCCTTGCACATCAGTTACACAATCCTTCAGTTTATTTTGGATATTCGTGTTTTCCTCTTATAAACCTATTCAACTCTGTCTTCCTTCTTACAGCTCTTAATGTTATTACTCTTTCTGGCCTCTTCATCATTTGTATTCACTGTGCTGCTGGTATACATACATACATATGAGATTTCACTTTCCTAAGTCCTTAGAGCACATTGACACAGGATATGAAGCATGTCATAAGAATAAATCTGAATGAAGGCAATCTGTAGTCTCACAATAAACACCCTCACATAAGCACAATATGGTCAAAAAGCTCATACATAAAAATAATATAATATTAAAAATGGTACAGTGATCTGGAATAATACACTAACAGAAATCGTATTTAATTATTATAAATTTAAAAACCCTCAATCAGGCCTCATATCAATTAGAATATTAAGAGTTCATATGTTCTTCAATTGAGTAGAAGGCTTTGTCAGTTAAATACTTCTTCATATGTGATATAAAACATTTTATTCTGAGAGCCAACTCAGCAATATAGTCGGGCATTTTGTTGAAGATTTTTATGCTATCATAGTATGCTCCTTTCCAGTGTATTGTAAGGATGGTTGATGGATTTTGTAATTGTAATTTATTTCTTGTATTAAAATTAATTGTAGAATTGATTGTATAAAGTTCCAAATTCTTTGACAAGAACCTCATCACGGATAGTGTTTATTGCGAAGATAAGGTTAATAATAATTTCTGAAATAAAGGTTGACATGATGTTCTAGAGCTTGAACCAGTCATAATTATATTATCCTGTCCTGTTGTAGGAAGTCTTTTTTGCTATCTATCGAGTTCCCCTAAAGTATATGCAAATATGCAAAATAAATAATTTTGAGAGTGGACATATTACTGTAATAGTACACATATCTAACAACAAAGCATGCGCTACTCATTTAGGTAAAATTTTATTAATATGATTCTTCCAGTTTGTCTAATTCTAACCCTAGGAATTTAGTATTGGTACATTCTTTTATTGAATTATTTTGATAGTTAATTAGAAATGTTTTATCTTGGTACTGTTTTGAGCTGAATTTGAATATGTTTTATTTTAATGCATCTTTTTATTGTTTTTATTTCAAACAACTAATGCACAAATATATATATCACAACACTATCTCTTTGTATAATGTTCACTCCTACAAATTTCAACATCTCTGTTTCATCCCCAGGAAGTTTAAAATATTTGTGCCTCGCTAAGTTACGTAAGTTATTAAAATTAAGGCTGTTAAAATTACAGTTTCATAAAATTATTAGATTTAAATATATTAAAATATTATTTGGCCATCACTGAGTGTTGCATTAAATTTTGTGTGACATTATAATATCTCTTACAAGCAGTGTATTTTTGTGGTTGCATATACAATCCCTTGTTGCTGTTGTTAGTGTGCTGGTCCCTGAGGATGACACAGAGATGTCAAAACATGATGGAGTGAACATTATATAAAGAGATGGTGTTGTGATACATATTTGTGCAATAGCTGGTTGAAATAAAAACAATTGAATATGTTTGTCTTACTTATATTTAAAGTTAAACCATTTACTAAAAACAATTTGCTCATGTAGTTTACCGTAGTTTTAGGTTTTATTTGTAACTCGTTAATATTCTTAGCAGTATTATTCTCTCCTTCATATTAACATGGTACTCCCTTAGATTGTTTACTGTGCCAATTAATTAATTGAATGTTTTGCCTAAAAATATTCTTAACTCACCAACTTTTTGGAATCATTCCTTGCTTGAAGTTTTTATCTCATGTCAGTCATATCACTGTTAACTTACCTAGTGTTCCAGCTGGACACTGAAGGGCTACCCTCAGTATGGTTACAGTCACCAAGGACATCATTTTGTGTTTGAAATCATCAGCCGTATCTTCTCTCACTGTAGGTCCATTTCCCTGTGGCAGTGCACATTTCACCAACCAGTATGTGTCATATTTTGATATTCAAAGCTATGCTTGGAGTATGTGCGACCTGTAGCTAGCAACTTGGTTGCCCAAAATTATGATGGTTGTAATGTTGTATTTTCACTAGGTGTCGCTGAAATTCTAACAGATGAAGGAAATGTGCAGGATGTGGAAGTAATACAGGCAGCCATTCTTCATGACACAGTAGAAGACACTGATACTAGCTTCGATGAGATTGAAGCAGAGTTTGGTGTTAATGTGTGCCAACTAGTGAAGGAGGTAACAGATGACAAAAGCTTACCCAAAGCTGAACGCAAGAGGTTGCAGGTGATGTACTTACAATATTCACTGATGCTGCTGATATAGTGTTGTGTGTCTTGTACCACAGACTGCCATAAATTTCACCAGCTGTGTGGTTAGCATGGTGGCCAAGTGGATGACTGGTGCATGTCATTGTAGTATTTGTATTACACTGTGTGTGTGTGTGTGTGTGTGTGTGTGTGTGTGTGTATTTAATGACACTGTCATTGCTGTGATTATATAGCATCAGTGGCAGGTGAGTGAATGAGCATGGAGCAATTGTGGAATGATATTGACAGGGGAAAACCAACATACCCTAGGAAAAGCCTGTCTCAGTGCTACTTTGTCCATCACAAATTACATGTCCACTGGCTTGGGATTGAATATGGGCCTCTGTGGTGAGAGGCCGGCTATTAACCCTTTAAACGCCTAGTTAAATTCCATCTGTAAGTCCCAGCTCACCAAATTATTCTGCAGGGTATTTAAATTTTGCGCATGATTTTCGAAAACCTGAATATTTGGAGAAATAAGCGAGATAAATTTGTGAAACAAAAACCATTTTGTGGGGACCACACTGTAGTGGTGTTAAGAGTTTTAAATATATGTGTTCGTGATTTTTGTGTTGTGTCTGTGGTCCGATCAGTCTGAGTTCCACATCTTTCTGTTATGTCAATCCTTCCTTCTATCTTTCCTTCAATAATGTGTTTTAGAAGGTGGTTCCTATGCAGGATGTGACCAATTCAATTAGCTGTCTTTCATTTGTAGTAGGATATTCCTCTCTTCCTTGACTGTGTAACTGCTCTTCATTTCTCACATTATCTGTCCAACTGATCTTTTCTATTCTTCTCCAGCACCGCATTACTTTTTAGGGTTTTCGATTTGTGGATTGGTCCAGGTTTTGTTTTTGAGTCTTGTAGTTAATGTTCTGTTTTTCAATAGCCATTTTCATGTTACTACCCTTGGACTAGATCTGTTCTCAGGTATATAACTTAACAAGTGTACTGTTTCTGTGGTGCCCAGTGATTGTAAATAACTTGATCTAAGGGGCCCACAGGGTTAGGTACTTCTTTGCCTGATGATGCAACCAGATCCGGCTTCTGACACATCATGCTTCTTAAAAAAACTGGATGATGGACAGTACCCAAAAAAGACAATTATGTCAGTTACCTTCAATCATGCTATGTTCATTCATTTATCTACACATGACGATTTGACAGTGCTGGTCTTGGTTTGGCTTTTCATAGTCTGGTTAAGAGCAATCAGATTTGGCATGGTCTGGTCTGGTGCTTTTACACAAATTTAAGATGACCTCTCATATTTAAGCACCAAATTTAAGGATAAACCTCATATTGCATTTAGGTAAATAAGGTAATTTGCCCTGATTGTTATGGCATAATGTTTTACACCACCGATTCATTTCCGTACATGAGGTTTTGTGGCATATCTGCTAATTTAGGTGTTTGAGGTCTAATCATACCAAATGTTGAAGCTGTTCTGACTTTTTAGCATAAAATGCAGGAAGGTAAAGGTGGTAACTGAATTATACATCAAAACGTTGGAACAGGTTCAGCACACAATGGAGCTAGATGCTGAAAGCAAAAGTTTTATTCATGAGGGTCATGTTTGGGATGTCTCATGGCCAGAACAGTTGGTTTCACTACGGGTCTTGTATTTTCTATTCTATTCTATTCTTTATTTGCATCCTATAGATCAATAATAGTGTAATATTTGTTTAAACTCTAATGGAAAGTCTTATTTTAATGCTTCTTGTAAGTGCCACTTGGTTCCTCTCAAAGTACAAGCATTCAGACATAAACACACCTTAAACTGGCCAAACATCAGAACACAATATCTGTTTTAATGCTGTTTAATTCTGTTGTGTGGTGGCTCAGAAGTGAATGATTTCTAATTCTGACTGCAGGTAGAACATGCAGCAGGATCCAGCCCTGGTGCAAAGTTGGTGAAGCTGGCAGACAAGCTGTATAACCTGCGTGATTTGGAGAGGGTAACACCAGAGGGCTGGGCACCAGAGAGAGTTCAGGAATACTATGAGTGGGCCCAGAAAGTTGTTAATGGATTAAGAGGCACCAATAAAAATTTGGAGGATAGTCTAGATGAAATATTTAAAAGACACTGTACCAGCTGATAGTTCAATGTCTAGGAATGTCTTTATCATATCCAGTGGTGTTGGGTGACCATCTTCATCTATTAAACTACTGCACTATGGTGGTAATGCCATCCCCCAACAAGACAAATTTCATGTCTGTGAAAATTCATGTACCCTGGAAAATGTGTGGTAAATAAATGCAGTCTGAAACCGAGATGTATTAATACTGCTTTACCAATGAACATCCTACTTGTGTTGCATGGTACAGTAAAGGACAAGTTGTTCCTGTGCACGCAGTGAGGACATTAGTGGGAGTGCATGTATAGATCCACTCATTTTTAACCTACGTGCTAAATACTTGTTTAATTTATGTGTTATTTAACCTTAATCACACTGAATGCAGGATTTAAATCCACTATAATAAGACACAGCCCTGTTTAAGCTGGGAAGTTTGAAGTGGCAGTGGTGTATGGGACACTAGAAACACTGTCCTGCTACTGACATTTGTTCAGTGCATGCGTGCATTGCGTGTGTACGTGGCGTGGGGGCGTGTGCATATGTG
>Ga0209629_10002084_pt1 | contig 13331 bp, 12 predicted proteins | sample TergutCu122P5_FD_187286 | JGI IMG/M metagenome (GOLD analysis project Ga0209629, IMG submission 187286) | Cubitermes ugandensis P5 segment gut microbial communities from Kakamega Forest, Kenya - Cu122 P5 (SPAdes) (version 2) | ecosystem: Host-associated > Arthropoda: Insects > Digestive system... | reverse complement strand
AGATTTCTACACAGCACTCAATATCTCGGAACCTGTTCATTTTTGGACCCATGTTGATAGGAACTTTTTTGCTTATTTTGGGGTGGGGAATACCCAGGAAAAGTTTGTGACATAGGTATTGAAACACTCTGTATATTCACTCCAGTGTTTCACATCACCAGATGATTGCTTATTACAAGAGCCAAAATTTGTTGCATTCTTTGGCTGCTTCCTCTGAATTTATGTAGACCAAATCATGTTGATTTTGTTGGCTGAGGCAGGACGGACAGACTTCTGTTGCAGAAGACTGCTGCAATATTGATATTGTTATTTTCTGATATGACAGGATGAGCGTGGTTCACATTTTGCACCTTGGGAGATGTGATAAACAGGGTATTGAATTCACGATGAATGAACTTTATGTTGTTCTGCCATTACCTTCTCAACGTCTGTTCAAATTACTTGTGCAGTTTTGTTATGGTGTTATGTTCATTATAGGTGCTTCAGGCAGTTACAGTAAGTGGGTATTCAAGGAAAAGAATCCTTAAATTTGCTCTGATTTCTTTGCCCAAGAGTAATGTAGTGCAACGTTATATAAGAATATAATTTGTAAATGTGAAGTTCCAAAAATGTCCGGTGTATATATTATGTTGTTTTCTGTACTACACACAACTGGTTATTGTTTCACTGCCAAAAGACTGGGTATTTATGGTCAGAAGTGCTACAAAATGTCATTCCTTGGTGGTGCAAGCAGAGAAACAGAGCAGTGACTGAAGCAAGTTGGTGAGGGGCTACACATAGGAATGTGAATTTCTGTCACACAGGTCAGTCAGTCAGGAAGTGATGCCGCTTTATTTTTGCCTTCTAACTAGTGGTCTGTCAATGAACAGTTTGTCTCGTGGCTTTGTAAGATCACTGTATCTTATGTCATAACATTTTCATATTTCTGTCATAATTACTCCTAAAATGAGTAAGAAGGAACAGACTTCACATACTGAATTACTGGAAGAGCATGTGACATAAGACTTCAGCTATCTTGAAATGATACATCATGTATGTGGGAATATTTATGGTCTTAACACATGTCAGAAAACTGGAGTACACTAAGTCATATTGGCAGAAGAACAGACTGCACTGTTGTTACAGTTTTAGGTGGAAATGGAGTGGCATTGTTTTCCTGGTGACTCATGCAATGTTCAGGCTATCCAGCCAGCACACTGTTCTTTATGGTTTTTTTTTGTATGTAAATATTTTGTGGACGTAGATTTACCTTACATATGTGACTTTTTTTTTTCATTTCTGTATGTACTGGGATTTTTATAAGTGTGTGAAATGGTGCTGGAATCCTCTGGGTAGCCATGCCTTGTAGTATTTTGGCCTCATTGGTCAACAAACAATGCATCATGCAAAATGGTCCCTTGCTATCAAACACTAGACAGCTTGAAAAAAGACACATAATGTATGCTGTGGAAAATTTTGTGAATGTAAGACACACCAGAAAACTGCAGCATTCATTAATTTATCTTGACAGAAGAACAGGACTGCAGTGCAATCACATTTAAACTTGTACATGAACTGTCATTGTTTTCTCACTCTTGTAATATCAGGATATCCACTCTAGCAGACTGTTCTTTAGAGTTACGTATTTGTAAATGTAAGAATACATAGTGAATATGTTAAAGAAGCAAGACAATTTGTCCCCTTATGCATTGAGCATTTGGGAGCTGGTTGTACAGTTATAACACTTGAAAATGGCGACTTGTCTAGAAATGATCTCTTGCCAAGGTCCATAGTGTTACAGAATTTCTCTTAATGCAGCACATCTGTAGCCAGAATTCATTGGCAGCTTGTTTAAGCATATGGTGAAGTTTGTGAGCCATCAGAACAATGCAAAGTGGTGTAAACTTTTTGCTGAATGGAAAGATAATGCTAGTGATGATAGATGTAGCAAGCCAAAAAAACTTTCAAAGTGGGGTGTGACACAACAGTAATTGAAGAACTGATTCATAAAAAACAGAAGAGTTGCTTTGCATCACACCTTTATGCACTTGGGCTTTGCATATGGTGTAGTGCATGATGCTGTTAGTCAGCTTCACAAACAGGAAATTTGTGCTGCATAGTGCAAGGATGTGTGCAGGTGACCTGGAAACATATTGCGTGAAGACATCTTTCTACTGGGCAAAGATGCATGAATGTGGAAAATGGCTTCCTGAGCTATGTCATTACAGGTAACATAACTTGGTTGCAAGGTGATGACAGTCATGTTGTGGGATTCTGCGGGAGAGCTGCTTGTGGAGTTGGTGGAGTGTGGGACAACAGTCAGTGCTGAGATGTACCATGCAATTCAGTGGCATTTAAGGGAGTCTGTAAGCATGGAGGTACCATGACTCCTCTCCAAGCTTGTTCTGTTTCTGCTTGACAATGTAAGACCCCACACAGGCCAGCTGACAGTAACCTTGTAGCTGTTTGGGTGGGAGTATCTTAAACATCTGTCATACAGCCCTGACTTGGCACCAAGTGACTGTCTTCTTTTTGGATTTTGAAGAAATGTCTTTTTGGTCATAGATGCCTAACTGATATGGAGATGAAAAGGCTGTCTTGACAGTGGTTCTGTTCACAAAGCCCAGACTTCATTGCTGAAGGCATACATTCACAGTGATAACACCTGACAAGTATCATAACTTTCAGGGTGATGTACATGGAAATGTAGTTCATTCTTATGTTTTCTCATGCCTAATGTTATTTTGAATTAAAATATGCTGAATAAGCATATATTCACTGTGTATTCTTACTCTTTGAAATAATACATTGATTTGTACGTATGTTTAATGAAATTTCTTCTTAAATTACATGTGTGGCGTTTTTGTAACTCTGAATTGGTGTCTAGGTTGCAGAACAATGTACTGCTTCATTGGTCAGCAACCAATACAGTGTACACATCAGTGTCTGAAATATAAGGTTCCAGTGGTACTTTTGTTGAAAGGGGGAGTTTTGCATTATCCATTGGTATTCATGAATGGAATTTATTAGAAATATACTTTAATGTGAATGTTCATGTATGTAATTGTATGAATTTTACTTGTCTGAATGTGTCTGTTATGTATCTTATGACAGTTGCAAATTGTATGATCATTCTGACCAACTCGTGCATCCACAGATTGTATGTGAGAGTGTATTTGTATGTGTCTGTTTCTTTGTAAAGATACAAATTTAAATATATATGTTTCTGATCAAAAGGTATTTTTCATTGAAGATTTCCCAGTCTCACCTGTGTTGTATATTTATTGATGTCAGTATTACAGATACTAAGTTTTTCAGTATCATTTAGTTAACATAGTTCTGTACCTTTCAATGACAGGAATTTTGATTACAGAACTCTCACATTTCGGGAATGGAGGATATAGATGAAGTGCACCTGCTGAACCCATTTTACGTGTACACACTTGTATCCAGCAGACTTAGAAGATCCTTCCTGTTGTCAGGGTTTTGTTTTCAAGTTTTTGACTCATGAAGTGGTAGAATGAAAATCTTCATTCTTCTGGTATATTGTTCGTTGCCATAGTTTCAAGACAGTGTAGTGGCCTCAACTTCAAGGGCCAGATGTGGGCCATATGAACCTTGAAGTTGCCATTACACTATCTTGAAATGCTGGGCAACAAGTACCCAGTTACAGAGTGCAGTATCCCATAAGAAAACCCAAATTGCATATGCACTGATTGGTAAGGGGGCTAGGGACACAAAAAAATTAAGTTGGAATGACAGTTGGTGATTATAAAGACTGACGTGCCATACTGTTAAACATGGCATGTTGCTTGGAAACACCCAGCAGTACCATTCAAGAATGTTAGTACAATAAACAGCCAAAAGAACTCCGCATGTTTATAATAACCTGACGATGATCTATACAGGTCAAAACATGCAGTAGTGAGATCATTTGTTATTGTAATTGTTATGTATACACAATAATACATTAAACCATTGTGCAAAGAGAACCTAGTAGTTCAATTAAATATTGGTCTAGAAGTAAGTGCTGAGGAAAATATACATTCATGTTACATGAACAGAAAGCAGGATAAGGTCATAACATAAAGATAGGTAATAAATACTTTCAAACAGTAGAAAGTTGAGATATTCAGGTTCAACACTATCAAAATTGTATTCATGAAGAAATTAAGTGATACTTGCTATCATTCAGTGCAGAATCATTTGTTGTCCAGTTTCTATCACACATTGAGGGAGGAACATATGTCAGGTGTTACAGAGTAGGGTTTAGAAGATATTTGGGCCCAGGTGTTGAGTGTCGGGGGGATGGAGATGATGACAGGAACTCTATGATATGTACTCTGAATATTATTCAGGTGATCAAATCATGTTGCATGTGTGGTGGAGAGGAGAGATGCATACATGGTTTTGGTAGGGGAAACCTGAGGAAAGGAGACCACAGAAGACCTAGGCATAGGTGGGAGGATATATTACATGAATCTGCAAGAAGTGGGATGGGGAGCATGCACCGGATTGGTCTGGTTCAGGATAGGGACAGTTGGTAGGCTCTTGTAAATGCAGTAATGAACCACCAGGTTTCCGGGAAATTTCTTGACTAACATAGGATCTGTTAGCAGCTCTTGAAGGACAATGGTGCATGGGGTTGGAGATACGCATCGTGCCATGTTATGAACAACCTTTTGTACAGAGGACGCAAGGTTCGCGCGAGATGTACCAAACAGAGATGGCAGGACGTACGACGGCCAGGCTATGTCATTGAGTTCCTATTGTCACAGATAAATGAATTTTGCTGACAACCGGTGATGGCGCTCAGGCCTTATCAGTGCGAGTGTTGAAGTATGGAAACTTAGATATTTTCTTGTGTGATTTAATTTGAAAGTTTGAAGTAATCGTTTTTATAGTTTCTTCATGAAAGACTAAACAAACAGATGCATTTTAACGCTTTTACACCTGGTTTTGTTTGCAGGTGGTGGCAAATGGAAAATATTATAGAAATTGTTATAAGGATATTTATTTATAAATTTGGTCATATATGGCGTAAATGGGTGTCCGGTGTCCGAGGAAAACAAGTTGGAAAGCATCTGAACATATCGCCAGTAAATGACGTTGAAATTTTATATAGAAGTCAAAATTTTTTGGTGATAAATAAAAGGCACGATATTGTAATAAATAGCAACGATCCTACAGTTAAGGTATGCTACATGCAATAAAACGCGATTGTTTGCCATTTGTATGTTGCGGTATGTTATGTAGTCATTGTTAACATTTGAGATCAAATAATGTTCTTGTACACTGTTTGTCTTACAAAGTCGGCTTTCCGTGTCTCCATATGTGGCAAACATATAATGCAACCTTTTTATTTTAAAGCGTTTTGTATGTCTCTGTGTGTGTTTGTCAGGTCTCCTTGCAGCTACAGCTTAGAAAACAGTTTCCAGATTTGGTAAATCCAAACCTACAGCATGACTTCTATTTTGTACACAGACTAGATTATGCTACAAGTGGCATAATCTGCATAGCATTACATAAGAAAGCATGTTCTGCAGCTACACTGGTTTTCAGTGAGAGAAAAACAAAGAAATATTACTTGGCACTGTTGCGTGGTCATGTAGCAGGTGAAATGATGGACATATATAAGCCAGTAGGTGAAGACAGTCAACAGAAGAGTGGCAATCATCGCATGTGTACTTCATCTGATCCTCACTGTATGTTTCCAAGATTCGCACATACACGAATGCTGGTATTACAGCGTGGTTTATATGATAGGTATCCAGCAACAAAAGTATTACTTAGGCCCATCACAGGCAGACGGCATCAGCTTCGAGTTCATTGTGCAGATATTGGCCACACTGTTGTGGGTGACTATACTTACAGTAACAAACAGGATGTACTTCCATATAGAATGTTTCTGCATGCTTTCAGGTGAGAGATGGTAATACCTATGAAAGTTATCCCACAAGCCTGTAGCATCTATAGTAACAATGCCTGTTGTTCATAGCAAGCAAACAGCAACCAAGTAACATGTCTGAGTTGTTGGTACTACTGTCATGTATTTGGAAGATCTTGGGATTAGATTATCAGCCCAGGGGTTTTTTTGTGTGGAGTTCCCTTGTCCCTCTAAGAATATGTCTGAAAATGCCAAACTGTACTGTGATATCCTCTTTACTTGATGCTGTATAACCTTGACAGTTCAGGAAAGGCATTCAATTGAACAATGAAATAACAGCTTCAGAGGTTGATATATTAGTTCTGTGGTGACCGATTTGAATGTCAAGTGGCAAACCACTGCGTCTTGTCCCAAGTGTTGTATGGCTTTCCTCAGCACACCCTTCCTGAATAAATGTCCTTGTACATAACAGTACTGCTTTTTGCGTGTATGTATTCTAGATATCGTTTTTGGTATTTGAATATATGGCTTCAAGTTACTGAAGTGAGGTAATTAACATTGATTTTATCAATTTGCATTGGAATTTCATCTGGCTTTCTGCTAGTCATTAAATGAGGATTGAACAGATTGTAATGGAGTGATGTGTGTTATACAGGCTGGTCCTTGCGAACAGTGTGGAGCCATTGACTGTACAGACAGTGGATCCATTTACTAGTGACATTGCTGCCAACAAATGGACTCCTGTGGAGACTTTGAATGATATTAACAGTTCTTCGTTCTCTAAACTTGATATGGAAGGGGATTACTGCTAATAAGGAGTTGCAGTAGTTTGTAACTAATATAGTTTGTGTTCAAAAGCTGTGTGTGAAGTCTGGTCATGAGAGAGTTCTTTTGCTATATATATATATATAAATCTTGTCAAGGGCATCCAGACCCTGTCTGGGACCCACCCAGTCACATATGCAGTGGGTACTGTGGCTCCTTCCCTCAGGAGTAAAGCAACTGGGGCATGCTACAGATAAACAGTGGAGTTGTGCCTCCACTCATGCATCTGGCTTAATGGAGTGCACAGTTACAACTTAACCTTTACTTTGGGAGGGGGCATGGTAGATGCTGAAGGATCAGTAATAGACGAAAAGTGACAAATGCTACTGGCATGATATGATGTAACAAATTGACAACTTGTGACAAATGTATTCGTTAAAATAATAAACGTTCCTGATCTGAAACTTTATTCATTGAAACGTGGCAAACCACGACATACATGTACTGTACAAAATATATGAATGTGTTTATATATTTAACTTTACAAATTTCTTGTAGCAGTGTAAGATTTATTGTTTCGACATTGCTGATGTAACAAACAATTTAACATTTTCCTTCACGTTTGGCCGTATTGTTGAGCTATAAAATAGAAATAAATAAAAGAGTGCTAATATTGACATTTAGGTATGTGATAAAGTATGTTAATGTTGTGTACTTATAGCATTAGGTATACTGAATTGTTATTTTTGTTTATTTGCTGCCTTAGGTGTCCAGTTTTCATTTGAGAAATTATGTTTCTAGAATGTTTTGTGCACTTTGAGTTCATCATAATGTCCAACTGAATGTTTTGTTTGTAGTTGCATATTCTAGTCATAGGCACATTCTGTAGTAAAGTAGTTTAATTAATGTATAGCATAACTCCATCTCATTGTGAAAAGATTGCATTTCCTTTATTTTGTTTTAGGAGTGTATGTTCTGTCTACATCAGAATTTGAGGAAGTGCATTGCTGGTTCTACTCCTTTCACGGTTTTATGTTCCTGTTCAGGTTTACCCATAAATAAGGGAAATGCTGCCATAGCTAGGAAGTTAGTCTCTTGCTTCTCACTGTAGAGTTCTATGTGGGATATATGATTACAAAAATGTTATGGGGCAGAATTATCTACCAGTATTTCAGTTTTTTTGATCAGTTATGATTCCACTTCAGCTTGATACTGGTCTCATCAGGGACTGGTATTTAGTCCCATATGAGGCTGCAGAACCAAGGAACTCAGTCTCACTTCATTGCTACAACAGGCTGCATACATACATACATACATACAAACATACATGCACATGTGCGCCTGCACGCACATACACATCCCATTGGTCCATCAGTCTGCGATATTGCATTTGGATTTGAAACAAATCACATTGCCTGAGAAATAAAAATGATATATGAAACTATCACTTGGCCTATATCAAAACAAGTGTTCTAAATATACAGCGAAAGATAAACAGTGTTTATAGTCCCTTTCTAATAGAGCCATCATCAGTGTTTATTACATGTAGAATACTGAAATATGTGTTCATTGAATAAAAGGATTTGTCAATTAAAAACCTTGTCAGAATTAATATAAAAGTGCTTCGTATTCTTTACTAATTCTGAAATAGATGCCAGTAATGCTTTTAATATCTTTATGCTGTTATAGTAAACACCCCCCTGATATGATGCAGAAGTTGCTGTTGATCTGTGTAATTCCATTTAATTTCATGTATTGATACTGTGCACTGAAAAGTTGAAGTGAAATGTAAATTTTGTATCAAAAAGTTCGGCAGCACAAAGGATTCAGTCTCTCCTCATTGCTATAACAGGCCAGAAAGTGCACAGATTTAAAGATGAAGGATGTATCTGGACTTGTGATCATCATGTGCTTGGTTGACAATGTAGTTCATATGTTGATAGGTTTAAATCCTGTATACACATTTATTCTTGATGCTACAATTTGTTGGCTTGTTGCCTTTATTTGCTATATGCTGTGCTTTCCTTGCACGAACAGAGATAAGCAACTTGGGGTATTTGTTAATGTGAGCTTTTCAAGAAAGTTGCACTAGGTGAACGGATTTATCCTGGAAAATAGGCAGTTTTGGCGCACCTTGTGAGGCACAGTTGGTAACAGTAGGCACAATCTGTACTTAATGTGCTCATTTTAGTAGGTGGATTGCTGTGTCATCTTATATTGTAAAACTATATTAACATGGACTACGTCTAAAGTGCTATGGTCTAGTAGCTACAGTTTCTTGCATATTTTGGACTAAAAGTCTCTATCATGTGCGCTGGATGCTATGTACAATAATAATAGGATCTCTTGTGAAGGCCTGACCAACCTATAATACAGTGCTCTTGGATGGTTGGCTGGCTGTTGATCACTACTGTAGGTGGGACTTAGTCCCGAGATCCCCGTGAATTTTAGGTCTGCGGAAACGGAGACCTGTGAACTGTTATAGGGTGAGATGTAAAGTTACGCTTCGTTTATGCAGTGTATGTATCACATGAGTATAGTATAGCAGCACGTTTGTACTCACGGAGTTGTATATCCAAAGTAGGCACTCTTATTTGTGGGGTAGTGTGGTCCACATTGAGAACTCGGTCTGAGGGTGAAAATGGTTGTGCGGATACAGTACTTGTGGTCCTTCTATTCCAGCCTTTGTGTGTTTGTAGGGTGGGGCTTGTGAGCTGGTAGCTGGCGATTTACACTCTCACTGTTTATGTATACCGTAGCATGAACTGGACGGAAAGTTCTATCACCTTGTAAACTAGTTTCCACTAGCACCATTCTTGTCGGCGTAGCGTGTGTTGAAGCGGAAATACCTTCACTGACATTGATATATATATATATTTACATATCTATACACTGTCCCTTGTTGTTACAGATCGTACTTAGTATTGGACGGAATTTAATCGCTGTTGTAGCACTTTTTTATAGTATAGAAACATTCACTGATCTTACTAGCACTGTTATGTTGGTTTAGTCTGCTTGGACTAGAATTACGAATTGTTTTCTGTCCTCCGTATGGTGTGTTTAAACGGGTGGGGAGCGTGTGTTCACTATAATGTAGGGATGTGATATTGGATTATTGTGAAGTGGCAAATGGCTGTGTGTTAGCGTATTCGGGTCTGTTTTGTTGGCAGGCTTTGTAGGGGGTGGGGGAGGTGGGAATTTTTTTATGGCTGTTGGTTCTTAGTGAGGGTGTGGAAGATTGCATTTGGAAATATGGTCTGTGGGTCGTTTAGGTGGTTATTTGCGGCAAACTCTGTATGGATGTGGAATCTTTCAATCGTGTTTAGATGGGCTCCTTTCCTATGGCAGTGTATTATTTGCATGATATTATGCATGTGGCCAAATGGGTGAGATTCCTCAATAAGGTGTTATGCGAAGCTGGAATTGTTGCTGTTGTGGCGGAAAGCTGTCATATGTTCTTTGTAACGTACGGAGAACCGTCTTCCAGTCTGTCCAACATATGTCTTATTGCAATGAGGGCAGATTAGTTTGTAGACCCCTGATAGGGAGAATTTGTCATTGGACTGGTGTCTGTGGGTGAGCAGGTTACCTAAGGTGTTTGTAGTTCAGAACGCTACCTTGAGTTCTGTCCGTCTGAAAATGTTTGTGATATATGAGGTTTCTTTGCCTGTGTGTGTGAAACTGGCCCATTTCTATGTTGGGTGGGGGGTGACTTGTTTCCTCATGTTGAGGGTAGGGGGTTTCTGTGGACGTATTGGAAAGGAATTATTGTGTAAAATGTTATGGATGATGTTTAGTTCATGTAGATACTCTTTGTGTTGCAGGTTGTAGGTGTTGAGTCTGTTGTATAGGTGTCTGATTGCTGCGTATTTGTGATGTGTGGGATGATTGGAGATGAAGGGGATGATGGTGTCTGTAAATGGGGGTTTTCTGTATATGGCGGTCCTCAAGTTTGTGGGGGTTCTGTGTATGGATATGTCCAGGTAGTTCAGGATGTGGTCTTTTTCTGTTTCAGCTGTAAACTGTAGTTTATGGTGTAGGGAATTGAAGTCCGCTAGAATCTTCTGTATGATGGTATGAATGGAGTCGAATATTAGTAAGATGTCATCTGCATTATAGTGAACACGCACTCCCCATCCGTTTAAACACACCATACGGAGGACAGAAAACGATTCGCAATTCTAGTCCAAGCAGACTAAACCAACTTAACAGTGCTAGTGAGATCAGTGAATGTTTCTATACTATAAAATAGTGCTACAACAGCGATTAAATTCCGTCCAATACTAGGTACGATCTGTAACGACAGTGGACAGTGTATAAATATGTAAATATATATATATATCAATGTCAGTGAATGTATTTCCGCTTCAACACCGGCTACGCCGACAAGAATAGTGCTAGTGGAAACTAGTTTACAAGGTGATTGAACTTTCCGTCCAGTTCACGCTACGGTATACATAAACGGTGAGAGTGTAAATCACCAGCTCACAAGCCCCACCCTACAAACACACAAAGGCTGGAATAGAAGGACCACAAGTACTGTATCCGCACAACCATTTTCACCCTCGGACCGAGTTCTCAATGTGGACCACACTACCGCACAAATAAGAGTGCCTACTTTGGATATACAACTCCGTGAGTATAAACGTGCTGCTATACTATACTCATGTGATACATACGCTGCATAAACGACGCGTAACTTTACATCTCGCCCTATAACAGTTCAATGGTCGAGACCTGCCCCCAGCAAGCCTCCGTTCCCGCAGACCTAAAATTCACGGGAAATCTCGGGACTAAGTCCCACCTACAATAGTGATCAACAGCCAGCCATCCATCCAAGAGCACTGTATTATAGGTTGGTCAGGCCTTCAGCAAGAGATCGTAGTATTATTGTACGTAGCATCCAGCGCATATGATAGAGACGTTTAGTCCAAAATATGCAATAAACTAGATACTAGACCATAGCACTTTAGACGTAGTCCATGTTAATATAGTTTTACAATATAAGGTGACACATATCAAAAATGTAACCTACTTATGGACATAGTTATTAGTAGACATGAACGATATTTTAACAACCCCCCCCCCGCAAACAGACCCGATCCACACCCCTACAAACACAAAACGTGATCTCGCACCCACCCCACCCCACAAACTAAACTTCCCACTCACATGTAGATATAGCTTAGCGTTAAGTGCTTCATGTACAACTGGAAGATGGCCAACATTGATGGCCGAAACATGTAGTTGTACTTGAGTAATAGTAAACGTACTATAAAGAATATAGTTGTGTTTGTGACGATATACATATGTACCATTAACTTGTTCTTGTTATTCGACAACACAACGGGGATGACGCACCTCAATGTAGTCGTCTACGTTTTGATAGTATGGATATTTAATAAAAGTTTATTTCGTCGTCGTATCTGTGTTGAGATATGGTGATGGAGTATATAAAATATATTGAATGTGTTCGCATTATTGGTATTCGACCATTAGTAATATGTTACGTTTGGCTATGTTGGTCACAATGTTCGTAATTGCAATTTGGGAAACGGGGTAAGTAAAATGATCAGATTGGCCATATTTATCACCTAAGGACGTAAAAATCGTAGATGTGAAAATGTGGTAGGAAATAAAATTCGAATGTTTAACACCAATTTTTTTCTAGATATACTTAATTTTATACATAGAATTGGCTAGAGAAAACTTTCAGTTCTGTCCGCCATAAGCAGGAGAAATTATATTGTCAGTAGTGGGCACCACTGCTAAGAGAAATATGGCTGCGGGTTTGAATTGGTGTGAATTCAAATTCCGTCTTTTGCTTTTGAAAAAGGGTTACCAAAGGTTTAGAAGAATTCATGCTTGCTCAAGTGTAGCTTATTGTGCCCAAGGAAATTCTGAAAGAAAGCTTAAGAAGTATACGAAAACAGTAACATTACCACGGACTGATTTTCCTTTGCGATTAGATTCTCAGAAGAAGCTAGATCGTGATAGTTTCATATATGAGGTAATCTATATATTTTGTTTTAAGATATTAGTGTAAGTTAATTATGCTTATAGCGATTTATTGCACTGTGCATTCTATACCCATCTCGCAACTTGTTCCCTAAACCACTGGTAGGCAGTGATTCCTCTTGAATTGAACGTTAGGAAACAACCTATAAGGAGCTTTTAAGTTGACGTGCATAAGTGGTGCTGGATTACCACTTCACGACCTTCCTTTAGGATCGTATTTTATAAAAATAATATTGTGAATTACCTTACAAGAGGTTTTTTTAAATGAGGAAATGATTGGTTTGTAGCAGAAGGCGACTCTTTGGGGCATTAGAAACATGGTGAACACCCCTAACAATTTGCAACACATCGGAAGAAACTGTACAACATTGGAAAGTCAAAATTGATAAATACCTGGACGTCTTAAAGTAGAGGAATTATACATGAATACAAAAGTGGCTGAATATCAGGTAGATGGAAGAATTTGGGTTGGATGTGGAAACAAATGTAGAATGAGCATTTGGATGTACATGTTCTTTGTGTGTTAAACATTTATTTACCATTGCCTTAGTAACAACAAGCATAAATTAAAGTTTTTCCTTCCAAAGCATATTACGGTAGCTGTCATTTCATATTTACCACAAATGTTCATTGTTTTTTCCCATCATACCACTTCTGTCACAATGATTCCCCCCCCCCCCCC
>Ga0209629_10002083_pt1 | contig 13332 bp, 10 predicted proteins | sample TergutCu122P5_FD_187286 | JGI IMG/M metagenome (GOLD analysis project Ga0209629, IMG submission 187286) | Cubitermes ugandensis P5 segment gut microbial communities from Kakamega Forest, Kenya - Cu122 P5 (SPAdes) (version 2) | ecosystem: Host-associated > Arthropoda: Insects > Digestive system... | reverse complement strand
CGCCGAGCATTTCTTTGTTGGCATCGCGTAAGTGAGTTACTTTCGGGTGCAGTTTTGCAATTTCCTTAACCACGTTTTCGCATGAAGTGCGGCGTTCATTGTATTCTTCGCCAAGCATGTGTGAAACGCCGGTGTTTATCAGCACAAGGCGATAACCTTTCGGGTCGAACGGAAAATATTCAAATTCGAGCGAGCGGCAGTCGAGGCGCAGCAGCGAGCCTTCTTTGCCCAAACAGGAAATGAACTGATCCATAATTCCGCATTTCACGCCAACGTATTTGTGTTCGGTCTGTTGCCCCATAAGCGCAATTTTCTTGCGGTCGAAGCCAAGATTGAAAATGTCGTTCAGCGCGAAGCCAACGCAACTTTCAAGCGCTGCCGACGAGGACATTCCCGCGCCCAGCGGTACGTCGCCCGAAATAACGATGTCGAAACCGTCAATTTTTGCGCCGTTTTCCTGCATTTCGCGGCACATTCCGAAAATGTACTGCGCCCAGCGTTCTGTGGGTTTGTCGGCTGCTTCGAGTCCAAATTCCAACTGAACTTTGACTTTTGCGGGATTTTCGTCAAGCGCATAAGCGCGGACTTTCGCCGTTCCGTTTGGTTTGATTACGCAATAAAGCGCTTTGTCGATTGCGCCGGGAAGCACGAAACCGTCGTTGTAGTCGGTATGTTCGCCGATCAGATTAATACGTCCGGGCGAGGTGTAAACAGAGCCTTCCGCTCCGTATAACTCTTTGAATTTTTGTTTAATAAATGTTGTATCCATAGTAATTTAATATTATAATAAATTTGACATCAAAATTAAGCATAAAAATTGATTATTTCATCATAAATGCAGTAATTTTGTATTTCCCTTTATGAAATTGTTACTTCATAGCTGTTGTGTGGTAATGCTTGACCTATGCAGGAAATACAATCTGTTGTTTATTAATATCTTATTCATTTTATGGTACAAACTTGTAAATAGGTTCGGGTTACGTTCGAAAAGCTGAATTCATTCTATATTGCTCGTCTCTCGAAATTTTATACTTTGCTGCGATTTGTTTCCACTTTGATACAATATCAATTGTATTTTGAATGATTGATGCTGCTTGAACATCTGTCAATCTGAAAAAAATTGCAACCATGTTTTATCCTATTCAAAAGAAAAGATTTCTTTTGAATAGGAAGAAAACAACGCTCCTATACATTGAGGTATTTCTAATCCTTCCCAATCGGCATAAACGAGTATTTCTTTATTACTGTTCATCTTTCACTATTTTCTTCTTCGGGGCGCGTTTTTTTACCAATATTTCAGCATCCTGTAATTTTCGTCCAAGCGCATCATCGGCAGCCATAATGGAAAGATTTTTTCCCAAACCCAATACAAACAACACTTGAGCATAATATCCCATTGATACATTCGGCAAGCCTTTTTCAATCTGCCAAAGCGTGGAACGCGAAAAGCCTGCCCGATCGGCAACCTGTTCAGCACTTAGCTTTCGCCGAAGCCTTGCTAATTTAATATCTTCGCCTAATGCTTCCAGAATTTTTGTTAAACGAGGAAGTAAAGTATATTTTGTTCGATTCATAATGTTTAATATTGCGTACAAAGATAATCGTTTTGTTTGAAATATCAAACATTATAATTAATTTTCCTCGTAATAATATGAATAATCAATTCCTTTCATAAACATTTCGCGGCTGTCGATTTCATCGGTCAGGGCATTTTTCAGCAAGTTTTTTATTGGAGCGCTGTTTACAGAACTCTTTACAGAACTCTTTACCCTATTTAGATTTATTATTAACCTCAGATATATATTCCTTTATCGCCTTTGATTCCATAATCGAACTTTTAACTGAAATAGTTGTACAAATATAGTGAGATTTTTGTTAAAAATAGGTTTACTGACAGATTTTTTTCTTCAGCCATCTCCATTTCCCCAAACAGTACAACAAAGATGATACAATACCGACTTACCGCTTCTGCGAATAGTTCTCAATGTCGTTGCCTTACGTAAGGGAATAATAAATAAATGGAATACCTAATTTACTTTCAACTAATTAACAGTATATTTTACTAAAAGAGTAACGAAGAAGTAACAAATTAAGAAAGTTTAACTTTGCGGATAGAGGTTTCTTGATGACAAAGGTATAAATTTCTATTCAATCCTGCAATAGTCGAGGTTTCCTTTTTCATCCGGTAATTCCGAATGCACAGGCAAACCGGACAGGCTGGTACAAGGTGAAGGTGAAGCCGGAATATTGCGGCAACACCGTTGAAGACAGCATTTACATTACGGTTTCGGTTCTGAGCGATGTCACGGCAACGGATGCAAGAAATCAAACAATGTGCGTCCGCACCGCTATCCCTGTCCTGACCCAAACGGTGTCGGGCGGCAGCGGCATATACACCTATCAGTGGCAGTCAAGTCCAGACGGAACAACGGGCTGGACGAACATTGCGGGGGCAACCGGCAGCGATTATCAGCCTGCCATTCAAACCCAGACCCCGGGCGTCTATTATTACCGCCGGATAACGACCGACCGTTGCAGCGCTCTGAACGGCAACGCTATACGCCTGACGGTAAAGTCCTGCTACGTGCCGGTAAATCCCGAGTTGATGAATAAGGGGAAAGGAGACAAAAGGTAACTCTCCATCTGGTTTGAACTGAAATTTGTTTGCAGTTCTGAAATTTGTTTTGTAACTTTGTCCTGTCGCATATTTGTTATAACTTTTGGAATTAGTTTGCAAATTTACTGAAATTCAGTGAAATGCGAAAACAAATATACTACTTTTTTACCTTTTTGAAAGGCTTATTTCAGGAGTGGAACATTAATATTATTACAATAACATGAACAGAAGATCATTTTTACAAACAATGGCAGCATCATCCATAGCAGTGATGTTACCGACAGCAGGCGCCAGCGGAATTAATTTGCCGGAAAGCCTCAGCGGCAATCAACCGGAATTGGCTCGTCACAAACTAAAAGCAGTAAAATTTACCCCTGTACAATTAAGGTATCCGCGATTGGTAGGGAAAAATTCCCGTTTGGGCGTACATGGTACAGGACCTAACGTAACGGTATGCACGCTGACCACCAATCAAGGTGCGGAAGGAGTCGCACTTCTCAGAGGAAGTACCGGAGATGCCAACAAGGTATTTGATACAATGAAAGACAAATCCGTTTCTGAATTGTTTTCGGTATCGGAAGGCACGCTTAACGAAAAGCATCTTGCTTTTGATTTCTGCCTCCACGATCTTGCCGGCGTTATCCTGAACAAGCCGGTCTATGCGCTGTTGGGAGCCGAAAAACCTATCGTTACGAGTTGTTATTCAGGCATGATCTATTTCGATGAAATGGAACCGGAAAATAAGCCTGCCGGATTGGGCAAAGTATTGGAAAACTGTCAGTGGGATTACAATTATGGGTATCGGAAACTTAAAGTTAAAATCGGTCGCGGCGGAAAATGGATGTCTAAGGATGAAGGGCTGAAAACCGATATTGCGGTTACGAAGATGATTTTCGAAAACTTCCCTGACTGCGATATTCTGGTGGATGGAAACGATGCTTTCACGGTCGATTATTTTATTTCGTACCTTGAAGGAATAGAGGATATTCCCCTGTTTTGGATTGAAGAACCCTTCCGCGAAACGCGCGAAGACTATACCAAACTCAAGAAATGGATGGTCAATCACGGTCGCCGCAATACATTGCTGGCAGACGGCGAAGCAAATCCCGATCATCAATTGGTGCTTGAATTGGGAAAGGAACAGTTGCTTGACGTCTGTATCGAAGATATTTCGGGATATGGATTTACTCCTTGGAGGAAACTGGCGCCCCAACTGAAAGCGATTGGGATGAAGATGTCGCCTCACGCATGGGGCGATACGCTGAAGTCGTTTTACTGTACCCATCTCACCGGAGCATTCGGAAACACCCCTGCTATTGAAGGTGTTACCTGTTCCTCAGATGATATAGATTTGAGCGCTTACAAGTTGATTAAAGGACGTATAACGCCTCCATCAACTCCGGGGTTCGGAATGAAACTGCTTAAATAAATCAAATTGTGCAGCAGAATGAAGGGCTTACATCACTTTGCTTTTAACTTTCCCATTTGCTAAAACCGTTTCGATAATATCTTTTTTCGACAATTCTTTTGCCGATTTGATTGCTTTACCGTTTTTCAGCGTAATTGAATAGCCTTTGGCAAGGATATATTCGGGAGAGGATATTCTAAAAAATGATTCTTTTTCATTCAGCAATGATTCGTGATTTGAAAGCATCTGTAAAGTTCTAATCTCGATTTTCAGCCGGAGTAATTCCAATCCCGATTGCTTTTCTTCGAGCAGGCTTCTGATATAGAGCGGCAAATGGGAAGCTATACTGTTTAGCCTTTCGTTGTAATTATCTAAAGTAATAAGTGCATTTTCTTGAATGCTTTCCCTGTAATCGGATAAAGTGGATGCGGTTTCTTCCATTTGTTCAATCAGGAAATCGGCAACGGCAGTAGGCGTTTTTGCACGGTGAAACGCAACAAAGTCTAAAACAGTATCGTCCCTTTCATGCCCGATACCCGTGATAACCGGTAAGGGGAACTGCGCACAGTTGGCTGCCAACTCATACGAGTCAAAAGCCAACAAATCTGATGTTGCTCCGCCGCCGCGAATGATAACTACAACATCAAATAAATCTTTATATTCAAACACTTTATCTAAAGCGGAAATAATCGACGATTCGGTTTGATCTCCCTGCATAACGGCAGGAAAAAGATGCGGATAAAAAACAAACCCTTGCCGGTTATCTGTCAAATGACGGCAAAAGTCCTCATAACCGGCAGCCGTAGCCGAAGAAATAACAGCGATTCGTTGAGGCAAATCAGGCATTTCCAATTCCTGATTCAACCTTAAAATTCCATCTTCTTCCAACTGCCGGAGGATGGCTTGCCGCCGAGCTTGCAGATCGCCAAGCGTGTAGCTCGGTTCGATGTCGCAGATATTCAATCCATAACCATAAACCGGATGAAAATCAATAGAAACATTGATTAAAATTTTTAAGCCGGAAGTGAACGTTCGTCCGGTGGTTTGCTCGAAATAAGGCTTCAGCGCTTCAAACGTATTTGCCCAGATATAGCCTCTCGCTTTGGCAATCAAACCATTGCTCAGCGGATTTTTTTCTACTAATTCTAAATAACAATGCCGGTTGTTGATGCGGACGTCAGAGGTTTCGGCTATCACCCAGTATGTTGCAGGAAAAGCGTTTTTCATTTCCTTGCCGACCATCGTATTTAATTGGGAAAGCGTTAAGAAATCCATAAATTAACTTTTAATAAATTTTCGTACAAACTGTTTATCACCTATTCGTAAAGAAACTATGTAAATTCCTTTGGGTAAAGAAGAAATATCAATCGAACCGGATAAATTAGAAGTGGTTAATAACCGGTTGCCTAAAGTGGTATAAATACTTAATAAGCAACCGCTGTATTGTTCCGAATTAGCCAAGTTCACATACAAGCGGTTATCCAAAGGATTGATTGAAATATAAACCGTACCGGAAGAAACCGGTACCGGTCGAATATCGGTATATTGCCGGAGATACGCTTTATACACATCAGCAATTCCATAACCCATCAACGAATCCGGATTTTGAAAAAGATTGGCTGTTTCCCTGAGTAATTTCAACATCGCGAAACTGTTCAAGTCTGGCAACGCTTCCCATAAACAAGCGGCTAAGCCTGCCATTATCGGCGTTGAAAACGAAGTCCCGTTCGATTGAATAATTGTTCCGGAGCTTTCTATCACACTGACATTTGAGCCCATCGCCATCACATCGGGTTTTATCCGGTTATCGGCAGTAAAACCAATAGACGAAAATGAGGAACGAATCGAATCCCCTGTAATGCTTCCAACAGTGATAATATTCTCTGCATCGCCGGGGAAAATAATTTTTCTCCATGTTTTATTTCCCTCATTTCCTGCCGAATTAAACAATAATATTCCTCGTGAAGCAGCCAAATTGGCAGCCCTGCTAATCGGAACAGATTTTCCGTCTAATTGCGCAAGTGTGTGGTTCATTGTCGAATCATCGAAAACGTAGTATCCCAACGAGCTGGTAACAATATCCGCCCCCAGACTGTCGGCATATTCAAGAGCAGCAACCCAATAGTCTTCTTCTTCCGGAAATTCATCGCCTTCCACTTCCGTCCGGAAGAGATAATAATCGGCATCCGGCGCCGTACCGACCATTTCGCCCGATTTATCGGATAACATGCAGGAAAGTACCCGTGTCCCATGATCGATTCCTTCCCTCAGTATATCAGTCGTTTCATGATTGAAATTCTTAACTTCCTTAATATGTCCCTGATTGAAATAATCTATTTTATCCACGTTATTAAAACCACCGTCCAACACGGCGATAGTTATTCCTTTTCCACGAAATCCCGCATCCTGTAATAAATATCCATTATCTAAGGCAATTTGAGTGAAGCCGGCGCCATAACTGTTAATTGTATTTTTCCGTAAATCAGGCTGTAAAGAAACATTCACAGGAACTTCCGTTTCCGGCAAGACTCCTTTCCAAACGCAATATACCGAATCAACAAAAGGCAAGCTTTTCAAACGGGGAAGAATCGTCAGAGTATCAGTAACGTGAACCACAACGGTTTTCACCCATTTGCTGCGAGACCGGATAGTTGCTCCGGTTTCCGCAATTGCCTCCAAATAGGCGGGATCTAAAGGAAGATCGAAGCTATCGACCGGCAGATTCTGACGATTTCTGCGCTCAATGGATTTAGCAGAAAGAAAATCTTCCGGCTTAATGGTCGAAAAAGGCGGATTCCCTTTGTCTTTCAACTGCAAGCGATACATCCCCGTTTCCTGCGAATGTAAAGAATCGACAGAAAAAAAGAAGATAAATGCGAAAAAAGTCGGGAGCAGTTTCATTGAAATTTCTTTTGTATCATTCGAGTAATTTTTTAACATATTCAAACACAGTATCTTTTCCTTTTCGATAATCCTCCAAAGTCTGTTTTACCTGTATATCCGGTGAAACGCCAACGGAATGATAACCGTCCAAGTCTTTTCCAACAGTCATAACAAAGTCAAACATTGATATATCATGTAGATCTATATGGGACATATCACCATTGGTTCCCGATGTATTAGTTCCGACGAGTGTTGCCAATTTGTTCTTTTTTAGTGTATTGACAATACTTTCTCCATAACTGACAGCATTCTTATCAATTAAAGCATAACAGGGAATATTTTTTAAAGAAGGTTGTTTCGCTGGCATCATTTCATCACCCGTCCAAATTACATATTCTTGATTAGGAAAATATCGGGTAGGAAGCTTATAGTTTCCCCAGCGAATAGAGTCGGCAGATAAATGCGGAAGAATATCTGCGGCTTCGGGAGCAGGATATTCGCGTAATTCAAAAATCAGCGCTTTTATACTGTTTGAATGAGAAGAAATAAAGTCGCTGAAGGTTTTCTCTTTCAAACTATCAGATGAAAGTGCAATATAATAAATCCCGTTACCCAGATTGTTTATAAATTTATTTTTCTTAGTATATGTTTTTAATATTTTTCCCCAACTACGATCAGCTACATTATTGTCAAATTCAATATGATCGCCTGTAGAAGATTCAAATACAAAGCGAAAAACAGAATCTTTTTTTTCGGTCGAAAATCCGTCTGTTAGAAATCGGTCTTTTCTTGTTATGTCATTGGAAGAAGTAATGTATTTTAATTTCATCGACAAAAGAGAATCAACAGGAATACTATTCACAGAAACCAATCTGTCGCCACGTTTTATGATTCCCGTATCACCTGTATTTATATTCTTTCCTTCCAAATCAAATCGGCTTACAATCGTATCTTCAATGAAATCCAAAGCGATAAGCGGATGTTGGGAAACAGAGAGGTATGTAACCATCATTTTTGAATTACCTGTAATATTTGTATATTCTATTGCATGCCCGTCTCGAAAATTTGCCATAAATTCTTTGAGAATATAAAAAAAAGATACAAATCTTTCTTTTAAATTTTCTTCTGCAAATTCATTTGTAATATTCTCGTCTATTTTATTTAAGTAGGTTAACAACAATTGATTCATTTTTTCATCGGTAAATCCTTCTTCTTTTAAGTAAGGATAAAAATGTTTTATTATGTTCCATCTCTCAATCAAGTTAGCTTTAAACAACGATTTATCTTGATGAAAAATGGGCATATAAGAGCCATATAAATCATTTGTATTTTTGGGGGCTCTAAAACTTTTATATAATACTTTAATAAATGGGTATTTTGTAATACGAATGTCGATTGTATCAATTGTTTTTATTAGATTTTTTAGTTCTTTGTTATACTGTTTATTTTGTTCAGATACAGCAATTGGATAATGTAAATATAAATCGTTTAATATTTTATAAGAATATAAAGAATCAATGGCAGGTGTTTGGTCATTACCTTCTTCATAAACAATTTTTGAATAAAAATTATCTTTTCCTGTATATAGTTTTTGACTACCGAATCCGTAATGCCTGTAAAACCAAGCTTTACCGGAATTGTTTTTTTTTGTTAAAACCGATTGAACAGGAGGTGATTGTGATTCCTTAGTCAGTTGCATATCCGGAATCAAGGGTCGAAACGTTTTTTCTAAAAAAATCCGTATCGAATCTTTATTCTCGGGTATGTATTGCGATTCTCTCAGCGCATACATTAAAAACTTATCCCAATTCAATTTGCTTAATTGTTTATTTGGATTGAAATATCGCGCGTAACCATACATATTGGCAATCGCTGATTCCAAATTTCTATTGACTGCCGGAATCCGGTTTTTTTTATTTTCAGCGGTAACTTGCGTGCATGAAAATAAATAAAGAAAGAAAATGAAAGATAAAAATTGTCTTCTTGACGTTGATTTCATATTTTCTTTATTTTTTTATTCTCTTTATGATTGTCCGTATTGTTGTTGCATGTATTGTATAGCTGAGGAGATTCGAGTTTCGAAACTATCAAAACTTCCTTCAATGGAAATACAGCCTTTATATTTTATCTTTTTCAACGCTTTGAAATAAGGGGTAAAATCATCTCCTTTGGTTCCGGGAGCAGAACGTGTTTCCTTTTCAGCAATATGACAATGTTTGATATATTTGCGATATTTAATAATATCCGATGCCGGTTCATTTTCCTTCAACATGTGGTATATATCACATATTAACTGAATATTCGGATGGTTCACAGCCTTTACAATCTCGGCTCCTTCGCTTAAAGAATTGATTATATTGGTTTCTTTCGTATTAAGCGGTTCAACCAAAACAGTCACCTTGTATTTTTTTGCCAAAGGAGCAAGTCGTTTACAAAGAGAAATAAATTGCTGTGTCGCCTCCTGTTTGCTAAAATTATCAGGAACCCGGCGAGCGCCTCCGCTACCGAATACTATAAATGGTATTCCTGCTTTTTGCGCCCTGCTAAATGCTGTTTCCGCCCAGACCATTATTTCATCATTTTTTGGTTCAGGACCGGTGACTTTCAGGTTCCCCGGTAAGAAGTAGATGCAAGAGATAATTTTTGCATTCAACCTTTTTTGTTCCTTTAAGTTAATCTGAAAAATCGAGTCGTTCTTATCCGGGACGAGAAAATCAGTAACCCCTGGTTCAATGTATTCATATCCGGCTTGGTGAATAACCGGATACTGCGACAACTTAGCACATATCCCATATGCAGGTCTATAATCTTGACCTGCCACAGATAAACAAACCGATAAAAAAATGAGTTGAATAATATACCGCATACCGTTCAAATAATTACACAAAGTTAATACATTTATTTTGTTAACAGTTATAATAGAAAAATTTTTCTATGCGACATATTTTATCAATTATCATCGTTTAATCCCCAAAGTCAGATGCCACAGATTTAAAGGTTGTTCGATCTTTGTTTGAAAGGGTGCATTCTTCTATATTTTTTGTAAAAAGCAAAAAAGTGTTACCTTTGCAAACATAAATACAATTATAGAAACAATGATATTATCTTTTGTTACTTGGAACGCCAACCCCGTGGCTTTTACGCTTCCTTTTGTAGGAGAAATTCGCTGGTATGGAATCGCTTTTGTCATCGGATTTGCGATAGGCTTGTGGATTGTTCAGAAAATCTGGAAAAATGAACAACTGCCCGAAAATTGGTACGATAAACTGTTTATCTTCGTAATTGTTGCAACAGTCGTCGGCGCGCGCTTAGGACATGTTTTATTTTACAGTCCGGGGTATTATTTCTCGCATCCCATTGAAATTCTTTATATCAGGGAAGGCGGATTAGCCAGCCACGGCGGCACCATAGGAATCATTATCGCCGTCTGGATTTATTCCAAAACCATCACTCACAGAAGTATGCTGTGGACTTTCGACCGATTGGTCGTTCCGGTGGGTTTTGTCGGGGCATTGATTCGATTGGGAAATCTGATGAATCACGAAATCTATGGACACGCAACTAATCTCCCTTGGGCATTCCGATTTATCGAAAATATACCTTCCTGGTTGAAAGGAAATATTCCTGTTTATTCCGTTCCTTCCCACCCGACCCAACTTTACGAAGCCGCCTGTTATATTCTGACTGCTTTCATTTGTTTGTATATGTATTGGAAAAGACAAGATTATAAGTATGAAGGACTTATCTTTGGCGTATTCCTGATCGGTATTTTTCTTTCTCGCTTTGTTGTGGAATATTTCAAAAATGTTCAGGAAAGTTTTGAAGAAGGTATGGTAAATTCCATCGGTATAAATATGGGACAATTACTGAGCGTTCCATTCATTCTTGCCGGAGTTTGGCTTGTTTACAGAGGGTTGCAGGCAAAGAAAACAATTCCTCCGACAAGTCCCGTAAAAAATAAACCCGTAAACAAAAGAAAATAAATGATAACGGTTGAAATAATTACTATCGGCGACGAGTTGCTGATCGGACAGGTTATTGATACCAATTCTCCGTGGATGGCGCATGAATTGAATGCGATTGGTTTCGACGTCCGTTACAAGACGACGGTCGGCGATAATGAAGAAGATATTCTGAGCGCCTTTGCAAAATCACTCGAACGGGCGCAGGTCGTTTTGGTTACCGGAGGCATCGGACCAACCAAAGACGACATTACAAAGAAAACGCTTTGCAAGTTTTTTAATACATCATTAGTTTTTGACAATAAAACGCTCGAAACTGTAGAATCAATTATTCGCGGATATGGACGCGAACTGAACGAACTCACGCGCAATCAAGCCTACGTTCCTCAAAATTGTACGGTTATCCAGAACCGGATGGGAACGGCTCCCGTTACCTGGTTTGAAACAGAAGGGAAAATTCTGGTTTCAATGCCCGGCGTACCTTACGAAATGAAATGGGCGATGCAGGAAGAAATTCTTCCCCGCTTGCAAGCATTCTTTCATTCCGCAGACTCCATTCTTCACAGGACATTTTGGGTAAAGAATTATCCGGAAGCGCTTTTGGCTATGCACTTGGAAACATTCGAAAACGAACTGCCGCCGAATATCAAACTGGCTTATTTGCCTACATCGGGATTGATTCGCTTGCGGCTAACAGGTAAGGGAGAGGATGCAGAAAAACTTTCCTTGCAAATCGAGGAACAGCGTAAAAAATTACTCGATTGTTTAGATAAGGATATTGTTTCCGAGATTGATGATAATATGGAAAACATATTAGATAAACAATTGAAAGAAAGAAAATTGACCTTGTCACTTGCCGAAAGTTGCACCGGTGGAAAATTAGCCAGCTTATTTACTGCTATTCCGGGTTGCTCAAACTATTTCAAAGGAGGAGTCGTCTGTTATTCCAACGAAATAAAACAACGGATATTAGGCGTAAGTTCTTCGCTTCTGGATGCGTATGGAGCTGTCAGCCAACAAGTCGTAGAGGCTATGGCAGCAGGCGCTTGCTTGACCTTCCAAACGGACTGCGTCATTGCCATTTCAGGTATTGCAGGTCCCGATGGTGGAACCCCTGAAAAGCCCGTTGGAACGGTTTGGATTGCCGTAGCCTATAAAGATCGTATCGTTTCGCAAAAATATCAATTTTCTCAAAATCGCGAAAGCAATATTTTAAGAGCTTGCAATAACGGAATCAGGATGTTATTAGAAATAATTAACGAATAATCAAAAAAAAATTCAGAATTTTTGTCAAAAATTTTTTTATTCAAAAAATAACTCTACCTTTGCTCCGACATTTGAGTTTTTTAGGACAGTTTTATTTCTTTTTTCGAGTTCAGATATTCGTTTTAGTATTAAGCCTGTGATAATCCTCAACTGAATTTTATTAATTTATTCACTTTTTATTATTTGTAAATGAACATTTTTGTTGCAGGCTTGAGTTTCAAAGTAAACGACGCCGATTTAGCAAACCTTTTTGAAGAATACGGAAGTATTACTTCAGCAAAAGTTATTACCGACCGTCAATCCGGCAGGTCCAAAGGTTACGGATTTGTGGAAATAGCCGACAATGAAGCGGCTGAAAAAGCAATTGCCGAATTAAATGGAGCTGAATACGATGGGAGAACACTTTCCGTTTCCGAAGCAAAACCGCGTGAAGAGCGTCCGCGCAATTCATTCAGCGGAGGAAATCGTGGTGGTGGTGGGGGATATCGCAACCGGTATTGATTTTTAAGCTTGGGATGAGGCTATATAAAAGCCTCATCTCTTTTTGTAAAGCCTTAACAAGGAAAGAGATTTTCATATCTTTCTCCTGTTTTTTTATTAAGAGAGATTCTCTTTAGTCGAAGTGTAAACCTGTTTTTCATTTAGTGTATTTTTTCTTATTATTGTTTACACTGACAAATATTTACCGCAGATCCGATAGAAGGGAAGTATTTCATCAGTATTCCGCCGGAAGCGCTTCCAACTGCACTCTTGAAAATACGGGACCGTCTTTGCAGACATACATTTTTCCGACATTGCACCGTCCGCATTTCCCTACTCCGCATTTCATACGATTCTCAAGCGTTGTATAAATATTTTCGGGTTTGAAACCCAATTTGTCTAATACGGGAAAAGTGAATTTTATCATGACCGGAGGACCACAAACAACAGCTACTGTATTTTCCGCCGAAGGAGCAAGTTTTTCCAATACGGAAGGAACAAATCCGACTTCGCCTTTCCAGTCCGGCGTTTCTCCTCCAGGGTCAACCGTCAGGGTGAGTTGCACATCCGGACGTTCTTCCCATTCTTTCAGTTCCTGTTTATACACCAAATCATCAACCGATTTGGCGCCGTAAAGTATTTGAATATTTTTGAAATTATCGCGCGTATCGAGTGCATTCCAGATGACGCAACGCATGGGCGGCAAAGCGATTCCG
>Ga0209629_10002082_pt1 | contig 13333 bp, 8 predicted proteins | sample TergutCu122P5_FD_187286 | JGI IMG/M metagenome (GOLD analysis project Ga0209629, IMG submission 187286) | Cubitermes ugandensis P5 segment gut microbial communities from Kakamega Forest, Kenya - Cu122 P5 (SPAdes) (version 2) | ecosystem: Host-associated > Arthropoda: Insects > Digestive system >... | reverse complement strand
CAAGTGAATAAGGAAGCCAATGGACAAGAACTGTTCCAACATCAACTGTGATTTTAATGTCATTTCATTAAAAAAAAACAACTTTACATCAAGACAGCACACGTCTACGTATGCATAAATCACATGATACTCAGTAACACTCATGGGTTTTATGTAGCGGTACTTCAGACGCAAGTCACCAAACATCCCCACTTGTAACAGACAATACAGTGAAGACGGGAGACTAGGACTCTTTACCGTGAAACCTGACAGGCCTGCCTACTGTTACTCCAAATAAACTAGCGTGCCCACACATATCAATCCATGCCACAATTTGAGGAATTAAAAGTCTGTGTTTTCCCCAGTGTTATCAACAAACACTGTATTTCTGTGAGTGGGGTTTCTCATACCCTTGCAAAGAAAAAGTTCAGAATGTGCCCATACCTGCACAGATGTAGCAACGGTAATTCTGCAGGCTGCTGTTACTTGAAGTGGTTGCAGCCAAATTCTGCTGCCCACTGCCATTCTGTTCTGAAGTAGCAGGTCCAGGAGATGCAGTTGTTACATTTCCTGCACTACTGCTACGTACTGATCCTGTATCTCCCGTACCTCCAGTGGACACTTTCCGCTTTGCTGTTGAGACGGGAACTCCAGAACTTGGATTTTTACTGCTGGCACCCAATTCATATGGCTTGAAACGTATATCACTTCCACTTGCACTAGCTGGTGATTTAACAACTGCAGGGCGTGGAGAGAGGCCTTGCCTCCTACATAATTCACTGTCTTCCACCGGATGACTATATGTCCCACCTCCACTAAAAACTTGATGTTTCTGAGGTATTGTTTTGAAGCAAATTGAACACACCTGCAACAGAATAACATCATGTTAATATGTGGCATAAAAGTACACATTTCTTTGTATCAATCAGACTACGAGCTGAACAACTGAGTAATCAGGGCTTGATGTCCACCTGAGCACAGAATTTTCTCTTGTGCACACTGAAAGCTTGTCTCTTGAACTCACCCATCCTTGTGTCCAATGGTTACAATGATGGTGAGATTTCAGTTTCTCAGACTGGGGCTGATGAAGATTCAAGTCTTCTGGGATACGATGTCATGTCAAGTGACAAACTGCTACTAATGTTCTAGAGAAGTGTGCTGCCTACACCATATTAGCACCATCAATCAACATGACTTCAAAACCCATAAAACTGACTCTCCATATAGGGGTGTCGGACTCAGGCAAAATGACCAAGGCACAAAACTGACAATTAATCTTCAGCTACCACTTAGGTTAATGTGTGGAGCTGTGTCTGTATCTCCACTGCCCCATACACTTTCACATCAGGGTCAACCCTACTTTTTTACTACGGATGTACTCCTCATGGGACACAATATGCTTATGGGAAAGTGCCCAGATTTTCAAGCTTTGTTGTTCTGTAAAAGCCTTTACTGGAAACATGAATGGAACTGAAAGCTTCATCACTGCATTCACAGAACCATGCAACATTTCCCCATTTTGAGTCAGGTGAGTCCAATTCAACACCCAATTTCTTTAACCTTTATCCTACTGGGGTGAGTATTAAAATTTTGGCACTTGTTTTATGGAAAAAGCACAACTTGAACAGAAAAAGATAAAACTTTTGAAATAAACTGCAGTTTGTAGGAAATAAAACAGGGATTATGTAGCATGTCTTAAAATGCGGTAAATTTCCTTGTTGCCTAAATATATAAAATGTATTTCTAAAAGTTTTCCAAAATGCATTCACATACTTATGCAGGTCTTTAAAAGATTAAAGAACCATTCCAATATTAGTTCAAAATCTCAGCCACGGTCTTTACAAAGTTGTCGCATTAATGAAGCTCATCTAAAAGCATTACACATAATTCCATTCATTCAGTGGGGAAAAAAAATAAAACCAAACTTGGTTGGGTTGTTATGCCATGTAGTTTGACAAACAAATACCAACATTTCCAAAAAAAAGAAACTATGCCTCCACCTTCAGTGCAGAAAAATGGAGGAGGCAGCGAGTTCTTCCACGCATTGGTAGGAATCTACCAGACTAAACAGCATCACATTCCCAAAGAAGCATACTAAACTACTTCACCAATCCATGACATAAACTGGAACACACCTGGACTGCTCCTTGGGCAGAAATAGGAAGAGCCCCTGGTGGTCGCTGTAATGAGCTTATGTTTGGGAAATAACGTTCATTTTCTGGATTTGGACAACAGTAGAGCAAACGAATTGATGATGAAGGATATTCAAGAGCACATGTATAGCAAATGAACGTTGTGTTATCTAGTGCAGGAGCTGGCCTCTTCCTCAAAGCATAATTACGTTCCGAATGAGGCACACCCTGTGCTGCATACGCATGCCACTGTTGTAGGAGATGGCGCTGACATGCTTTGCATGCCTGAACCTGCAACAATATAAATATACTTACAGTTACACATACAGAATTCCGGCACTTATTACTGAAGCATTTACTTTCTATCCAATAGCACATTTTCAGCAGCATTAACAAAAATATGCAAGATTTTGAGGTCGTGACAGCAGTCCTGATGATGATTCAAGTCTTGTGGACTATGATGCTGTGTCAACTGATAAATTGATACTGACATTAGAAGAGGCCGGCTGCCTCCATCTTGGACTCCTGAGATCCTGCAGATAGTGTGAACCAGCTTCTCATACAAACCAGTAATTATTTACCACTCAAAATGGAATCACAAAGCTCAAACATCCTCAAAGCTCCATGAGACACTAGTAACCATTAAACAATCAACATGACATCACATCTCAGGACACCTGAACCTTCCCAAACATCTCACAATGAGAATACATGGAAACGTATTATTTCACCACCTCATATTTTAGTAAAGGGTGTTAGAAAAAACTGAAAACAAAGTGATACTTCAAGAACAAATCTGTGTCTATCATCTAGCCCCTCTGCATAAGAAAATTCTTTGGCTGCACACAGAAGAGGCAGCTTTCACAGATGTAATACTATTATATTTGCTGCCCAGCTGGTCCTCTAGCACTCAGGCTGAAAGTGGGGTTATGTGTCCTTCACCAAAGCCCAATGCATGGACTAATAATCAGGGAAGTGACAGAGATTGAGCTCCATCCCATCAACATGAAAAGGGAATTTTGAGGTGTGTCATCCCCATTGTGTTGTCAAATAACAAGAACAAGCTAAATGGTATATATATATGTATATATGTATAACAGGGACAGTGAAAAATAATATAGTGCCAGTGAGTGTGTACCGTTTCAACACTCGCTACGCCAACATAAATAGTGCTAGTGAGAACAGTATTACAATGTGATATAATTCCATCCAGCACATGCTACGGTCTACATAACAGTGATAGTGAAAAGTGCCAGTGACCAGCAAACAAGGCAAGCACGCACGCACGCACGCACGCGCACACACACACACACACAGAAAAGCAAGACCACAAGAACTGTATCCTCACAGCTGTTCTTGCCCAGTTGGTACCAGCGTCCTCAAAGTGGACTACATCACCACACAAATAAGACAGCCCACATTAGAATATACAACTCCTTCACAAGTCAAGACCTGCCCCAGCAGGCCTCCTACCCGCCTACCTAGAAATTACAGAAGATCTCTGGGACCACTCCCACCTACAATAAAGTTGTCAGCACCCAGCCACCCATTCAAGGGCACTGTATATAGCTTGTTCAGTTCCTTTTAGCAAGTGAATGCAGATAAAGGACAATGTACATAGCATTCAGCACATAAGATAGCGACTTGCAGTACAGATAGTAGAACAATAAGACCCAAATATGTAAAACTGTGTATACAATACCATAGCACTTTAGACTTAGTCCATAAATAATATAGTTACCAATATAACATTGTACATATCAAAATGTAACCCACTTATAGACATAACTGTAAGTAGACATGGATGTTACTTTAACACAATTCCCTAAACAGCCCCAGTCCACACCCCTTTCTCCATCACAAAATGAGATCTTGCACCCACCCCACCCCACAAACTGTAAACTCCCCACACACGTAGGTATAGCTTATTGACAAGTTCCTCATGTACAACCTGAAGATGGCCAACATTGAGGGCCAAAACATGTAGTTGTGACTTAGTAATAGTAAACATACTACAAAGAATATAGTTGTGTTTGTGACAATATGCATATATACCATTTAGCTTGTTCTTGTTATGAACAGGAAAGATGGCCTGGTCTTTGGCAAATCATAGAAACCCATTATTCACTCCTTAAAGGAACAGAGAAAAAAATCCTCATGAGGATACAGAACAGCAGCATTATGGCCCTTTTCAGGGTCCAAAGATCAGACTCTCCTTCCACCTTACCTTCTTCAGTTGGCTCTCCCTCAGTCTCTTAACTTCCCAGTTAAGTCCATGTTTCTTGATTTGCTCCATCCTCCCACTCCTCTATGGTGCTTTTCTTTCCTCTAATGAGTTGTACACATGACTCTGCCCACCCCCAACACCTCCCCTTCTACTGGCCAATTATGATTATTGCCTAGCCTGCATTTTTTTCTACATAATGTAACCAATCTCCCAACAAATTATTCCTCAACTACCCTGAAGATGAAGGCAGCAAGCTCCACCAAAACGTTGGTAAAAATGATCCATCAATATGACATCATATCACAGAAGACCATGATCTACATCAACAATGCAATGACAATCTCAAATCACACAGTAATAAACAGTTTCTAACAATAAACCTGCAATATGACTATAAATACATGAAAGAAAGTGAAAGTCATAGACATAAGCATACGTCTGCATGAACATAAAGCAAAAATTATGTAAGGAAATTAGGAGAGAACGGAGATTACCCTTTTAAAGACCAAGTTTAAATTGTGAATACATCCCAGTGGACTAGGGTTAAATTCCATGACCACTGCTACTAGTGCAATTTTTTTATGAATTTGGTAGACGCTGGGCCACTCATCATGACAGTCCACAATGACTTACATCACCACACCAAATGAAATTCTACATTCCGCACACGTGTATGTCTGTGTTCCATACGGTTCTCAGAACAGGAATTATGTCCCTACACAGCATTAATTCATTGGTTTTTTTATGACCAAGACAATGTGAATTTACCACACGGCATAAAAATCTTTAAATACAATTCTAGGTAATTTTAGTCTTTAAAGAGTTCAACAAATGGACTGATACAAGCACATCTCATCAAAGCAACTGATAAACATCCAGCCTGTATTTTTTTCTCTGCACTCTCCCCTATGAAGCAGTACTGCTGTGACTTGAATCAACATGTTCAATGACTGCACCACTGGTAGAAGCATGTGTTTGGTACTTGGCAAGTGCAGCCTGTGGTTGTTCTGGAGGTGTGATGTCATTATATTTCCTCCAACTCCATGCCAACTTGAATCCCAGTGACACAGCACTACAACTGTTGCATACGAAGAATGCGAAACAAAATTTATAATATTATTAGTAACAAATCCACACACAGGCAAAGCACGTGAGCAACAGCATTGTTGTACTGGAGAAACCAATCATCAGCATACCACTTCTCATGATTTTCCTGCCACACATCTTCCTGTACACAATACAGAATACCTAAGTTGAAATGCTAGGTCACAATTTGTTCCTGAAGGACAAATTTATACACATGATTCCATATAAATGTTGAAAAATAAATCAGTATGCCTTCACACTAGAATAAATATGCCTGATGCTCTTCAGGCACAGAGATGACAAGCTCCTCTGTTTCAGGGTCGTACACATAAACCCATGTTTCGTCACTTGTGATGACCTCCAAGAGGAACAGCAGGGCTTTCAAAGAGTTTCCTTAAGGTCTGAAGAAACAATGACAGGATTCTTCCTTTGCTTGTCAGTCAGCAGATGAAGCATAAATTTTGCATAAATGCCGTGCCTGTTCAGATTGCATCAAATTCTATGCCATAACACCAATGATATTCCTGCCCTATTATGCAAATCACAGACGGTGGTGACAGACGCCACATTTTCATCTGCAAAACAAGCTCCTAGATTCACACCACATTATAATCGGTTTTGCTAGTGAACAGATATCCTGAATGATCAGTTTTATAAACAGATCGCTCAAATTCTGAACATGGTAAACCTTCCATATGTGTAAGCTCTTCTCATTGTTTCCTCTATAACAGCAAGTTTTAACATCAAGTGAGTTTCTGTAGCAGGTACACATAAGTTGAAGCAAAACTTTATCCACATGCACTTTCTCTTGTAACTGTCACTTTCTGATAAGCCACAACTGGAAAGCTTACTGTGTGAAGCGTTACCTTCAGAGTGAAACAAGCTACAACACAGTAATAAACATAAAATGACTTGGCAGGTTTAACTGTACCTCCCTCTCTGAGATAAAGTATATCCTAATGGCAGCAGTGTCTCACATTGCAGTCGGTGCAGAAAATAAATGATCACACAGCATACGGTTTAGATACCAAAATACACCGTACTTTAAGAAGCATATCACATTACTAGATAGATTCCAGGTGATCCCCTGTGGCCCACATTGGTCTGGGTATAAAAATTTAAGACTCCTTACAGTCACATACAACTTAATTTTGCCCATGGGTCATACTTTTCTAGCCCATAAACCCACCATGGTTCTTCCAAAATATGCACAACACAAATTTTTAAATCTCTGCATGGGTGTTTGTTTATCCTGGTTTGGTTTACTATAATAAATATCATTCTCTTGTATTTTCATTACCTCATCGCAGGATAAGAATCAAACTTAAGGAATTTTTTAATAAATCTACAGACTGACCGCCTACAAACTGATGGTAGGTGGCAATGAAATTCCCAGATCACTAGATGGAAATAATACTGACATTATTTACCCATTCTATCAGGGAGCAGGCTCAGCCAACACAGCTGATTTACAGGTACTGAAATAAAGAATACTTTGTCTCCTCTTCTCCTGCCCAGAAATTATATTTTGTATAACATGTCAATGAAATATACACAAAATACTGAAGAAATGAAAAGGAGATAAAGGGCTGTTGCCTTTTCAGGAAGGGGGACTGAGAAATGTGCCATCCCTCAACAAGTTCAACAGAAACCCTGTGTGTTCACTAATTTTGATATAATTACCATGTTTAAAGACACATTTTCCAATTTAAAATGTGACAACAATATTTGATTCTGTGAATGCAACAGACTGTTTACGTGAAGCTGGGCTTTTGCTAGAAGAGTTCAAAACCAAAATTCAAGATTTTACAGGAAACACACAAGGGCCAGTTTCTGAAAACACATGGCAGCACAGGTGCGTAAATCATAAATTACAGCAGCTGAAAAATTCAGGCAGTCTGACATGCAATAACAATAAGGGGAGGAAAACTGAACACAGGATTATTTACCGAAAATAAAAAGTCAAAAATTCTTTACCATAGAGGTGCTATGAATATTTGTACAAACATGGAACCTCCCACAACAATCACTGATCACAGCTGTTATTATAAATTTCTTTCACAGTTCTTAACAAGCAAGCATATTCCATTCCCCCCTTTTCTGTGTCCCATTTTCTTTGACAATGTTATTCCATTTCTACAATCTGCACAATAATATTAACTCTTGCATATAGATGATTTATATGTATGGATGCAATGTTACACAACTGCACAATCTTCACAATCATGTAGTGGCAATTGTGGTGCAATACAGTAATTCATTTTCCCACATTTTTAGCCCCTCTGTCCACCTCTCAGTGTATCACTGCAAAATACTGTGGTGGTAGTGGTGCTAGGTACTACATTGTTACTAAGTAACACATCCCAAAATTGAAAGAAACTCTAGTAAATTTCCGGAACTGATTCCAATCTCCATCCAAATTATGTGTATGAACCAACAATTCCCATATTTAATATTATTCATTTCTTGCATATGTTGGTATATATGAATGATCAAAAATTACATTGTCTGACGACAATGTATTGATTGTATCTGGTAAAGTACTTTTAGCTTGGATGACTAAATTTCAATGCCTGTGTATATTACTCATTCTGTTGCTATGAAACATACTTTTCTTTCTCTTTGTGGCATGCTGTCAACATTCCAATTCTTACGTGATCAACATCATAACATTTTTGGCATAAGTTAATTTATTTATGATTTATTTCATGATGTAAGTAGCACAGACTATATATATATATATATACATGCGTGCATATGTGTGTGTGTGTGTGTGTACGTGGGGGGACCCAAAAAAAACCGGACTGGTTTCGGAGAGCTCTTCCTAATCGTAGTGGAGTGTTCCCCTGCTAGGTGAGTGTAGTTGCACCCTTCACGAGTCAGTAGCCGGGCGGACGTCGCCGTAGAAGGTTGTACGGGCTTGTGCTGTCAATTCTCCCAAGTGGTGTCAAGTTCCTCTTGCGAAATCGTGATGTCTGACCGTACCGAACAGCGAATATGCTTGAGATTTTGTTTCCGTCTTGGAAAAACGGTCACAGAAGCACATGAAATGCTTCAGAAAATTATTCCTTGCAGGCCTCAGTAAGATTACATAGCCATGCTGGTTGTTTTCAAGAGTAAGGATTCCAGCATTTCCCGCCTCCTATACATTTACCATAGACATCAAACATCTTCTGATGCTCTGTTCCATTTTTTCCTCTCTACATTCAATAATTCTGAACTTAAAGATGAGAATATCTCATTCTGGGCACTCACAATGCTGCATATGATATACACACAGCTGGAAATTGAGCCTACAGGAAAAGTAAAAGAATAATTTCTGAATATAAATGACATTACAAGTGTGCAAGTCACAAATTATACAACAAGCAAAAAACATGCTTCATTTCAAGATAAACAAATTAAAAGTACCAGACTTCCTAACATGCAACAGATACGATCTCCATACGATAGCACTCTATATAAGCATGTACAGAAACTTTCCCACAAAAGCACATCATTTACCTAATGCACTGCATCCCTTGAAATTCAATATAAAAAATAATTTACTCATTTAATATCTATTTATTTATGCCTTTATGTGGAGAGGTAACTAACCCGTCCAGCTGAATCCATGGGCCGTGATCGTCCAGGCCGAGGGTGCAGCATAAGAGAGGGGAAGAATGGAGGTGGGGATGATGACTGAGACTGGGGCGAGGGAATGGGTTTAGCTGCAATATGACTTAGTGAGCCACGCTTGTATTCATCACCACAGACATAACACACTTCTGTGGCAGAGTTCTTGTCAGGCATACTCAGATCCAAAATGTCTGCACCTGTCACACTGCTACCACTACCACTGGCTGGATAACCACCTGTACAACCACAGAAGTCAACATTATAAAATATTACAACAACAGAGGCAATGCACTTCTTAATATTTTAGACGTCAGCTGAATACCATCACTGCAGCAGCTTCTTTGCACACTGCCTAGTGGCTGGATAAATAGTGTATAACATAACCAACGCTCATTCTGTCTCCATCTTCAAGTGAAAGGCATTCGAAGAAGACTGCAGACACAGCTCTTCTTTATCACTGACAATCTATTAATTTCATTTATGGATGGAGACAAAGGCAGCCCCTGAAATAATGTGCAACTTTTTTATCCAGGTATTTGACAATCACCTCACAATTATTTTGATTGCTGTCCACTGTCTACAGTATACTTCATATGGCAATCCCTTGCCAAATTTTTTTCAACAACCACGGATTTGAAATCTGCAGTTTTCTATTTGTATCGAGTTATGCAAGCTGTGATACATAATTCATGTATGCAATTTTTGTGTACACATACAAAAAAATCTGTGGCTTCTGCACCAAGAGATCCACATTTACTGGCATCACAACTGTAATTACTTTTGAATGAGTTGTACAGATTACCACTAATAGATGTACAGACATTTGTAAAAGTTCTTATAGTTTGCATGCTTATACAGTAGTTTCTTTAATATGGCACCTGATAATTCAGTATGCCTGATATTTCAACATTTAACAGAAGTAGTCCCAATCCCGGAAGTTCTATGATCCATAACTTCTGGTGCGCAAACTGATTCTGTGATTTTATCTCAGATTATCTGGAACTTACTGAGCCCACTGAGCTAATATAATGGCTTCAAAATAAATCTAATACATGTTTCCATTTTATAAGTAGGGATTTAACAAAGCAGACATAGTAAGCTATTTTAAGTAACTTCAACATATTTTTTTGTAAAACAAACATTTTCAATATAACAAACAATATGTGTAAAGAAGTGTTTGAGATCTCACACCTCCCCTGTACTGTGAAACACACTTCTGTATTTATTACCTGTTTCTATTAGGTTGTCCTGATGATGACTTGAGAAAAAACCAAAACATGCAGCCAGTGATTTTTTTACTGCATTAATAAAAGCATTGTGCAGCTGACATCATCAATGTCACTTAAAATACAGCATGCTTATCCAACTTTACCTGCAGATGTAGGAGCTGGAGACTCCCTAGAACCACCGTGGCGTAAATCTAGAGCTGCTTCTGAACCATGTGAATCTTCAATGCTCATTGCAATTGCAGCAGTAGGAGGTGGAGGGGGAACTGATGTTGGCAACCGAGGAGATAAACCTGGACGACCAACAGCTTCATCACGTGACAGAGGTCTTGCTACAGGTTCCCTGTAATGAATCACAGAAATGTGTTTGTCTTCATTACAAACCAAGGCTTATCCTCCAATATTACGCATTTCAGCATCACCATATCCATGTGAGATTTGACATTCTAACAGTGGTACTGCTGAAGATTCGAGTCTTCTGAGATGTTACATCGTGTCATTGAGTACAGAATTTCCAACACTATAAAGTTCTGTAGTGCCTATGAAACACAAAGAACTATTTACATAACAAAGCGTAACATCCCAAGAACTTTGATCTTCAATGCTCAATCCCAACAAAAACCACACCAAGCATAGTGAATCAGTACTGTGTAGCTTAAACAAACTAGTTGTGAAAACAACTGTACCATTCTCATGGATAGGCAACTGAATAATGTCATCAAATAGTGTTCAACAACCCGAAACTGTTTCTGCCAATGGAAGTAACCCCTTTCCAGTGAGACAAGATCTTAAATTCCAAGTCTGTAAACAGTTAAACACCGGTAAAGCAAAATTCAACAGAATTTAGAAAATTATGTACAACCTCTTGCAGGTCAACAAAATAGTCTGACTCTGACAAATACTGAATTTAATGTGTGTATAACAGCTGTATTAATTAAAAGTTTCCTTTCAAAGTACGTATAAATGAACATTGCAAGCTTTCATTTTTGTCACTGGACAATTTTGATCGCCTGGAATTACCAGCTAGGTGTCTACACTGTTTATAATGTATAATACAACCAAAACCAATGCATCCTGTTATATAGGCAGGTGTGTGTGTGTGTGTGTGTGTGTGTGTGTGTGTGTGTGTGTGAGAGAGAGAGAGAGAGAGAGTGAGTGAGTGAGACAGAGAAAGCTAAGAAATAATTTAGAGTTTATCTTGAGTTCCATAATTAGATATGTTCATTAGATTATAAAACACGCCAAACCAAATGCCACCACTGGCTTAGTACAAGGAAATCAGTTTCACCACGGAACTTGAAAACAAAGCCTCACTGAATTAATGTAAATGAATATATCATATGAAGAAAGAGGGTGTTGTATGTGATCTGCTGCACATGTAACAGTATAAGTACACACGTGCTGCCTCACATGTTATTTTAAAGCAACTCTATGGCATGAGTGATGGGAGGTTTTCCCTGAAAGAACCCAGATATTACTGAAGAGTATGAGCCACTCACATAACATGCCATTCAGTCCCACACCTAAACATGTTGATGCTAAACACATCAGGCTTCTATCAGTCAGCAATTTCAGTTAATGATCAGAAAGTAGGATGTAACCCCTCTGTCCAGAATTAGTCAATGCTTTCCTTTAACCTTCCAATGACATACATTCAGATATGTGAACACACATCAAAAAACACACTAGAAATTCATTATATATAGTTATGGATCAAGAAAATTTATTGCATTTTTAAGACAAGCTGCATAATCTCTGTTTTATTTTCCACACAATGCCATTTATGTCATTTTATCTTCTTCTGTTAAAATAACACTCAATTTTTCATAAACTATGAGCTAAAATTTAAATACAAACATGCTCCTTGAAGGTTATGTCTAACATGTCACTACACACTTCACGGCAGTTCACACCCATCACAATTTTATCAGTTTGTTTGCCAGAATAACAGGTCGTACTCATGACTGACCAATTCACCACAGATTTATCAGAATGAAGTATGGCTTGGTAAAATCCATTACCAATTTAGTGGCCGAGCAGCACCTGTGCCTGAAACTAGCTCTGTCCACTGGATCCTTCAGACCAAGTGCTCCCTTTACCAAACACAGAAACAGAACCACTTTCCAAAGGATACAGGTTGGATAATGTCAAGGTTTTAAAACCAACTAAATCCCATCTCCAACATGTAGGTACAGGAGTACAAAATGACGCAGTGCTTGCCCATCAGAGATGTGTAGCAACAACAGACGTACAGAATGAAACAGTGCGTAACCACCACCCATGTATGGGTGAAACAGGAGCACAGAATGGAAGTAGTACTTCATAAATCAATCAGAAATTCACATGTACACAGGACAAGAGGATGAAGTAATGCCTGAGAATCCCACTCAATGACAGGTGCAGCAGAACTATATAATGAAAGAGTGTTTGGCAAACCTATCAACTTACAAGTACAAAACAAAACAAGACAGGCAATGTATGTACAACATGGCATTCAGCGCATCAACATAGCCACTGTTGCCATGGAAAAGCAATAAATATTAAATATTCTGAGTGTGTGCTTGTATTCTTGCTTACCTGGCATGCAAAGTGCATCTCCTCTGTGCAGCATTATACAGTGTGTTTCATAATGAATGTCCCAATTTTAAAACCTTATATTTCTGCAACCACGAACCCCAAATGAATGAAACTTGTACCATGTGAACAGCTGTGGCCTAGAGTTTCATATGACTGCCGCTAGATTCCACTACTAGCGTCCAAACAAACGCTAAGTTCGTCGGTTTCTAAATGAAACATTGCCTCAACGTTGGATTTCACGCACAGGACCCAAAGACTTGGCATTACACTCTTGGACCCCAAGATCCCCAGACATGACACCATGTGACTTTTTCTTATGGGGACATGTAAAAGAACGTGTTTATGTTCCACCATTACCCGCTGACTTGGATGAGCTCACAAACAGAATCATGGCTGCAGTAAAGTCTGTGACAGAAGACACTCTCAGACACGTTTGGGATGAATTCAGCTATCGAGTTGATGTTGTCCATGCAGCAGGTGCAGGGCAC
>Ga0209629_10002080_pt1 | contig 13334 bp, 9 predicted proteins | sample TergutCu122P5_FD_187286 | JGI IMG/M metagenome (GOLD analysis project Ga0209629, IMG submission 187286) | Cubitermes ugandensis P5 segment gut microbial communities from Kakamega Forest, Kenya - Cu122 P5 (SPAdes) (version 2) | ecosystem: Host-associated > Arthropoda: Insects > Digestive system >... | reverse complement strand
CACACTTACCTTTGCCAATTTTTTCTTGACTTCCTCAAGTTGGTTCACCTGTTCTGCTTCTTCCTCAATACGTTTCTTGGCATCAGCAAGATTCTGTGTCATGGCAACAACCTGTTTCTCCAAATTCTTCTTCATCTCCTCCTCTTCCTCCACTTGTTCTTGTAATGCTTCTTTCTCACTCTCAAGCTGTCGCAGTCTCGAACTCAGAGCAAGTTTCTGTCTCGTCTCTTCCTCCAACTGTGTCTGTTAAAACACACAAACAGTTTGTGTCTCAGAGCTACTATGAGTTTCCTGAGGTGCTCTGTAACATGCCAGTGCATCATATCACCAGCATGTGGCTAGTAAGAATAATAATAATGGTAAAAACAATACATATGTAAGAATTAGAAATAGCAACGGTTTCGTGTTCAGCTGACAATGAAGAGTCTTCCTTTTATGATGGAAATCAGATTAAAAGTGGGTCAAATTAAAATAAGAAACATTAAATGCCAATTTCACTGCATATTTTTGTTGTCCAGGTCTCAAGTACAACACTCATACCAGCCTGTACACTGTTCTTACAAACTAAGCAGACAGACAAGGACAGCAATTCCTCAGCAGATGCAATTTTATGTATTGTGGCACTTGGTTTTCCATATCTGTGTACTGCTGTGCACACAGAAAAATCTGCAGTTTCCATTCAGACAGACATTATTATGGCATATGAAAACAGTTTCACACCTTTCAGATTATTATTTTGCTGCATTCTGTTGTGGCACTTTCATATTTCTCACATTACATTTGGTATTATATTTAAACTAGTCTGTTAAAACTTCAACAGGAAACTGTTGCAGCTATACAAATAAAAATTGAACTTGGGAGTATAAAATGTATTAACAAAATAATTTCCACACGTGTGAATGTCTTTCACATATACAAACAAAGTTCATTAAAAATACCTAACCTCAGTAACAATCTTATCAGACAGAGTACAATTAGACACGGTACAGGGATACATAACTCTTTTCATTATCAACATAAAAAACAAAAACTGTCAATTGCATCAAAGACTTCTGATTTGTCATCACTGTTTCATATTTCAAAGATGATTAATTACCCAAATAAAATTGTAAAAAAGAATTTGGAAACAACTGAATGAAGTGTTTTGTGAATTACAAATGGCTGCTAAATATACTGATGTCTTGCACTAACATCCCTAGCCTATCACTCAGAAACCAAGCTCTATCACAAATATGGACATCAATGTACCAGTATAACTCAACAACCCAACTATACCATATACGATAGATGTGCATATATCTTTTTTGAGATCTGCAAACTTTTGGATTTTATGCAGAGTATAATGATAAGTCCTTACCGACGTTTCAGGACAGCGTATCAGACCCATCTTCAAGGTGAAAGCAGTCAAGCAGTCTATGCTGTTAGTGAAACAAAAGTCAACTTAGTTGTACTGTGATGAAAGTTAACAGCTACCGTGGTTCCAGTTTTGCATAAGGTTGAAACTGGACAATCCATCTTAAGTGTCCCAGAAGATCAAAGCATAAACCTGTGACAGATTTACCTGTGCCTCAGAGAGTTGGCTCTCCATAGCGGCTGCACTCTTGGTCGCTGCGGACGTCCTGAGTTCTGCCTGTTCCAACTGTGCTGCAATGGCATCAGATTCCTGCTGCAACTTGGCAAATCGATCTGCCAGCTCTGCACGTGACCGTTCCAGTTCTATGACCTTGCTCTGCAACTCCACCAGCTGACTCTCAGCCTGCTTGCGACGACGCTCACACTCCTGTCGACTGGCACCCACTGACCGCAACTCTGTTGTCAGATCTGCATTTTCAGCCTCCAGTTGTGATTTTACCTTCTCCAAACCACTCCTGGTCTACAGGGACATTATAAATAAAATATGAGTTAGCTCAGTAGCGTTAGGCAGTATAACGCAATACTTCACTTACAACCTAAGTGAATGCCATTCTTCAGCTTGCAGGTACCTTGCATTCTAAGACCCTTATTCCCTGCTAGCCCCATTTAAATGCCAACTTTGTGCTACACTGTATCCTTAGTCCACAGCAGCTGGCTATTGATACCTCTGCTGTGGTTTAAAAGACAACACAGGCCTTTAAAGACTAACTTTAATACTAGATCAACATTAGAGGTCACATGATTTTTGTTTGACTGTGCATCATCAATGTAGGTAAAGTAATACAGAAGAACCAACTAGATACAACAATAATTTATTGATCTGTAAGATCAGCTCAACATGTTTCGGGCAATCTTTTGCCCATCATCAGGAGCGTGAGACTGAGATTTTTACAGCGTATGGTAACCTGTTGTTGTGGTGGGCAGGAAGTATATGAGCGGCAGCGTGGCACTATGTGTACTCACATACTGCCACACTGCTGCTCGCCGACTCCCTGCCCACCACAACAACAGGTTACCATATGCTGTAAAAATCTCACTCTCACACCCCTGATGATAGGCAAAAGATTGCCCAAAACATGTTGAGGTGATCTTATAGAAAAATAAATTATTGTTACATCTACTTGGTTCTTCTGTATTACTTTACCTATATTAGAGGTCACCTTTATGTCCTGATACTTTACAATGTAGGAGATGGCTAGGCTACTCTGGGTGAAAATAAATCTGTGGGGCCTATACATACAATTCAATCCTGATTCACCAACTGTTACCCACTCTGTCCCAGTACTACAGGTACATTATTTTATCTGACAACTGTCCCCAGGCACTTCGTCAGCTCGCGGACATATAAAACTCTGACATGCGCCGAATGTGTCTGTTAGACAGTTTGTCTGTAAGTCACATGGAAACACTTCCAGCATCTTCTTTAAACGTGGTGAGTCAAGAATGTAATATTAACTGGCTACAGTGAACTAAACTGGGGGCACACCAACCTGCAACAGACTAGGACAACAGTCTGCTATCACACAGAATAGTCTTGAGTACCACATGATGCACACTGCCAATTAAAACAACGTTCCTTACACTGACACCTTACAATCCAGGTCACTCTAATCATAAGTGACAGGATGACATACATGGTCTGATAATAAAGTTCGCGAACTCATCACGGTGAAAGTGCTACATAACTCATTGCTGAATACCACCATGGTCGCCTTCAAATTACTCCCCTTGGGAAGCTATGCACCGATGCCAGCGCCTAGTCCACCCTTCAAAACGATTTTGGAACTGGTTTTGTGGAATGGCCTTCAGAGCTGCCATTGTATTACTCCTGATGTCATCAGTGTCATCAAAATGCCTTCCTTTCAGTATTTCCTTCATCTTCGGGAACAGAAAAAAGTCACTGGGGGCTGGATCCGGTGAATAGGCAGGGTGTTCCAACATAGTTAATTGTTTAGTAGCTAAAAACTCTTCTTTGTTTTTGTTCTTCGGTGAGCTCCTTTGGGACCATTTTTGCACACACCTTCCTCATGTCAAGATATTCAGTTAAGATTTTCCTAACTGTTTCTCTGTCAATGTTCACTTGCTCTCCTATGCTCCTGACAGTCAGCCGACGATTTTCACGCACAATTTGACGAACTTTTGCAATGTTTTCTTCAGTTCTGCTTGTTGCTGGCCGTCCTGATCTCTCTTCATCAGTGACACTTTCTCTTCCCTCAGCAAAACATTTCACCCACTTGTAAACTGATGTTTTCTTCATAGCATTATCCCTGTAAACTTGCACTAACATCAACATCAACTAACAACAAGAAATTTAATGTTCGTTCACTGCTCTAATTCAAGCTCTGACATTCTCGCAGCGGCACACCAAAACACACAGAGACAGTAATAGATGCCACTCAGAAAGAGACTGCCATAGATCAACAACAACACAGCTGTGAAACACTGATATGTCAATGTCATCAAATCATACTAAAGCTTTTGTCCAGTGCTGCCACGGCAAGCATATGGTGGCGAGTTCGCGAACTTTATTGTGAGTACACAAGAACACCTTCCTAGACGTTAAGCCACATGACTGTGAGATGCGTCTCTCACCAACACCATGGATGGGTATATAAATTTCATGATGAACACAGAACCTCTCGAAGGTCTCACATGACTCTGAAGTCAAACAGGAGACTTCATTGCGTACAGTGATCACAAAAGCTTCATATCAAGCGCATATCCAAACACTGCACTCACCCAAATATAGGACATCCCGCCAATAAGATAACCCTTCACAATCTTCAATAATCAGGATAACACCAAAAACAGGCATGTTTAATTTCCAGGACTCTAGGCTTCAGGGATGTGATAATGTGTTGCTAGGTAAGCGGCTCTCAGTGTTCCCAATGGACTGCAGTGTCTACATGCTAACTCACCCAGCCACACAGCATAACATCCCTTAAGACTTGAGTCCTCTGTCACACAACTGTGAGAACCTCAAAACCCACACATTTACACTCACTGACATTTTGGACTCACCATATTCACTGAATAAAATAAACTGTGTTTCAGTGACAGGTTCAGTCCCCGTCTTCAGGCTGGGTAGTCAAAAAATTTCCCAAATTTTACAGAACCATAAGATTCATAACCACGTTCCCAACTGCCTGCCACTCGTCCCTATTCTTAAGCCAGATTAATCCAAGCCACACCCTCCTATCCTATTCTGTTTGCATCCATTTTAATATTACCCTCCCTACTTCTGAGGCTTCCAAGTTGACTCTTTCCTTCAGGGTTCCCCAACAAAACCATTTATGCATGCCTCTTCTTCCCCGTACATGCCACATGGCCTGCCCATTTCATCTGACACCTGATACCTGTTCTAAGTCATTACAGCAACACAACATGGTCCTACCTTCTTCACAGCCTCCATCTGTTCATTTATGATGGCCAAGTCCTGACTGTACTTGTGTCTCATTTCAGCCATTGCCGTTTCATGAGCTGCAGCATCTTCTTCTAGGCTCTTTTTCAATGTAGCTAGTTCCTAGAAGTACAGTAAGAACCATTAATAATGTCTCCACTTAAAACTGAGACACAACAAGTCCTTCCACGAACAGCTGCACCATGTTGCAAAGATGTTCAGTTCAGGTCATTTACACAAATATCACAGGTAAAGGTGGTAATGTGTGCACCATGAAGACATCCAGCCAGAGTAGAGGTCAGTCCCATTCATTCTTAACCTCAACATAAGAGTGGTCAACTTCACATCCTGGCCTCTTTACCCCTGAGGAAATAACTGCTAGTACCTGTTGAACAGGAGGCTGGTTAGGGTAGAGTGCTGGCTGGGAAAATTTGGAGAAAAAAATGTTAACCCCTGCCAGGAATGAAACCCACTGAATAATGGATTTTGGCTGCCTATGACATTAGGCTATGCAGTGGGTTTAGGAGATCCAAGTGTTCCAAAAGAATAAACTGCTTCATCTTCGACAGCTGCAGAGTTCTTCTTCCAGGCCTCAACAGCCCTGCCATAACCCTACATTCCTTTGGAAGTTTTGGAACTGCTAACCATGCTGTACAACATAACATCTCAGGATATATGAAATCTCAACATCAGTGCTGTGGATACCTCAGATATTGCAGCCAAGTTAATTTAAAGTCACTCATAATAATTCTACCAAGAGCCAAACACTTTACAAACATGGAAGAAGTGTACAGATACAAACATATGGTACATTTCTGACTGAAACAGATATAAAGAAGACTGTGTGCTATATGCTGTAAAATCTTGCATGAGGCAATTCTAATTTAACTTCATCACATTATGATACGTTTAACTAGCTGCCTTGAATATACAGTTCAATCACACAGCTGCACTCATTTCTGTCCCTCTATACACACAAATAAAAATGGTTTTTTGCTTGCTTGATTTTTATGTGCTGTGCAAGAGATGGGAGAGTGGCTTTTACTGAATCGCCTGTGTCGAAGGCTCTGTCATCACTACAGTTACTGCTAGTACATGCATATTCTGCAAGAGGGCAGAAAGCATTTCCTTCACATATTCACAGCATCTTGTACTATGAATGTTCAAAGATTCTCTCAAGCATTGCATGGTACTTTTGTTTCTGGTTTCTAAAAACAACTGCTACATGTAATAATTCTGAATTACTTTTGAGTGTCAAAACATTCTAAGGTCATGGGATTTGGATGCTCCAACAATGTTAATATTGGGACTACTTTAGCTGTCAAGACACCGATGCCACACATCGTTGAAACAGCATTAACTGGCCATGTAAAAGGCGAAGATATATTACTTCCAAAAATAGCAGTAATTTCCAGTGATGTGAGGTGGCCAACTGCAGTTTCCATTCTGCCTCACATTTGCTAAATCCTTCAGCAAATTACAAGTATAAGGACAATGTCTTATTAAAGCTACAGGTGTTGATGTGCAGACTGTCTTTCACAAGGACAATTGTCTGCAGCACATTCCCAGGTTGGAATGTAGCAGTTATACACAAATGCACATACAGGACATACTAAATTATAGCATATCAACTGCCACTACCTTAGATACAAACTGATTCCAGGTGTTAATGACACTGAACACTGTACAAGAGGTCATGCAATAAAGTACACAGATTAATACTGTAATTTAATTCACACGATTTTGTTTTTGGTCATAACGTAACAATGGTACATTCAAAGAACAGGTATGTCAGCTGGTATAAGTACAAAACCTTTATCTTTAACACAACAGTCTACCAGTTTCAAAAACAATCTATTCAATAATGCCAGAGAAACTCATCTCATGGTGGCAGTGTTAAAATAGAATTCTTTACCATTATACAGTCTCCCTGTATGTACACAGACCCTGTACAGAAAAAAAATTTTCATCTAAAGCACTTTATTCCCTCACAGTCTCTTAGCATTTTGAACACAACCATCACATTTGTGCATCTCAGTACCTGTTCGCGCTTGGTGCGCAGCTCCTGCTGTGCAGCTGTTGTGTCCAGGGAATCCAAAAGTTCATTCTTCAATGCTTCCAGTTCCTCGTTCAAATCTCGCTTCTGTTTCTCAGCCTTGCTGCGGGCTGCTTTCTCAGCTTCTAAATCTTCTTGAATCTACACATAACAAAGCAACAAATAATCATGGCTTTCTTACTAAATAACAGATGTTCATTTTGCAATATTAAAGCTTTTTAAGTGCTGGAAAAGCCGGTGATACTAGGACATATATGAAACACAATACTCTAACACAGTGATGTGAACTAGCAAGAAACACGATAATCAAAAATTAAAGCTCAACTGCTCGGCTGAAGAGTACCCACGTAGTGAAAACGAGCAATGGGAATAAATTTGGACAAAAAACAGCAACATTAGACTGTAGAAAAATGCAAAGTAAGAAGCTTCATGAGTTGTTTATGTTCACCAAACATTATTAGGATAATCAAATCAAAGAGGGTGGGATGGGTAGGGCACAAAGCATGCAGAGGAGAATTGAGATGCACACAAACTCTTCTCTAGAAAATCCAAGACAATAAGAACACTTCCTAACCTAGATGCTCATAGACAGAGCAAATTACAACATATTTAATGCCAGATGTACAGCAAGCAGCAGTGCTGAGAATTTGGGTCTTGTGAGAAGTGACACTGTATCAAGGATATTTCATCACCCATTGACATACCATCACAACCCAGAAGATAAGAATCTACAAGAAGAAGACTGTACTGTGAAATGTGTGTTTTAAACTGACCCTTCAGCCAAATGGCTATCAACACGTGGTCCACAGACCTTATGGGCTTGCAAGGCCGCACTAGGGGGTTGGGAAGATTACTCCTGTCTTATCATACGTCCAAAAAAAAAATAGTGCAGTAAATATTTTCACTGTCACAAAATGTATGTATATGGAGAAATAACCTTACACAATGCAAATTCTGCTCAGCAGAACATGACGTTCTGTCACTGAGGTTTTCATAATCTGTGTTTTTATCATTACTGGTAGGAATATTAGTTCTTGTAATGAGTTTTTACAATGACTTAATAAACTTCTTTAGTTTAAGGAGGGTCCTAGTTTGTAGTTCTTCAAACTTTAAAAATGTTACCATGAGTGGTGCCTTAGGGTCCATTTGTTGACATAGGCTAGGGAAGGGGGTCTGCAGAATGAGTCAGGCTAAGGGGTCTAAGAAGAACTGGTCTGGATATTCGCCATTGTTGTTTGCTGTATGATGTGCATATATGGCGTACAGCTGATCTCAAGGAAACTGCATATGAGGGTGCACACCGGATTAAATGGGCTGAGTACAGGCACAAGCTGTTAAAGTACTGACAAAATGAACAAACATTAGCTTCTCATAAAGAATGCTGCTGTGTACGGTGAGTGATCACATTGTCATGCGCAGACGTTCTGAACACAACTCAACATCTGCATCAGTGCAGTACAGTGAGAATTAAATTCTTGTCATTGCAATATTCTATCTTAAGATATGATACTTACCAACTGGAATAAAGTCTCACCTCAGCCAGCTGCGACTCAAGTTCGCGAAGAGCCTTCTGTGACTGAGCTTTGCCAGCACCTTCCTCATCAATCTTCATGAGTGCTTGTGTGAGCTCTTCCTCCCGTTTGCCAAGTTGCAGCTGCAGTTCTTCAACATGCAGGCGATGTTCGTTCAACTGTTCCTTCAGGTCACTAACTTCAGTTTCCAGCTTCCGCTTACTGCGATCCATCTCTTGCCTTTGCTGCTGATCTCGCAGTAGTCTCTCCTCAAGGTCAGCAATTGTTGCTTCGTGCTTGGTTTTGAGCTTCGATAGATGTTTCGCTTTCTCTTCTTCTTCAGCAAGGGTCTGCGATAAGTCTGCTGACCGTTCTTCCAGCAGTTTCTTCTCTTTCAGCAGCTACAATAACAATGGCACATGAAATCCAAGGTATTCAAAGTACTGCTGAAGGTTCAAGCCTTCTGGGATACGACACTGGTGCCGAGTGAGCGGTCTGGGACTTAGGTGTTTGAGCCTGAAAATGAAGGTGCTATGCTCCTTCATAATGTTGGTAACCACTCACCCAACAATACAGTGTCATATCTCACATGACTGGACTCTTCACTATTCATATGTTCATACCTAATGATATCTTACTTTTGGCACTATCTGATGCTAGACTGATTCTTAACTAAACTGAAGCATGTGGGATTAAACAGATAAAACAATACATGACACAGAAATACTTAAGTCTTATTTAAGATCTAAGAAACGGAGGCTGGAAAAGTAAGAAATACGGAAATAAGGAACGGCAGAAAAAACAAACAATTTAAATACATATGAAATATGTACTTAAATATGAAATTTAAGATATCATTTAAGCAAATCAACTGTGTACATGAAGGTTGGGATAACCCAACAATTTGAAAGTATCTTAAACGCTTCAGCCCATGGGATCATTACCACAGAGTTCACCACAAACAAGACTGTATGACAACAGCTCACAAATATGATTACATAACATATATATATATATATATATATGTATGTATTTCATCAAAATTATAGAATCCGTGATTAAAAACAATGTAAATTATGTCTTAATAATGTGTTAGAACCACATAAATAATATAACAACCAATAAACTGTCAATATCAAACCTACTGTCAAGTTAATTATATCATATTCCTCACAAATGGAGAGTTATATGCAAACATCTACAAAAACTCTGATAGTTGAGATATTATTCCAACCCTCATTCAACATAAATAACACAGACGCTATCATGTGATGTCAAGCCTCTGTTTACTGGGAAAATTGTGACCCTGAGGGTCTTCACAGTGGGGAATACCAAAACTTCAAAATGTTCAGCATACCTGGTCCAGTACATCAGTGATGTCCTGTAGTTATGTAAATATACAACAGGAATCATTTACCTTTTCACCATCCTCAAACAGGGGGAGTCACGTTAAAATCATGCACAAAGTTAAACATGTTTTGGATAACTTCCTGAAAAATGGAGACTGTGAATGGGGGATCATCTAATGTGCAGGATCACCTTACTTTCAAGTAAATATGGTGTTCTGTAATTATAGTACTCAACACTGCATAGTCACAAGGCACTACATAGCAGAAAACCAGTAACAACATAAAGGTAAAGCTGTCCCTGTACATGCCATAAAGGAATGTATGGAGCAGGGTACAGCTTCACCGATCCACAACATCGGCGCTAGATGAATCTGAGTGGTCAGCTTCACGCCCCAACCACTTCACCCCCAGTTCCCACAGCATTAAGAATGTGTACTTAGGTCGTCCAAGACACCCATGAATGTTGGTGTTCAGGATTTCAACCCTCCAATTTTAATACCGTTTGTATATTCGGTGACTGTTTCCAGCCAATCAAGAGGGACCATGAGGCTGGCATATCAGCTGCCCCCACTCCCCCGCTACTGCACATTCGCACAGTCAAGCTTTGTCTTCCAATGGGTGAAGTCGAATACTTTCATGGTTTATAGAATAAGAGCCTCCTTCAACAATTTAAACCTTTTTATGCTACCCAAAAGTGTGCAACCTGCATTAAAAATGAAGTTACATGCTCTTTGAGGTTCTGATGTATTTATTACTGGTATTTCTCAAGTGCTTGAAACATAATCATTTCACTTATGAAACAGATCCCCATGGTTGTGACAGTTTTATCATTTGCAGTTAATGCCAAAGAACAAAGACTCTACTGTACTTTCATAAACGAAAGTTTGAGAGGGGAACACTTGCACAAGCATGTGCGTGCGTGAATGCGCGAGCACAACACGCACGCACACAACCACACACACACCTTTTGGTTTGTATCTTCACTAAGGGCATAATCTTCCTCCAGTTTCTTGATTTTGGCATCGCACTGCACTTTCTCCAGCTGCAACTTCTGTCTTGCTGCTTCCTCCTCCTCCAACTGCTCTTCCAGGTCCTAAACATAAACAAAGAACTTGAAAAGTCACAAATTTCTGCAAACCTTATGGAAATGCACACAAGGAACCAATACTGTCAAAAATTCAACACCACGAGGGCTCAACAAGCATAAATTTGTATAACCCATAGAAGTGAGAGAAAATAGTAAAAATCAACAAAGCAGTTACACTGAAGGAAATTAAGAAAATTAAGTAAAGATAGTCCAAATTCAATCTCCCTCAAAAATATCCTACATTGTTTCAATGGTACCCAATCTGCTGCAGTGCAGCAAACCACTTTCCAACCAAACCAATGACAGCAATCCCATACATCTCACACACCTTTGCACAAGCAATAGCTGTCTGTCAACAAGAAACAAGCAGTCTCAATCAAGGGCTCAAAGCCCGTTTCCCTGCTGCATACATTTATCATTTTTCATACCAATTAGTGTTACAGATGTTCTATTTTACTCTTCTAAGGAAGTTCATAAGACAAGCATTACCTTCCTAACTCACCTGAACAATGCACAGTAAACATGTAGCTATGTTTTTTATGATCTACCTCCATACCTGCTTCAATGGTTTATTAGTTACTGCAATCATCCTGACAGCTAAGGAAATGTTTCTAAGGCCTGCCACCTACTAATTTAAAGTCTATTAAAATATTACTTAACAAAATTTTCCAAGATCTATTACCATACATTATCTGAGGTCTGAAAGGTGTTGGTGTTGGTCAGATCTTGTAAGTTGTTAGTGCTGCTTCAGTCAACTTCTTTCCCTTTTTTTATGAAGATAGTAGGCTAAAGTGAGGGATGAACTGTTCATGGACCAAATGTCCTGGAATGTTCACCTGGTGTGTCAAAGTATTGAAATGAATGCCATGAATTCAGATAAACCTCCAAATCTGTACACTCATTCTGAATGATGCTACAATCATGGTCATATCACTTCCCATGCTCTCTCTATGAGACTCAAAGAAGGCAATGCTCCAAACTTTACCTGTATGTTCAGCTGTAATTTCTTCTTCTCTGCAGTCAGATTATTCGATCGTTCCTCCTCTTCTTCAATGCGAGCTTCCAGATCATGTAAGATTTCCTCCAGTTCCTGCTTACGTGCAGCCAATCTCGCTCGCATTTCCTCTGCTTCAGCACACAGCTCCACCTCTGCCTGCAGCTGCTCCTGTAGCGTTATTTTTTCCTCCAATACCTATGACAAGGAAAAATAAAACCTACTGAACATTCATAGCATCATGCACATATAAGTCATAAAAGTGAATATCACATAACAAGCCAACTAACTAAGCAGTGATGAAGTAACTAACCAAATAACCCACTATCTAGCTACACACAGCACTCCTTCTTGAAAAGCTAACAGTACCTTAGCTAGTCCAGAAATTCCCCACCCATTAAGAACCCCAAAGGTTCATTACTTTGGTCACAACAGCCTAGTTCCCAATGCTCCAAAGGAATGTAGTGTTTTCATTTCCATGGGTCAAGCTGTCCAAGAAGAATGACTGCTTGAACCCTGAAGATACACCATGTTCCTTCACATATCAGAACCCACTCACCCAATGACACAGCATCACATTCCAGCAAGATTCTGTCCCTACCTGCTGCAACTTCCTCTCACTGTCCTGAAGTGACCGCACTTGCACATCCAGCTTCTCTTTAACTAGCTTCAATTCATCCTCTTTCTGTGTCAATTTCTCTTCTTGCTTTGTCACTTCTAGCAGTGGCTTCACCTTGGTGTAGAGTCGCCACCACTGCCAATTTCGCAGCTTCAGATACGCTGCACAGTTGCGCTGGATAATACGAATTGCGTTCAGCTGCTGTGTGCGCTTGTGGAAGTTCCTATTGAACACAGTAAAAAAGTTAATGCCAAAGACCCCAATCTCAGCCATCACATGACAAATGGAATGAGACACATTATATTACTCAATTTAATGATACGTAGGTTATTCGGAAAGTATGTACCGTCTGTGCATATCTCTCGCACATCCTCCCGACTGTCCCTTTGCGCATGTGCAGTGACTTCCTCTATCAATTGAGAAGCCACAGGCGCCATTTCGTGAAATTTGTGTTATGTTTATGTTTGTTTCTATGTGTTAAACAAGTTTAAGACAATTGAAGGGGCCGCCAACTGTGAAATACGGTCTGTAATTCGTTTTTTGAATGCCAGGAATGTGCTATCAAGTGAGGTTTATCACCAGATCTGTCAACTGCATGGTAACAATGCGATGAGTGATGGCATGGTTAGGAAATGGGTTTGGATGTTCAATGAAGGACGAGAGAACGTGCACGATGAGGTGCGTAATGGGCGTCCATCTTTGGTGAATGATTATTTGGTGCGTAAGGTCAACGAAAGAGTGCATGATGACAGATGTTTCACAATTTCTGATCTGTCCCTGCACTTTCCTCAGATTTCAAGGACTCTACTCTATGACATTGTCAGCGTCAGTAGTCATTTGGGTCATTGGAAAGTGTGTGCACTATGGGTGCCCAAGATGCTCACAGAGGAACACAAAAAACAGCG
>Ga0209629_10002079_pt1 | contig 13335 bp, 5 predicted proteins | sample TergutCu122P5_FD_187286 | JGI IMG/M metagenome (GOLD analysis project Ga0209629, IMG submission 187286) | Cubitermes ugandensis P5 segment gut microbial communities from Kakamega Forest, Kenya - Cu122 P5 (SPAdes) (version 2) | ecosystem: Host-associated > Arthropoda: Insects > Digestive system >... | reverse complement strand
TCAGTCTAGTTTGTCTTCTAATTGTATGTACGGTCACGGGGTAGTCCACTCGGTGCTGTCTATCACTGTGTGTATGAAAAACCCGTCCGATTAGTCTTTTAGTTTATATAAAGTCATTGGGTTTTCCACTGCCATAGTCTATACCTATACACCTTTTTTCTAATTAGTTGTGTTGTATTGACGGTCCTCCTCCCTCCCAACTCCCATATGACTTCTTCACTTGCACAGGGTAGTCTTTGCTTATGCTTTTCCCTCAGTAAATCTTAAACTAGTGTTCTCGGTTCAATTTATTCGACTAAAATATTTGTGTACGCTACTTAAGCCTTAGGTCATTAGCACCAATGGCGGTTCGCCTAATCCCAAATTCTACTAGAGACCTTGATCTTGTCAACTGTAGTCCTTCTCTGCAGCTAACATATCAAGTTGACAGATTGTTCTATTGCATTCTTCGTGTAATTTCATGAACATTTTGCCACTTCATCAATTGATCTGGCTTTTGTTTACAGGATGTGTTCTAGAACTGCAGCCTTCCAATCCATAATTTTCATTTCCACAAAGTAAACCTACTGCCCCTTCAGGGTGAAATTCTGAGACATAGATCAGGTATTATATTATTTCATTACACATTAATATTTGAAAACTGAGTTTACTACTATAGTTACGTAATGCATATGAATACATTACTCTATGACATACTAAATCTTTTACCCGCTTTAACTTTTCTATTTTTGCTAAGACGCAGCTACTAAAAAACCCGTTGTTCCAGCCGTAGGAGCGAATATGTTTTTGTAATGCGTGGACCTGGAGTGCCCATAACTAATCAGGGTAATTAACAGATACGTCTGGATTACAGAATAACCGAGGTTCAATACTCGGCGGGGATAAATATATTCTCTTTGTTACGACTTCCTAACCGGTTGTGGGGCCCACACAGTTTCATATGTAATGGATGATGGGATCTGTGGTCCAATGTCTGAGGCGGCCTAGAAGTGAAAATAACGACGTATTTGTGTATATTGACGACGTCGGAGAAAGTCAGGGGATGTATTTCCACGTGAAACTGAGAGTAATTCTAGGTTGCGATACCACCCACACTTGATGACATCAAAATTCTGTGACAACGGAGCAGCTGGTCCAAACAGATTTGTGTCTTACGCACGTAATTAAGGGAACTACAGGCCACAAGCTGAAGATGTATGCTGCCATTGCGGAAAACGTTTTTTCCCGAGAAGAATATGGCTGTAATTTGAAGGATATCATGTAGCCTCTTGTTAGAATTTGTGGAACCAAATTGGTCCGATATTCTGAATATGAACATAAGTTGGCTTTATCGGTTATCAAGAATTATTTATAACAAACTAAGTTACATTGAAATACAGTGGATACTAGTTTGTTCACAATAAAATGGCAACTGACATATTTTAACTGAATAAAAGGGCCTGAATTTGATCAAAGCAGTGTTCGAAACGTCAATAGAGGCTCTCCGTAAATTTAGGAAAATAATAGATCTTTGCCCTGACAAACGTGAGAAATTCTTACATACGTACATACATAAATACATACATTATTCGACCAAAAAAATGTGAATGTCTACAGTGGGGAAAGGGTTGATACATACATTGCCTGACGTGCTATAATTTTAACCAACTAATTTTTTCAATTGATATTATAGGCGAGAAATACGAAGAGTAAAAATAAAACTTATTTTGACCAGTAGCCCAGCCCTTAGAAGCAAATTATTTACCGTATATATTTTCTGGCTTAATTTCAAAGAAAACTCAGTTTGGCTCTGAAAAGGGGGTATAATTTTGTATAATATATGATTCTAAAAAACACGGCAGTAATTTTGTTGCATAATATTAACTGCCTATCCTTTATGGAGAAGCCTGACTGTGTTTTATGTGAGATAGTACTGTAATTTCACATAAATTTGAGATAAATGCGGACTTCAAAATAGTTTAAGTAGTTCATACAAATATTTGAGATAATAAATTTCCGTCTCTATATCGCTGTTATTATTGCTCACGCATGAACTAGGATGCTCCAGCAAATAAAGCAACGAACACTCGGAAGCTAAGAGCTTTATTCTATGTGTACATCACACAAAGATAGAAGATGGTACACATCTGACCGGCACGTAGATACCATTGATGTGTAATAATTTGTTCCATCTTAGCACTAAGGCTTGTATCTCACTTTCAAAGCAACCGATCTAAACCGTTTTTATCCAGGACGTGACAGATTGTCACACTTCGGCGTTTGTTGAAATTCCTTGCTGGCCAAGCGGGGTTCATAGAGATGGAAATCAATGGGTTTCAGTCGGCAAACTGGAGTTGTGACTAGTTAAGGTGCTATAGTTGTCAAGGTACGGACCATCGTTTTTACAGCCCTGATCTTGTGCCTGGCGATTTCCACCATACTTCGACATGAAGCAGGCTGTCAACTCTCGACTACAGCAACTAGGCACGAATTTTTTCTACGCTTAGATACATGCCATGGTGTCAGGGTTGGACAAGTGGTCAAAACTTCATAACGACTAAGTGAATGTCTGATGTGTACAATCTGTTACCCACGTGCCATGTGTGCACAGAAGCCAGAATGGAATTCACGGATCAGAGTGCATGTTACCTAATTTTTTGGAAATCTTGTTCCTGTACGAAAAGTTAGATTAAATGAAACTCAAAAGACTGCAACTCTGTTTGTTACTTTATGCTCACAGTCATCCATCATCTTTGTGGTTCTTGTCAACTAATTACGAAGTACTTCGAGAGGCACTTGAGAACATTATTAATATTATCATCATCTTTCCTCGCAATTATACTTGTATTATATACGTTATTACATACTAATATTCCTTACAATTATGCTTGCGCACCTGATCTTGTTAAGTTGCATACTTTACAAGTTAGAAGACATAACACTAATGCTCTTTATTCAATCGTTTTTTTCTGTGACCTAAATTTTATTTATCCTTGATTGTTGATATTAAACTTAGAGCTCCGTCTCCTAATATTAGGAGCTTTACCATGTTTCCATCAGCACTCAAAAATTGTCCTGCTGGATGTGCAACAGCTGCAACTTTGGAATGACTTGATTTAGATATACTCGTATTTAGTAAGCAAATTATGTCTTTGAAACATATTGTACGTTAGTATCATTTTTTATGTGATAGGCCTATATGGTTTTAAATATTTTGTTAAGCGTGTTTCAATTCAAGTCATAAATCCAATTTTTTATTGCTTTGTTGTGTTGTGTGTTCACTTGTGTAATTTTAGTTTTAAATACTTTGTGTTAGTTTTCTAATCGGCCTTTGCGCTTTTAACCTAACATTGCAATAAATGAGAACCGACTTTAATCAACATTATATTTCAGTTTCCGTGGCGTGATATGATTACCATTGTACTGAAACTGTATCCAGCTCTCACCAAGCGTAAGTCGGTTATGTGGATATTTTCCAATGAACTTATTTATCCTTGGGTACAAGTATATGTAGTATTCGCACTATAATATAGCTTAACCATTTGACGCCTAACGGCCACTATATGGGTCGTACCGCACAGCTAACCTCCAGATGCTGCATTTTATATATTTATTCAACAAATATATGTACTGAATATTTTAAACATGTTGCATAATTTCCTTTTTTCCCTCTTCAAAATGCCGTTTATTTCATAATGGTACCTTTTTTGGTTCCTGTATTGTTCACATTTTAAATACAGGGTGTGCTAAAATTTAAAAGGAAATTCCGGCGCCAAAGGGTTAATGCTGGACGCGCTGATCACGTTTCAGACGGACGTGAAAGCAACATCAACCATCCGAAATATACAGACAATATTTAGCACGGAATGTGGAGTGATGATTACAGCGGCATCCCTCTAAGGTTCCCAAAATTTCTTTTTTACCTTTATACCTTCTTTCTATCACAATCTCCTATTTTTCATCCAAGGTGAACAAAACGATCATATTGACATAACAGTAACAATGTTGGTTCGTAATGGAGGTATCATGTTCGAAATTAGAACAACGGTTATGACAGATATTGTTCAAGGATTTTCGCAATACCAGCCGGCAGATGTAAATAAATAACCTATATCGATTTGGTCACTAGCGCTTCCTTCTAATTTTTTGCAAGTTAATAGCTTAACACTCATCTTACCAACCACATAGTATATTCTAAGAAACTAACGATACCCTAAAATAAACCAAAAATATGACATCCATGCGAAGCATAACGTATGTACCACCTAGTTGAACATTAATAAATGTAGGAATTTTTTCTCAAAGTTTCTTTGTATGTTTTAAATGACGTTAACTTAAACATGTGAATTTTCTCTGTGCAATGGTTATTGAGTTTACGCATATCTAGGCCTATAAATGTGTATTTAGACATTACTTTATTAAACAAACGAAAGTAGGCAAAATCAAAACACAACTATAATACGGTGGAGCCTTTATTAAGCGGACGACATGTTTCGGCTCTTGTACGGGGCCATCTTCAGGTCTAGCTTGCGTTTGAGGAGATTATAAGGTGTGTTTTTTACAACCAAAGATTGCTCATTACAACTACAACTGCTGACAATACCGTGGTTGGAACCTCACGCTTGTATAGAGCACTTGGTCACTTCCCGACCACTGTCGATTCTGCATACTACAGCACACCTGCGCGACACGGAGGTGTACCCACGCCTACCTGGCAACCTTACACCTACGTGGCAACCTTCTATCCAGCGCTTCTCTACGAAATATTATCTACGCAGCAAATTTCGAAACTCTCTACATACCACACGCCACGCCACCGATTTACACCAGGCACTTTTGATAACCTCATAGGACTCACACCCACACCACTATACCATGTATTGCTGTAAATGGTTTAGTTCTAGTTGTAGCATAGCTGAGCTAAGAAGACTGTACCGCAAAACAACGAGATCTCGTTGAAGTTGCAATGAGCCACATTTGGTTGTAAATAACACACTGTGTAGTCTCCTCCAAAGCAAGTTAGACCTGAAGATGGCCCAGTACAAGGGTCGAAACATGTCGTCTGCTCAATAAAGACTCCACCGCATTATAGTTGTGTTTTGACTTTGCCTACCTTCGTTTGTTTACTTTTTACACAAAGGGAATGTCGCAATTGAAGATTACTTTCTTATACACAATCTATAGGGTTTATTATTCTTGGCACGTTCCATGATTCGACCGTATCATTTTTCAGACTGTCAGTCGCCGGCCTTTAACCGTGGAGGCCCGATTTCGATCCCAGACCAATAAATGTTTGGTTTGTGATGGAAAAAGTGACACTGCAACTGAATTTCTCTGAGCCCACTGTTTCGGGTTTCCTCTTTCAAACTTCGGGACATGTGCTGGAGCCTGATAACATCGAAAAAAGCAATACTTTTGGGGGGGGGATATGGAGGAACATTGGAAAGAAAAGTAATTCTACATTATTTCCTTTTCATGCCACGGTAACGGACTACTGTTCCAGTGCAGAGAAATAAGATTGAGAGAATACTGTTGTTTTGTAGTGTAAGAGGAATTCTCATTGCGTTCTATACGATACAAAATTTACGATCTTAGGAGAGCAACACTTTTGGATATTTGTTTGAGCGACTGCTGGCTAGACGGATGTTCTCTTTTCTCTTCGAGTAAAAATAAATTCACATTTCAATAAAGACTTGGTAAATTATTTTTCTGAATTATGCAAGGTACCTTTAAGAAGTCAATAAAAATTCCTCAACAGTTCTGTGGTTTTCAGTTTCGTACTAATTTTATCTGAACTATAAGGGGACAAAGCCTGCGAACCTTGTAACAAGATATTTTCTGTCACTTCCACTATGACTTCAGTGTTTGTCCATTTTCTACTATTTCTTACGTCTCCGTGTTCAAAGGTTTATTGAAAACTGACCGTTACGTATCATTTGAGGAAGGGCAATACATATCTATTATTTGGATTGTCCCATCTATCTTAATATGTACATAATTCACGAATTGTAAATTAGTATTTACGACAAAACTTGTTTATTTGTGACTGGTATTTTTCAGTTACATGTTTCGGATTTTTCAGCCTTCGTCCGGCTAAAAATGTTCTGAGTAAAGTTGTAATCAGCATACAGTCCCACTCGTTCTGGAAATAATTTTTACAGAATTTTTATTCATATCCTGCAATTTAATGCATCAATATATCATCCAAAACATACACCCTGTGAAGCACCGTTTATGACTTATGAGTTGACGTATGTTATACATGGTGTATCACAGAGTGCATATGTTGCAAGATATATTGATTTTTTACAAAAATGGTCTACGTAAATGATCAAAATACTTAAAATATGAAATATGTAATGGTAGAATCGTTTTGTAATTCAGTTTTTCTTTATAACTGCAACACTAATTAATATATGTAAACCCTCTATTACCAATTTGTTTTCTATTACTTGTATTTAAATTAAACAAAACACCATTTTCAGCAAATTCCATTTTGGGACTTACATTATTGGGCGTGATGGCAAGATTGCGATAACCGACTATTAGCTTTGTCATGTGTCTGTTCATCCGCATGGAACATGTCAGCTCCCACTGGAAGGAATTTTAATAAATAAGATATTTTAAACTTTTTCTACAAGTCCACAAAATTCATATTTCTTTAAAATATGATAAGAATAACGAACTTTACATGAAGACCTATGTACGTTTATGATAACGTAGCTCACTGAATTTTTAGAAGGTGAAAATTTCGAAGGTTCTAGAGAAAATCAAAACATATATTTTATGTCCAATAAATATTTTCCGAAATTAACGCCGTTTGCGAATTAATGTGTTAAAATACGGTAGAGCCAAACAGGCCATAATATGCCGCAGAAAAGATGAGATATGCCTGCCGAATAATTAAGGTAAGAATTAAGACAAACTCACAATATTTAAAACTTATTGCCTCATAATTCATTATTTCCGTCTGACTTCTTAAAAGTTTTACGGCAAGACTTAGAGAAAGTGATAAAATGCGTAATGACTTATCTTTCATTATAATATGTTTACCCAGACTGTATGTCTAAAGAAGGACATGAACAAATGACGTTTGTTTGTTTCAATGCAGTAACGGGAACTTTACATTAAGATGTTTTATTGTCGCTGGTGACACAAATTTTCCACAAAAACATTGTTGTGTAACAGTCAATATCATTATATAGCTGACAGTGACGTGTAGCTCAGTAACACACAAATATACATTTTTGTGTTTTCCTTGCAACAATGGTTATACAAACACACTACAATGTTAGGATATACGTGTTTTGAATATTTTATGAATGCCTTTTTTACTTCGTCATTGGTGAGATATACACGAGGGTTGGAATTTTAATAGTGGCAACTATTTATTTACAACTGATACAAAATAGATACATGTTTCGAAGTTTTACTGTCCTTCAATGTAGTCACCAGCATTGTGTACAACCCGTTGCCAGCGATGTTGATAGTTCGAATGGAGCGGTCTACCGCCTGAAGAATCTCTGGAACAGTTCTGAAGCGAATGCCACGAAGTGGTTCCTTCATCTTAGGAATCAAGTCGAAGTCACAAGGGCTTAAGCTCTTGTTACTTCGACTTCGAAAATAAGTTTTACTAGCGGAGTGTGCTGAACAATATAACAGATCGAGGGGTTCCACATTAGAAAGTTAGTTTCTTGATTTACTTAACAGTTGTTGACCTCTTATCAACGAATTTGCTCCATGAAGTGGATTATTTGGTTATAATTATTTATAGTTGGAAACTACTTACGGAATTCGAACTGAGTTATTGTCATATTGTTAATTAATGTCGCAAAATAAATTTAACTAAGCCTATTAACTCTTTCATATTGTCTAGCTAATTATACTCAAAAAATTACGTGCTGAACAGCAGTAATATTTAAAACATAAATGATTCCATACAATAAAATGAGAAAATATGTTAAAAATTACTATATTTAACTCAGAATCAGAAGTATCCACTTGGTTTCTCTGTAGTGTGTTACGTTTCGTGCTGTGCATTTGTCCACCTCCCACCACTGCTGTTTGGAAGGCGGTCAGACTGCAGTGAAAGAGATATATGGCAGCGTACTGCGGCCGATAAATACAGTAATGTATCTGCCACCCTTAGAGCAATGTATGTGCTGGAGTTCTGTTCCATTAAAAATATATCCACAGTTACAAGTCACGTTGAGGCGAGTCTCTGCCAGCTGGAGAGTGATAAATAGGTGTTTCGTTCCTAACTACCTGTAAATATTACAACACAATTAACTTTAATTTGTTTCTAAAAGACCAGTTAGTGAGCGACCCGACACATCGGTAAAATGTCCGAGTAACACTGGGGAGGTATTCAGCAGGAATCTACGTTGAATCCTGGCATTTCTCGCTGAAGTGTTTAGTGAATTTTTCTAAGTCCTTCCAGACAACACTCTGAAAATTCGGGCGATAATGGGCTTTTCCAGTTACAATCCAATATCACTTCAGTTCTAAATGTTGTTTAATGTAGTTCATAGAATAATCTCTGAATAAGCAAAAGACTGACTGAAGTAAACTACGGAATGTTACCGAAGTTTTTTATATGATAAAATAAAGTTATCCACTACATGTACATGGTGTCTTGCTCTTAAGCTTACTCAGTACATAGACAAAATTTCAATTCAAGATAATTTGATATGTTTGTGTATTAAGTGAAACAGTGGCTATCTGTTCACTGACAAGTATGAATTGAATCTGAAATAAGTAAAGCAAAATCAGGTTGTGTCATGATACTGCACCGTTTTTGATATATGCTTATGATTTTAACCACGTGTTTTGTTAATAATTATTCATTTGGAATGCGTAATTCATTTATTTAAAATTTAAAATAATTTATAAAAATATTAAAACTCAGAACAACGTTGGTAACTTAGAGATAATTTTGTATTAAATGGCATACACGATTCTCTTTGTTGTGAGTAATTTATTCAGTACATATATTCATATACTTATAATGATGAACAGAAGAGTGAGTATATTTTACAAACTCCCATATATATGTAACTTATCAGGTTTTTCATTCAATGGGGTTTAGTTTTAAAATAATACTTACTGAAACTATTCTTTCTGAGACATTGCGATATTTCGCTCCCTTTTGAATCGTCGTAGTTTTCATACATGGAATGGCGATGATTTTTGGCACATTGTTTGATACCGTGTTTGATAAAATAGACACTTCGTCCGTGTGGCACCATTGAGCTTCTTAACATAATTTTATTACAGTTTTTCACACAGACCAAATACTTCATATTTGTTGCTTCTTTTGATTTTGTGACATACTCGTAATGTTCAGAGTGTATGTTGTTTTACTTTGCTAGATAAAAAAATATTTTTATAGATGGATTGTTCTGGCCACTGTACATTGCAGTTTGTACACAGTAACGTATGGCACACCGTCACTGATGACTTCTGATTTCATTTCTTCTCTTGAATTTACTCCGACTTGTCACTTGAATTCTTCCTGCCTGTGACAAGAAACGAAACAATTACATTACCTGAAATAGCAAGATTAGCACCCGTCAATAGTCTGTTGAAACTACAGCAATCAGATTCTTCTCCAGGATTTTTAAAACCATAGCAATCAGATTCTTCTTCAGGATTTTTAATTATAAACTTCTCGTTTTTGCTCCATCCTTCTTTGGTGGCTTGCACCAGCACTTAGTGGTTGTAGAGGAGTAGTGTGAGTCGGAAAGATCGCAACATGGATATCTATGATATTACACAAATGATGTCGGAGTCACTGAAGATTTCATTAAGAATATTACAGGCCTGTGAGAAGGGATGCATTCGATGAAGTGCTGAAACAATTTTACATATAGATCAGCTTTGATCAAGTCTTTTGATGACAGATATTACAGTCAAGGTATTGGAGGCTTACCCAATCGATAAGTTATTGCAGGTTACTGCTCTGATTGTAATGTTAAACTGCATCAAAAATGGTTTTAAGTCTTCGCCACAATCGTGCTTGAAAGATCTTCGAACAATATTTTGTGTAGACCTTCAGATTAATGAATGGAATATAATACCGCTTACTACTATTGCAGATGACTATCCTTCATTGCAATATCAATGCTTCCTTCTTACGTTTAGCTGTGTATGTCTTGGACTTGGGCTCCATCAGTAGAACATTTTAATCCAACCTTCAAAAAGTATGAACATTTCTTTCTGACTTAAGTTTCTTTCTTGAAAAATATTTACCCTGAAATATATAGTTTTGACATACCGTGTACAAGTGGTACGAGTTCTGAAATAAACTATAAAGTGTAAGTAAAGTTGTGAAACTTATGTTCTCTCAGTAGACTGGTAAGTAAATATTAAAAACCGGCTGCACACACTGTCGTGTATCTGTCAGTCATAGTAACTTCTGTGCACCACTTCATAACAACCAATGCTTAAACCATTTACAAGCCAGAATCTGTATGTTCAAGAGATCAAGTAAATCTGCGACAGAAGAAAACTCTATAATGGAAAAACTTATCAAGGAGACAGTCCTACCCATAAGTGAAGGATACGCTCGGCAGCCCACTATAAGTTAAGGACTTCTTGTTTAAGTATAACTTAAGTAATTCTTAACTTTCAGCACTTGATTGAGAAAAAGCTGTTAGCCTCATGCTTCTTTAACTTTACCTCCATAGGAGACTGTGTGGGTTTCTGACGCGATCCGAAAGTTTTGGAGGAAATTATCCTCAACTCCGCCAAGAAATAAACCATGATTCTCGGTCATTCCAATCTTTTGCTTGACTGCAGCACCTGGTTCCGTACTTGAGTCAATAACTGCAAATAATTACTATCTTGTACTCATATTGAAGACTGTCATCAACGTTATCTTCAAACCCTATTTTGGAACAGCTGTGAAGGAATATTCTGATGACCATTATAGATCATATGAGATGCACCAATAGAATGAGAAGGCTTCCAGGTCTCTTTTGATGAATTTTATTGAATATAAAGCAGCTAAAGTTACGGGAATTTAAAAGTAAAATATTGATTGATATAGGCGTTTTCCTCTTTAAGAGTTAAATCTTGAAAGTGTTTTCCGTGGCATGTGATGCATTCCTGTATTAATGACCGGAAGTAGCCATATCTCTTCGCAACAGACGTCTATTAATGGCTATAATTTCATTCCATATGCGCTCTTTGAACTCCCTTAGCGCGAGAGTTACGGTCGCGAAAGCGTTTCTTCAAAATGTGTCCAAAAATAAATCAGTCAGGCTAAGGGAGGTTAGGAGACCGTGTACATCAGGCGATTTCACCAAAACGTGAAAAGATTCAGTCAGTTAATTGATTCGCGTACTGTGTGCGCTGTGGCACCATTTTGCTGAACAAGAGCTCAGATGTTAGCATTCACTGCTGATGTCTGCAGTATTGCTCCATACCATACAGAGGGAAGGTCGCCGAACCGTATAACCAAACAATCAACATGTTTCATCGTCGCTGTAGCACACCTAACTGTACCATGAGTAAGGAGTTCGGTGCCATAACTTCTCCAGGAGAATGATGGTCAAGGAATACTATGGCGTAACTAGGTGCTGGCGAAGGGCGAGCGGATGTACGAGAGTTTTCCCAGGGATACGTACCTGCATTCATTAGCTTCGGGAGGAGCCACGATAAGTGGGTCCATGTCACAAAGACATGGTGCGTTCTCAGGTTGCGGATAGAGGAACGGCCTCCGATATGGGAAGTAGCTGCGAATATATTGAATAAGCAGTCGCAGAAAGTTGACAAGGTGTGGTCCTCTAGCTTGGGTGTTGGGCGAGGTCCTAATAACGCTTTACCGTAAAAACAGGCCTTGTTACGAAAAGGATATATGTGCCTAGGGCTTCGACTGATCCTTTGGCACAATCTAAGCAAATGATTTGGTACGTGGTACATAGAAAATAAGGAGCCTGTGTAGGTCAGGGTAAGTGACGAGAGTAAACAGGGATTTAGCAAGGTACAAATTAGATTTAGTGGGTATGCAGGAGGTTAGGTGGAACAAAATGGGCACTTAGAGTGCAGGGGATTATATTTTTTCTATGGAAAATAAAATGAATATCTTCAATTGGGAACGGGGTGTTGTACACCAGAGAATAGTATGGGCAGTTAAGAGAGTAGACTTTGTTAGTGATAGAATGTTATATAATAGTTCTGAGAGTTCGCTTGTGTAATATAATTGTTTTGAGTGTGCATGCACTAAGTGAGAAGAAACATTTTGTTACAAAATATAGTTTTTATGAGCAATTAGACCTGTTATTCGAGCATTTTCCTAGGTACCATTTGAAAATTTTGTTGGGACATTTTAATGCAAAATTTTGGAGAAAGAATATATTCAAACCGACAATAAGGAATCTACATAAGTATAGCATTGATAACGGTGTTATAAGAGTAAACTTTGCCACAACAAAATTCTGGTTGTTAAAGAGCACGATGTTCCGCACCGAAACTTTCATAAGAATTCCTGGACCACTCCTGATGGGAAGACTTACAGCCAGACAGAAACATATTGTTACACAGGAGTTGGCGTTCGAGGATACTCGATTTACTACATTTCAGGGCAGCTGACTATGATACTGATCACTACCTGGTGGTTGAAAAAGGTAGGGAAAGATTGGCAGTAAGCATACAAGCAGCACAGAAGTTTGAAATGGAGAGATTTAATCTCAGGAAACTAAGTAACCTGGAAGTTAGGAAGCAGTGTCAGATTAAGATCTCAAAAAGGTTTGCAGCTTTGGAGAACTTAAATAATAGAGAGGACATAAATAGGGCTGGGAAAACATTAAAGGGTGTATAAAAACTTCAGCTAAAGAGAATCTAGGTCTGTAGAAAATGAAGCAGCATAAATAATGGTTTGTTGAAGAATGTTCACACTTTCAAATCAAAAGAAGCAGGCTAAAATGCAGTGTTTACAGGATCAAAACCAAATCAATGTGGATAATTTAAAAGTGAAATATATGAAGACAGTTGACATTTCAGGAACAAAAAGAAAGAATTTCTGAAAGATAAAATTGAAGAAATTGAAACTAACAGTAAGACCAAGAATATCAGAGATTTGTAAAGAGGCATCATTGACTTTAAGAGGATTTACCAACCTAGAACTAGTACAGGAAAGAGTGAGAAGGATGATTTGTTTACAAGCTCCCACAGTGTTATGTTTAGATAGAGGATCTATTTCTCTCAGCTATTGCATGAACACTGGTTAATGTCTTTAGACATCAGCAGAACCATTAGGGCCTGAGGGCAGTGCCATTGAGTTTGAGGTGGCTAAAAAGACGCAAATAGCCGGTCCCAGTGGCCGCGCGGTCTAAGGCTTAGGTCTACGGCCGC
>Ga0209629_10002078_pt1 | contig 13335 bp, 4 predicted proteins | sample TergutCu122P5_FD_187286 | JGI IMG/M metagenome (GOLD analysis project Ga0209629, IMG submission 187286) | Cubitermes ugandensis P5 segment gut microbial communities from Kakamega Forest, Kenya - Cu122 P5 (SPAdes) (version 2) | ecosystem: Host-associated > Arthropoda: Insects > Digestive system >... | reverse complement strand
TTCGACAAACAACGATTTTTCTACATTCAGTCCGGTTTTTGCCGCCGTGATTTTATCCAAGTCTTCAAAATACTGCGCATAGACTGCTCCCCATCCGGGACCGGCGCCTTCTTTGGAAACGGTTATCCGGCTCATATCGGGCGTGATGGATTTTGCATCAAACACGGTTTTAATATAACCGGTTCCGGCATCTCCTTTTTGAGTATCAATCGTTTGACTTCCGATTTGTATGGAAGTTTTCCCTTCGCTTTCCAACCAATTGCTACCGGTTTGCAGAAGAATATTCACAGCCATTACGGTAGCCGGAACGCTTTCCCATTGCTGCGTTTGTTTTTGTTTCAGCAGCCAGAGCTTCATTTCGTCCAATTCTTCCGGCTTGCTTCCGGTTTCCTGAAACGCTTGCATGATAAAGGTATAAATGCAGGTGGCGCTTTGGAAGAAGAAAGTAGTCGCCTGATTGTTTGCCCAGAACATTCCTTCGTCCGGCGTATGCGTGGCATGTTCGCGAAGCGATTTAATAATAGCAAGCGCCGTTTGCGTATTTCCGTTTCTTTGCAAAACAGAGGCGGCAATGGCACGAGCATATAAATCAGTCGTTTTTGCCCAATATTTTCCTGCTAAATCCAAATAGAATTTGAAAGCTTCGTTTGCATCATTCAACGGAATATCCTTATACATAGAGCGGACAAGCAGATATTCCAATTCATAGGTAGAAATCGTTTCCGGCTTTTTCCCCTGATTATACTTCTTGTAATCTTCATAATGCTTCTTGAAACGATCGTCGATAAACCTAATCGCTTGCTCCTGCATTTGCTTGGTTTCATCCGCGTAATTCTCAACATTCAGGCGAGATAATTCGCCCATTCCGTAAAGAATCCATTGCGTGATTGAAACACTGGGAGGCATTCCTTTGAACCAGGTCCATCCGCCTTCTTGCGTCTGAAGCGAGCGCAGTTTATCTATCGCCTGCGTATTCAGATAATTGTTGCGATTGATGTCGAACAAAAGCGACAACCGTTGCCGTTGCTCCGTTTCGTCCTTCGCTTCCATCACCCATGGGGTTTCTTCCAAAAGAACGGCTTTCAGTTCCTGATTTTTCTCCAATTGCGAAAGCAGCGTTTCTTTCGTTCCGCCCTGCGCCGTCCAACTATCAATGATTGCTTTGATTTTCGGTGTACTTTTGGCGATATGAGCGGCTAAAGCATTGGAAAAATAAGCGGCAAACCACGACAGGACATTATCCGATTCGGGTGTCGTCATTGCCGGCAAAGCCTGAACGGCATACCATATCGGATTATTCGTAAATTCCAGCGTCAAACGGTAATTTGTTCTACTAAGGGAAGAAGGGGTTTTTATTCCATCGAAGTTAAATGTTTTTGTCTGATTTCCCCTGATATTTAACGGCAAACTTTCTGTTACCAACATCCGGTTGGGAAGTATGGGAATCAGGTGCTGCTCGCCGTCGCTGAATTCGGATGAACTTGCAACGATTTTCAAAGCTGTCAGGTCGATGCCGGAAGGAACTTGAAAACTCCACGAAACGGCGGTTGTTTTTCCGGCTACTAAGTGGAAAGGTTTTCTGTTATTGGGTACGATAATGTTCGTTTTTTCGTTTTCAGGATTAAATAAATCAATTTTTATTGTCCCTTCAATTTCTTTTTCCGACAGATTGGAAATATTGGTTGAAATCGTCGCACGGTCGCCATCCCGAAGGAAGCGGGGAACGTTGGGACTGACCATCAATTGCTTTTGACTGATAATTTGTTCTATGATTTGTCCGAATTTCATGTCTTGCGTATGCGCCAAACCCATGAGTTTCCAAGTAGTATTGCTTTCTGGAACGATGAAAGCAATCAGGGTTTCTCCGGCTTCGTTGGTTTTCAGTTGCGGATAGAAAAATGCCGTTTCATTAAAATTTTGCCGAATTTGGACTTCGGGCTGAGGAGAGGCTTGCGATTCCGGCTTCATTGCTACGGATCCAGCAACATCGGCTTTCTGTTGGACTCCGTACCCAACTACAACAGCATCATTCGCTTTGGCTTCCGCCAATTCCATTGGTACAGGAGAAGCCTGAGCGGGAGCCGAACGCATCAGCATGGGTCCTCTTCCCGGAAGCATACTGTTATAAATACTCCACCCAAACCAATTAAGACGATCAAAGACAAACGCAGGAACGTTAAAAGCGGTTGTTCTTCTATCCAATGCAGAATATGTTTGGTCAAACTCTTTACCTTTATTCAAATATGGAGCAGTTAAATAAACATTCGGAACCGGATTAAAGCTCCACGAATGATTTTGTATTTTATCCAAAGAAGCATCATACATCACTGCCAGCAATTCCGCTAAAACCGGATTTTTAGCAGCGTCTTTGACGGAAATCTTCCATTCTTCCTTTTGACCCGGAAGCAAGCGATCGCGAAATACTACCGGTTTCAATGTCAGATTTTTGTCCGGTTGCTTTTTATAAATAGCAACCTGCTTTGTGAAAACCTTGTTATCCTTAATAAAAGTAAAGCAAACCGTTGCACCGGCGCCATAATCCGGAAGATAAGGAATTGTTAATTTCTTGTTTTCATTATTCAAAATAAAACGTGAGATTGACGCTCGTTTCCCGTTTTGCCGGAAAATTTCATACAGCACATAAACATCTTTTGCCGATGAACCGTAGATAATTTCAGCGTTTTCGCCTACGGCACAAGTCGTTTTGGACGTCATCAGCCATTGGTAAACCGGAACGGGCGGCTGTTTATCCTGCGTCGAAGCCAAAGTGAAATCGGTTTGCTTTTCCATCACATCATTCGCATTGGCTATGAGGCGATAGCGTCCGGAAGCAAGCGACCGGAATGATACGGAATTGATTTCTTTCCCCGCTTCAAAATCGCCGCTTGCGATTTTTCTGTCCTGAATCCAATCCTCTGCCGGTGCATCCGGTTTTGCCGGATTCTTTGGTTTCAGACTGTATATTTCATACGTCCCTTTTGCCTGCACCGGATTGCCGTTGAGATTCATCGCACGAACCGTAAAACTTGAAAGCGAATCTTTATTTGTCGTTTCATTCAAACCGGCCACATCTAAATAACCCGCTTTATCGCCGATATTTACAGTCGTTTGCGATTGTTGCGTTTCGCCGTTGGAATTGGTAATTGAAGCCTCAACGGTATAAGTATAGAAAACATTTTTTCTTTCGCGGTCTTCAAATGCCCGGTCGGAGGGGAAAGTGATTTCAAAACTTCCGTCATCTTTGGTTTGAACCGTCCCTTCGGCTACCTGAACCGGAGCGCTCCCTCCCCAACGATACAGCCAATGGGGTTGACGGGTAACCCGATAGCGTAAACTCATATTTTGAACAGCAACTCCGGAAAATGTTTTCGCATTTCCTCCAACCGTTACCTTGTCGCCCAAGCGAAAAGCCTTATCGTTTTCTGTAAAACGAATATCGAAAGTCGGTCGTTTGTATTCTTCCACCCGAACCCATGCCGTTGTAGGATCATTATCCGATTGGAGAGAAAATTGTCCGGTCAACAAACCTTGCGGCAATTGAAATTCGCCGGAGAAAGAACCGAACGAATTGGTGGTTACCGTCCGGTTGGCTATTTCTTTATAATTGGCGTCGCGCAAAGCGATTGTATATTTTTTGTTCGGGATTGCCTTGATTTCATTTTCGTTGGTTTCGTAAGCAATTCCTTTGAAATACACCGTTTGCCCCGGGCGATAAATACTTCTGTCGGTGAAAAGCTGCAATCTTGAATAGACTTTATCCGATTGAGATTGAGTATAAAGCCATGGATTCGGAGATAAAATCAGCGAAATATCGTTTCCGTAAGAAGCTTTGTAAAACAGATTGTTTTCGACTGAAGTTACTGCCAATCCCAATTTATCGGTAACTGCCGTTTTTCCGGGTACCTGTTCAAAGGTATTGTTATTTTTCCTTTGGTAAAACCGGATAGTTGCTCCTTCAACAGGTTTTCCGCTTAAACGGTCGGTGATTAAGAATTCCAATTTCCCGTCAACTCCTCTCGTTACACTTGCCAAACGGCTGACTGAAAATTGTTTATTTATCGGTGTTTCTTTGGTTGAATTTAAATCGGTAAAAATAACATATTCATAACTTCCCAATTCAGTCATCGGAATTTTCACTATGGTATCGTAAAAAAGGTAAGGCCGGTCATTTGTTAAATTAATTTCTTTCGTTTGAACCAATTTCCCTTTTTCTTTATATTCCCCTGCCTGAGACCAATTGGCAAAAGATACAACCGGCGAATTGATTTTATAGATTTGAACAAAAAGTTTGTTGATATTTCTGTAACGCAAGTTTATATTTAAACTGTTACCCGGGTAAACAACATTGTCGGCATTCGAAGTTAAATCTTTTCCGGTCATTGATTGTAACAAATTTTGAAGTATTCCGATTCGCTTGTAACCGGGATATTTTTTTATTCCTTCCGAACAAATCGTATAGGCTTGCTTTAGATTTTCCGTTTGTAGCGAATCTTTATATTGAGCAGAAATTCTGTTCATTCCTAATTGGCTAAGAATAGAATTAGCTTTTTTGTACAATATTTCTACGCAAAAATCTTTATCGGCATAGCGATTTTCCAATTGTTGAAGCGCTTCTAAATAAAGGCTTCGCGCATTTTCTACTTTCGTGTTTTTGTTAACAAATTCAAGCCGGTCTAAATCAGCCATAACCAAAGCTTCCGGATTATTTCCCTTCAAGCGGAAAGTCAATAAATCCCTGTATAACTTTAATATTTGCGGAACAAAATCATAATCGTTAACCTGAATAGAACGCTTTATAAAATCTTCAACCGGCGCAAAATCTTCTTTGTTAAACAATTTGGTTTGCGGAAAACAATTTTGCAATTGAGGATTGGTAATCAATGGATTCAAAAGCTCGATTCCGCGATAAACGAGAAAATCATACAAAGTGGGACGCAACTCGCGGGAAGATTCGCCTTCCGTCAAAACCGGACGATATTCCAAAGCGTTTGTTTTCTGTAATTCGTTGGCCGGCTGTAATGATAAGCGAACATAATCGGCTATTTTCCGGATGAAAAAATTAGCCGACCATTCGCGGATATCTTTCGGCGCATCGCCGGTAATAGCCGTTCGCTGGTTGATTTGGTAAGCATTTGCATTGTAATAATTGGCATACAATTCTGCAACGATGGAATAGAGCATCGCCTGCTCCACCGGATTTTTATCCGATTGAATCCGCTGTTCCAGACTGACGATTTTTTCCGGCAATTGATCTCGATTGATAGCCGTTTCGTACTTCAGTTGATAAATCAAGGTTTTAATCAATTCGGGACTGTTCCCTTTTTTGATTGCATCCTGTTGGATTTGATTCACTGTTTCCAATGCGGATTGTGGAAGCGATTGCCTGTCCAAATCCTCTACTTTACTCCATTTATCATTACTTATAGACATCTTTGTTGTTTGACTTACAGCCGAATATACAAAAAAACAAGCGGTAAAAATCAGGAAATACTTTTTCATACTCCGATATATTTATTTTTTTTTGAATCACGATGCTAAGGTAAGAAATAAAATTGAATTTTTATGTAAATGTATTTTGTTGGGATACATAATCCGAAGGAGTCATACCCATAATGTCTTTAAAAGCGCTGTTGAATGTAGAACGGTATTTGTAGCCGGCTTCGGTGTAGATATAATCGATAGTGTATTTTTTCATAGCTCCGCTGTCGAGCATAGACTTTGCATAATTAATTCTGAAACTGTTAAGCAATGTGTGGAAATCACCGCTTCCGCCTACGCTTATGGCTTTTGAAATATAGTTAACATTTGAGTTTAGCGCCATTGCAAGCGCTTGGGCGTTGAAATTTGGATTTTTAAAAGGTTTATTTTTCTCTAAATAGTTAATAATTTCATTATACAAAGCCCTGTCTCTTTCTAAATTTTCTGCATTTTCCGCTGTTGTTTTTAGCGTTTCAGCCTGGATGGATTCGTCGATATTAGTCTTTTTCACATATACGATTGCGAAAAATGAAGCCAAAACAATGGTAGCAATGACAGTTAGAATATTTGTTAAATTTGTAAATAATGCCGAAAAATTTTCTTTTGGAAACAAGGGACTGCAAAAAAATATGGAGATTACCATAGTTGAAATCCAAGGAATCCATAATCCGATATTACGCCTGTCGAAAACGATTGCTCCAAGTATGACAAGCAGATACCAGGAAAATACAATAGGATTTCCTGAGTTCCAATATATACAGGCAATCGGGTATTGAGCCACTAAAATGTAAGATAGATACATCGTTATTAACGGCTCAAATGACAATTTTTTAAAATATACCAATCCGAACAGCCACATAACATGCTGAAAAATATACATATACATCAAATACTTGAATGGTTCGATATTGAACAAAACAAATAAAACTGTGAAACTGGTATATAATACTAAAACAATAACAAGGAAGACAACAATCATTTTACGTAAAAACAATGTTGCAACATTACTCTCACTATTCATTTTGTCGTTTTTCATCCCTGAATGAATGCAATCTATGGCGATTAAACTTTTATTGAACAATTACTCTATTGATTCCTCGTATTTGAGGATATATGAATAAATTTTTTGCAAATATACTATGAATTATTTTAATTATAAAATAAATGAATATTTTTTTCAAACCCTGATTGGTGATTTTAAAACAGGGCGTATGGGAATTATATCATTTTACATTTATTAACGAATTACCGCGATAATGAATTAGCTTGCCATCATCGCTTACTCCTTCGATAACGACTGAATAAGTTGCAGGATCGTCTGCCGTATAAAAATCCAATTTTACATTGCCTTCAGCATCTGTTATAACATTCGGTTTCCAATAGATAGTCGTTCTGAAATCCGGCTTCGAATCATTGGCGCTTTCTTGTGTATCATACTTGGGAGAATAAAACTCAATCGGCAACTGATAGCCGAGCGGAATCAGTGGTTTGATGTTAAACGACGGAAGAGAGATATGCCCATCGCCACGTTTAGTATAAATCACAATAACGCCATTTGCTCCCCGAGAACCATAAGCTGCTGTGTTGGAAATATTTTTAAGCACGTCTAATTTCCCAATATCATTAATATTAATCATATTAAGATTATCAACCACTTCCTGATCATCTGAAGCTTCATACGGTACATCGTCGATTACGATTAAGGGAGGTCCCGCCGCGCCCCGTATTCGTATGCTATTTCCGCTCACCATAACACCACCGATACCATAAAGTAAATTTTTAACATCTGAGGTACCGCCGCGTTTTTCGATTTCGTCGGAAGACAGGGAATAATCCGGACTGGAATAGAAAACGGATTTATACTTGTCATTATCCTTTCCTTTATATACTCCCCTTACCTGTACTTCTGGCAAATTGACGATTCTCGTTCCATTCTCGTAAGTGTAGTATAAATCGGCTTTTGCTACATAATCCATAAAGACAGAATCTTTTCCTTCTTTAATACTATATGTATTCTGCGTTGCAGGTATAGCGGGAAAGGTATCTTCGTCCACATACAACTCTGTCATCTGCTTGCCTTTGTCTTTACTGTTAAGCGCTTGAATTACGTATTTCGTGCTGTCCGGAAATTCAAAATTTCCAAATCTATAACGTCCATTCTCGTCTGTTTCAGTCATATCAAAGAATCCATTGCTTAGGGATATTAACGACACTTTGAAACCTTTGGCGAGCTTTGAGAGTAAACCGCTTTTCACCATTCCTGAAAATTCCTGACTTAGCTCGAACGGGATTTTCGGATAGCTTAATTCTCCACGCATTACTTTAGGAATGTCGTAGCGCGTCCATCCGTGCGTTTTCATCAGTAAGTCGGCTGCCAATTCAGCTTTTTTATTTCCCTTTTGAAAATAATATTCAGGATTATCAATACGCCCTTTTAATTCGGAACGCAATAAAATACCGGACAGGATGCTGGAAGCAGTATCTGCAATCACTTCCCTGTCGTTGGTAACAGCAATGGAAAAATTTCCTGCAGCTACTAAGGGTTTTTGTTTTTCGTCAACCAATTGAATTTCGGATTGGACGTATTCTCTTTTATGGTAAGAATCTTTCTGCGTTTTAAATACAGCAGTTCCATTATCATCGCTTAGTAGAAAAACCAAGCGTTCGCTGATTATTTGTAAATCTTTTGTCAACAATAAAATATGAGTGATTCCTGAAGGAAGTATGGATTTATTGAAAGTGATAAAATCTTTTGAGAAATCCCACGCCTTTGCAAAAATAACCAAACCTCGGGAATGTATTAACAGGTAAAGTTCAGGATAAGGGAGCGAATCCTGTTTATTGATTGAAATCCATAACTTATTATCGTGCGCTAAAGTCTTCAGCGCAAAAACATTTTTTTGAACTTGCGGTAAATCGAACCGGAGCGTGCGATCGCCGTAATGGCATACTGCCTGATAATGATCGTCCGGCAGGGGATTCACATAAAAATCGCCCATCCCGTCGTGAAGAGTTTTAAACACAGTAACTATATTGTCTTTGGAATCAACAACTTCTCCTGTTATATCCAAAGATTTTCCATTAGAACTAAGCGCTTTAAATGCCACATTCGACGATTGTCCGGCAATTAAGTGTCCGCCTTCGGGATAGAAAGAAACGTCGAAATCACCTTCAGGATACGGAATTGGAATATACTGTTTTAATGCGTTTCGACTGTTGGTAAGTTCAACGTACAATACCCGCGTCGGCGCATTGGGAGGAACAGTCAGTTTAAGGCGAATCCATCCGTCTTTGTCCGGTTTTCTTGTAAAAGGCGGATATTGATTTAACCGCAAACTGATCGACTGTGGAATAATAACTTCCTTCGATTTGGCATCAGTAAAGCGCAGGCTTGCATTTATTTTTCCATCTTCGGCAATCTGGAAATCACTTTCGGTTTGGACTGATAAAATTTGCGGATCGCTTATCCTGACCTGCTTAGAAAAAAATGAGCTTTCTCCTTGATTACGCATATATTGGGTATAAGCCCGTATTTGGTAGTCGCCTTGCGGCAAATCCTCCGGCAGCGGAATTGCGCCATAAAACATATAGGTTGAATCCCGCCGTATTTTCAACCGTTGCACCACCGAATCCACCGGATTGATTAATTCGACATATACATAACGACTTATCGCTTCCTGCCTGTTAGAAAGAGCCTCTATCAGGAAAGCGCGGAAAAATATTTTTTCTCCGGTAATATAATAAGGTTTATCGGTATGCAAATATATCTTTTCCTGTGGAAATACAGAAAGCTGTTTAGCAATATTATTTACAGCGCTATCCAATACGGCATCATCCTGCCCATATATCGTATCGCCTGTGGTTTGACTGAACAATATTTGCACCGGAAGCAATAAAAGCAAGTATAAAAATATGGTACGCATAAATAATGATATTTATTTGAATACAAATGTATTCATTTTTTTTATAGAACTGACATAAAATCAAAAATAAAATCTTGTTTAACAACCTTTTTAGCTAATAAATTTACTTTTTAGACAAAAAAAAATTGTTTTTTATTTGGAGAATAATATTTTTCATTATCTTTGTGGCATGAAATTTGTATTTGATTTTTGAATATAGTATAAAAAAACAGTTAGGCGCAAAAAAATGTTTAATATAATTATAATGATTTATGAAAAAATTAAGTTTATTTTTAGCTTTAATTTCAGTATTTCTTTGTTCTGTTACAGCTCAGGAAAATACCAAAATAGTATCTTCAGACACTATTCAAAATGATGGTAAGAATTGGTTTCTTGGCGCTGGCGTGCAAGGGGATGTGTATGCGAATGACAACCTGAGGAGGGATACCAAAGTATGGACAAAGCCATCTTTAGGAGGAAATTTGTTTGTAGGTAAATGGCTCAGCCATAAGGTAGGACTTCGCCTTTTGGGTGAGGGAGGTTCGTTGCATCCTTTCTTCTACCAAAAAGAAACAATATCTATGGGCTGGATGGAAAAAGAGAAATATCTTGCCGGACGTGTAGATTTAATGCTTAATCTGACCAATTTTTTCCGGCACTATTCGCCGGATCGTTTTTATAACCTTGTACTCTACTTAGGACCGGGTTATGGAAGTACTTTTAGCTCAAAAAATCGTCCGGATGGAGCAAGCGGTTCATCTTCTTTCCTTGGAGGGGCTGGATTGCTAAACACTTTCAGACTATCCAATCATGTTGCACTTTTTGCTAATGTGGGATTAAATGTCCAAAAGGCAAATTTTGACGGATATGGTAATACGAAGGCTTCTATTCTGGGAAAAGGTAATGTTGGCGAGTATGCTGGTTTTCTGTCTTCAGAGAATAAACTTGATGGTATAGCATCAGGTTCTATCGGTCTTATTTACAACTTTGGCCATGCCAAGAAAAAAGAAATCGTTGCTCCTCCGGTAGTTGTTCAACAAGAACAGCCGAAGCAGTACTCCTTGGCTGTAAGTTCAAACAATACGGGTTGTGGAACGGTAAGCGGAGGCGGAACGTTTAATGCAGGGACAAGAGTTACAGCAGCGGCAACGCCAAAAAGCGGGTGTCGCTTCGTGAACTGGACTGAAAATGGAACCCCTGTTTCCACGAGTCCAAACTATTCGTTCGCGCTGAACAGCAACCGTAAACTTGTGGCTAATTATGAATCAATTCCGGCTCCACCCCCAGTTGTTGAACCGGTAAAAAAAGCTGCCCTTGATCCTGTATTCTTCCGTTTGGACAAATCAATTATTGATCCTGAACAGGAAATTAATGTTCAAAAAGCTGCCGATTTTCTAAAAGCAAATCCAAACGCTAAATTGAACGTTGTAGGTTATGCCGATGTAGAAACAGCAAACCCGAAATACAATATGGCTTTGTCTGAAAGACGTACAAAAGCCGTAGCTAATGAATTGGTCAAAAAGTACGGTATTAACGCCAAACGGTTAAAATTAGACTGGAAAGGCGATACAGTACAACCTTTTGCCATCAATGAAAAGAATCGTGTCGTATTGTTTTCAGAATAATTTATCTCTTACAGGAAATTGAAAACAGAAGAGAGGACGTCAAAACTTTGGCGTCCTCTTTTTTTTAAGCATTTATTTTCAAGCTCAATTGAATGCGTTTCCTTTCCGAATCAATATTGAGTATTTTCACTTGCACGTGTTGATGGAGTGAAACCACTTCCGTCGGGTCGGAAACGTAGCGGTCGGCTAAATTGGAAATGTGAATCAATCCGTTTTCTTTAATACCAATATCGACAAAACAACCAAAACGGGTAATATTTGTGATAATTCCCGGAAGTATCTGACCTTCCCGCAAATCGGCGAGAGTTTTTACATTGGGATCAAATTCAAAGACTTGAATAGCCGCCCTCGGGTCGCGTCCGGGTTTATCCAATTCCTGCATAATATCCAAAAGCGTAGGCATACCGGTTTTTTCCGATTGGTATTTATTTAATTGAATAGTATCCCTGATTGTCTTCTCCTTCATTAAATCGCGGATACTGCAATGCAAATCGTCCGCCATCGCTTCGACCACAGGATAACTTTCGGGATGTACGGCAGAATTATCTAAAGGATTTTCAGCATCCGGAATGCGCAGAAATCCCGCCGCCTGTTCAAACGCTTTTTCTCCTAAGCGGGGAACTTTCAGCAATTCTCTCCGAGATTTGAATGCACCGTTTTTTGTGCGATAGTTCACAATGTTTTGCGCCAGCGAAGGACCCAAACCGGAAACGTAGGTCAGCAGATGCTTGCTTGCAGTATTCAAATTTACTCCGACCTGATTAACACAATTTTCCACCGTTTGATCCAGCGATTTTCTTAATTCGCTCTGATCTACATCGTGTTGATACTGCCCAACTCCTATGGATTTCGGATCAATTTTCACCAATTCGGCTAAAGGATCCAACAATCGTCTTCCAATGCTGACAGCTCCACGAACCGTTACGTCATATTCCGGAAATTCCTCCCGCGCGATGGAAGACGCCGAATAGACCGATGCGCCGTCTTCGCTTACGGAAAATACCTGCACTTTCCGGTCGTATTGTAAGTTGGTAATGAATTGTTCTGTTTCCCTGCCGGCTGTTCCGTTGCCAATAGCAATCGCTTCGATGGCATAAGCGTTTACCAAAGAAGTAATTTTCATTCCCGCTTTGGATTTTTCATTCTGGGGAGGATGTGGATAAATAGTTTCATTATGCAACAGATTTCCTTGTGCATCAAGGCATACGACTTTGCAACCTGTACGAAATCCCGGATCGATTCCAAGCACGCGCTTCTGACCTAAAGGAGGAGCTAAAAGCAATTGCCGCAAATTCTCAGCAAAAACTTTAATGGCTTGTATATCCGCTTTTTCTTTGGAAAGCGCTGCAAATTCTGTTTCAATCGCCGGTTTCAACAAACGTTTGTAACTGTCTTTCACCGCGATTGCCACTTGTTCGGATGAAGGGATATTTCCTTTCACGAATCGCCGGTCAAGCGCTTCGAGGCATTGTTCGTCTTCAGGCGAAATACTCACTCGCAGAATACCTTCCGCTTCTCCGCGCCGCATAGCCAGCAGCCGGTGGGAAGAACAACGAGACAATGGTTCTTTGAAATCGAAATAATCCCGAAACTTTGCGCCTTCGTCTTCCTTTCCTTTTACTAATTTGGAAACAATCACCGCTTCCCTGCGGAAAATATTACGGATGTTGTTTCGCGCAGATTCGTTTTCATTGATCCATTCGGCAACAATGTCGCGAGCGCCTTGCAAAGCTTCTTCCACATCTTTTACCTCTTCATTGACAAATCGTCCGGCTTTACCGTAAATATCCCGCTCGCTTTGCACCATCAGGATTTTTGCCAAAGGTTCCAAGCCTTTTTTCCGTGCAATTTCGGCGCGCGTCTGTTTTTTAGGTTTGTAGGGCAGATAAATATCCTCCAATTCCGTGCTGTCCCACGTATTCTCAATACGCGCTCTCAGTTCGGGCGTTAAATTTTCCTGCTCCTCAATAGAATGGAGAATCGTTTCTTTCCTTGCGCTCAATACCTGCAATTTGGCGTAAAGTTGTTTGATTTCTCCAATTTGAACTTCGTCCAATCCACCGGTAACTTCTTTCCGGTAGCGGCTGATGAAAGGAATAGTTGCGCCTTCATCCAGCAAATCCAGCGTTTTGCCAATTGCTCTCTCCGAAATGGAAAGGGATTGTGAGATTAATGAAGCATACATGTATATTTTTGCATAAAACGCGGATCATGCCCGCAATGATATACGGTTTATAGTTTAGCCCCCTCTTTGCTTCTGTCGAAATAATGTGTGTGAAGGAGTTCGTGAGAAAGATGTCCGCCCGGCTCGCCGAGAAACTCTTTGTAAA
>Ga0209629_10002076_pt1 | contig 13336 bp, 3 predicted proteins | sample TergutCu122P5_FD_187286 | JGI IMG/M metagenome (GOLD analysis project Ga0209629, IMG submission 187286) | Cubitermes ugandensis P5 segment gut microbial communities from Kakamega Forest, Kenya - Cu122 P5 (SPAdes) (version 2) | ecosystem: Host-associated > Arthropoda: Insects > Digestive system >... | reverse complement strand
TGCTGCAGAATTCATAATTTTATCTTTTCTGTTCAAATAATACATTTTTCATGAACCATACTTCAAAGCAAAGTAATTTACAAGTTCAAGGAGTAAAAAGGAACAACTACCCGTGAAAAAAAAAAAAGTCAAAATCTTCCGGTAGCTACTGCCCCCCTCATTATGGCCATGAGTCAGACTTGTTATTAGTGCACTAACTGATCAATGAACCCCATGGATTTAGCACTGACAGGATAACAGCCACTCAGTCCTTCAGTTCTCTGTTCACTACAGCATGACAGTAGACTATATCCTACACCATTACAATCAGTCCACATCCTAAACGTTGTATTTCAAGATACACTTTAATATTATTCTTTCACCTGTGTCCATGAGGACTCTCAAGTAATTTCTTCTCTTCAGTCTTTATTACAAAAATTTTGTATACCTAGGGCATGTGGAAGCATTAAGCCCCTAAAAGTATGCAGACCAATTTTCTAACAGTTGATGACATTGACACAATTCATTTTGCACTTGTTTTGTTAGCCATCTTACCATGAGTGAGTAGCAGAAGGATTCAGAAAGAGTATACTTGTGTGTGTTTAAAAGGTAAGAAGCTAATTTCAGTTTTCTTGATGTAATTTTTTTGGTGCCTATCTGAATGCCTGAAGTCAGGAGATACATTTTGGTACATGGTTTTTATGCATAACTTAAAAGGCATGTTTCCACACACGCACGCACATGCGCACACACACACACACACACACACACACACACACACGTTTCTCATTTCTCACTTGTTCTGTTATCTAGCCTTCATTTTCACAATCATGTTGCTAGCACCAAAGAGTGCGCACATCAGGAGACCATTAACAGTGCATGCATACTCTTCGGGTCAATCTGTGCACTCTTTAGAAATGAATATTCTTCAGTTGGGAAATGTATATTCTTAATGTTCCTTCTGTACCATTTCTTTGTAAAATCTGACTGCCTTACAGAATGGCTTCAAAATATGTAAGACAGTCAAACAGAAAAGTGATTTACACACAGGAACTTCTTACTGAAGCAACACAAAGAATCTTAAATTGAGAAAGCCAAAGAAAAGTAGCCACGGCTCTGGACACAAATGAATCAAATTTAAGGAAAAAAATGAAAGCCATCTGCACCAACTAGAGTCCAAGTGCCTCAGCTTCAGGGAATTATAAACAGTATGCAGCATGGTTTTGGGCTTGGGTAGCATTCAATAAATAAATCTGATGAGTACAGTAACTAAATGAAAGAGCCATGTTCCAGTTGTACATTTTGTGAAATGCCAGTGAAAATGTTGCCAACATGAAGAAGGCAAAATAAATAATTCAAGTTACAGGACTACATCCATTTCACCCACACGTGATTTCTGATGAGGATTTTCTTCCATCAGAATTCAATGATTGGCCCAAGGAAATTAGACCAAGGACCCAGCCAGCGAAAATCATACGGAATTACAAATGCCTGTGTCCAATGAGAAGAGAGCATCAGAGGGTAATACATCTGCCAGTAGCCTCAAGAATAAAACACCTTTGCCTTGCCAAAAGCAAAACCGCCATCAAGAGGGGCAGGGCAGAGAGGCGATCAGGGATAACGACATGTTCTCTATTCAAAATTTCACTCCTGGACATAACTAAGAATAACAGAACAAAATAATTCTATGATGGACCTATTGCTGGACAGACAATCATATTCAAGAAAAATGAAGACAGACAAGAAGAACATTTTCTGTCCAGTGTATGATGAGCAAAATGAATAGCGAATTACAGAAGACTTGAATATGGTGCATTAAATGCCAAAGACGGTAGGAGGAGCAGTGTTCTTTAGTTGAAGGAGATATTGCATTTCAGTGCAACATTTTCTAAGCTCTCAGAGGGTGCTCAAAGCACCTTAGGAGCACAGGTAACTCAGAGTATGCATTTGCCATAGTCTTGTTTTTTTGTAATTTGTCAGGACAAGAATATTTCTATGTAACTGTTCTTTTGTAAACATGAAGCCAGCAGAATAAGACACCTCCAGAACACATTTTGTTTTACTGCTTAAAATGATGGTTTTATAGAACTTCATATGGTAAGTGATTACTCTTTGTGCCTCTCCTACATACATTTCTGATCTTTTTTCTGTGTACTACACATATTACTCATATAATTGTCACTGACTTGTCTCCTAGTAATACTTAATAAGGAACATGAACTGCAAAGCATCAAACCCTACAGTTTTCTACTGCTTTCTGTCACTTCCCATCTCTTACATCCAAATATTCTTTTCAGTACCTATTACAGCTACCAAACTTTACGATGCAGAAGACTTAGGGTCCAACTTACCAACAGCTTCTGATATTGGTGGTGACTCCTGAGAGTTTTCAGAGTCATACTGTTCATTTTCAACAGTTATCTTTGAAGGAAGAAATAAATACTTGGGTCTTGTTGGACGCTCCTCTTCTCCCAGAACATTGATTGTGGTACCATCTCTCGGCGTTCGAACAAGACAGCTCTGCACTTCTGAGAACCCAACTTCAGACACACCCATGACAACGGTTCTAGAATCATCAGTCTTCCTATCTGGATGTGAAATATCTTTTTCAGGTGTACTGTATACAATGGATGGCTGAGACACACCATTTTCTGAAACTGGTACTAATTCACTCGCTGTGGTTTCAAAGGAACTTTTTTCATTTGAAAATGAAATTATTTCAGGGGTACGCAGAACATTATCAGCTGAACCAAAATTGGTTTCCTGTCTTGATGATACATTAGTTAATGTCAGTAAGGCCCCATTTTGAGGCAATATTCCACTTTCAATTTTCTCTGTATCATAAACACTTTCCTCTCTACTTTGTGATTTAATTTCAATTGACATTAAATGTGGTTTTTCAGTTTCTGATTTAACTTCGATGTCTACTGTTATATCACGCACCCTCTCAGATAATTCAAGATCATCGGTTAAATGCCTATCATTACCAAGGCCTTCTTGGTGACAGCTCTCATTGATTTGCTGACAGTCAATGGAAACTAGATTTGTAATAACTGAGGATGGTTTGGAAGTAACTGTGGTTGCAGCTGGCACAGTTGGTACAGGTTGAGAAGTTTCATCTGAAACTACAGTTTCCTTACTCTGAGGCATATTTGCAGTTGTAATAGGTTTAGTGATAGTTTCGCCTGTCAAAGTACCAGATATAGGAGAAAGTGGAGAAACTATTTTTAATTTGTTTATGGATGTAAAACCAGAGACTATAGGTAGTTCTTCTGTGTTTGTTGTATGCTTATCTGTAGCACAGGAAAGAGTTCCTATAGTGCTGGATGTAGACTCTTCATCTGGTGAACTCACAGCATTGACATGCTGGGGAGGTATTGAACTCTCACTGGAAATGGAGCATTTTAGCACCTCTGTACGAACAGTAGAACACATTTTCAGGGACTCTGCTTTATTAAAATCATCAGGAAAATCTTCAACAACTGTTTCATCTTTTATCTCAATAATTTTTTTGGTGCCATCCAAGAACTCAGAATTTTCATCATCTCTTCTACTTCCAGATTTGTAGCTTTTTGCTAGTAATTCTTCATTGATATTTATTCTGGAACTTGAAACTGATGAATCTTGACACTCTGAAGATAAAACTATTTCAGTCTTTGCTTTACTTTCCATCATACCATCTTGACAAGTTTCATGACCCTTATCATTATCCTCCAATTCTTGCAAATATTGCTGTAATTCAGCATCACTCAACACATCCATTACACTAAAACCAACAGGTACAGGTTTTATTGGTACATCATCTGTACCTCCATGTTCTCTTACTTCTGAATTATCCTTGTTCCATAGAATGTCACTAAACAAACTTGATTTTGATTCCAATGAATTTGGAAAGGAAGCATTGTGAAGCTGACCACAAACTCCAAAATTCTCCTTTCTAGGCTCTTTTGACATGTCTGAACTTGTATCTTCAGCATGTATGGCATTGTCAGATGAAGACACAGAAGACCTAAATGTATTACTTATCACACTTCCTTCTACTGAAATAATTTCACTTGAGTCAAGTGATGGCAAAATTACCATGTTCTCATCTGTTTCTGCCTTATGGCTGACAAGATCCAATCCTGTGCTGTTAAAACCTGATAGCTCCTCACTACTGAGCACTCCAGAACCATGGCTGCTGACAAGATCACTTGACACAAAAATCCTTGAAGTTTCCAGAAGATGTCTTCCAGATGCTGCAACGTCTGGCAGAAATGTGAGGGCAGCTTTCTTGTCCTTACAAATATTCTGAAGGTCTAAGCCACTGGTTACTGCAGTCAAAAACTGTGGTGTTGAACTGTCACCATTAAGGATATTGATATGCGAACCATCCCTAATTTGAGGGTTTGAAAATCTCACATTATTGAAGCTACCAGATTTATTGGAATTGATGGTTGTATCCAGTAAGTCTGGTGTTTCATCTGATGAAGTATTATCACCAACGACAGACTGCCCTGAAGCATTTGCTTCATCTTGCACAGACCGTGAATAAGAAACAGGAATTAAATCAGCAAATGAATGCTGGGCAGAGTTTTCACTTCTTTTACAAACATCAATCACATTTTCCCATTGATTACTTGCTGACACAAGGTCATTACTGTGATTTTCTTGAAAGTCATCACTTACATTTCTTCCACTCAAAATTTGTGTTTGTATTTCTGTATCATTTGAAGGATACAACATAGGAGGACTATGTCCATTCTTTCCTTTAGTATCCACAACCAGTGATGTGTCAGTATAGTTAACTGCACAATTACCATTCTCTTCTGACTCAGCAGGCAGATGTCTGGCTGGATTCCATGATGTCTGATTGCTAACAATTTTGACATCACCAACTTTCATCTCAATTTTTCCAGCATTCAGATACTCATTAAGGCTAGAGAATACACCACTAACATTCAGTTTGTTTGTTGCTGATGCACCTGATCTGTTATGAACTGCATTTTGCTGCCACTGGAAGTCCGCACTATCCACATTTCTGTGGACATGAATCCTATCAGAGTAATTTGCATTTTGTGTTGAGAGATTATCTCTTCGTTCTGATACATTTATTTCTGTAGTACTCTGGTTATGAAATACAGATGTCAAGTTCTGAGGCCAGTCAGCACCAGAACCATTCCTTACTCGGCCATCACCACTAATATGTACATTTTCTGAATGTGGTACATAAAAATTAGCATCATCAATGGGTAGTCCAGGGGAATAATTTGATGCAGATGAGAGCATGTTATTGTACTGAAGTGTGGAAGACTGAGGGTCAGCTACGAAGCCTCCATCAGCTAGGCTTATTGCTTCAAATGCTTGTTTGCGGTAATGTGGTGACGAGGGCTGATAAAGAAGTGATCCCTGCATAGAGAATATCAGTATTATCAAGAATATGTATGATGCAAAAATTCACATACCTTCATAACAAGTAAATAACAAAGAAATGGAGCAGGCAGCACTTCAAAAGACGAATGTTACCAAGTATGGTATTCAAGCAACGTACACAATTCCTATGCATTGTATAAACTGCCAGACAGTTTCTGGCAAAGTGTGAAATTTGTGAATTTTGAACACTTATTTTATATACAGCCCTTCATTTATTTGTTCCATATCATTAGTCACTTCCTGTTTACTGCCTTATTTCATAATACTGGGCTGACGTAGCAAGCCACCTACACAACCTGTTGCAGATGCTGTTGTGTCTGTGGTTATGAAGTCAAGCCAGTCAGCCTTCAGTTACAATGGGAATACCATTGCTACACCAGACGTTCCTGTACGATGTATATGCTAAATACTGTTCCTACCATAAGCAATATAGTAAATGCAGATGAAAGGTTCCTGATGTGTAATTTCTAAACATTAAAAAAAACTATTTTTTAGTATGTAAACACTTTTCAGCAACAGGTTAATTTTTTAGGCAGAAGAAGAACATGCAGAATACACATGCAAACTGAGAAAAAGCCAGACAAAGAGGTGCTAGATTGGAGACATCTTCAATAAAACTGTTGTTGTGATGTACAGAGCAAATGGGTGTCTTAGCAGCATCAGCACATACTGCAATAAAATTGCTACATTTACATCCATGTAAGCCAATTGTGGTTCATACACTATGTGACACAAATCTTAAAGCATGATTAAATTTTTCAGTATCATGTTCATGTAGTGCATGATGGAGAAACAGACCCCCCTTGTTTTGCAAACTTGAAGGGTACGTAAACACACAAAGTCTGTGTATTGATTTACTGAATAACACAACAGGATGTTGAATGTCAAAAACATTAACCCACAATACCTTTGGAAGGCAGAATATATTACAGCTGACCCTCATAGTGTACAGGTTTGCGCATGTTGGTGTAGGTCCCTTTCTCATTTTTGGTCACACTTGTGTAAGCATGCACAGTAGTACATGATGCCACATGCGTCCTGTCTCACTCAGCAGCTATGCAGACATTGTGAAATACAGAATGTTCACAGGGAAGTGTATGCAAATGACAAAGCTATCAAAGATCATCTCTTGCTTTACCAAGTCTTCTGTTTCCTCCTCCACCATGCACTCCACATTGCGTCATCACCCTGACAACTTTCAGGCACAAACACTGATGTCATTCCAATAAACACCAACACAAATATTTTCAAGCTCATAAATCATTAATTTACAATTATCATACTGCATGTGTCTTGGTTCCATGAACTTCATTTTGGCCATAAGGTCTCAATTATGCCCATCACAGTTTCACCATTCACAGGAGTTCTCAAGAATATAACCCCCACAACTAGCAAAGGTTTCATGCATTTTTATTGAATTTTCTATGAAAGCTGCCAGTGCACCTTCTTGTTCTAGAGAGCAATATATTTCCATTTTGTTACACTTACACTGTTGTATGTAACTAATGTACACTAATTTAAAAGTTTACTTCTTTAGTAGCACTAAACCATTCATTTGTTTATTCATAAACACTTTAAAGGACAGTCATACAGAAGCAGTAAGTGCAGTGAACATGGCACTACACTGATAATAGACACCTGAATTTGTACCTTGTTATTAGTGAGTAATGCAACAGAGATACTTTTCACAGTACACTGTGGGCACAGATTATTCACATTCACTTTTGCCAACCCAGTGTGTTATGTAAAGGCTTTGTCTTCACACACACACACACACACACACACACACATATACAGTGTGGCGCAAAAAGAACGCATGTTTTTCAAATAATTGTAACTTTGTTTATTTTCAATATAAAAAATTATGTCAACACCAAAACAACCTGTAATAAATGCAGTTTTGATTACTTACATTGATTACTCAATTACGGAAAATTATATCGGAAAGATGGCGTCCTTCTTTTCGTACACATGTTCGGAGCCTCTCCTCAAAGTTCTGCATCACATTTACTAACATTTCTTGTGGCACAGTTGCAATTTCTTCGAGAATGAAAACTTTCAGATCGTCGACAGTACGAGGTTTTCGAACGTAGACTTTTGATTTGAGGTAACCCCAAAGAAAGAAATCGCAGGCAGATAAATCTGGTGAGCGTGGGGGCCAAGGGACATTGCAGAAATGCGAGACTACGTGTTGCGGAAACATTTGTCGAACAACTGTCATCGAAGCCCTTGCTGTGTGGACTGTGGCTCCATCTTGTTGGAACCACATTTCTTCTATGTTAACCCGTAAACTTCGAAGTTGTGGACACAGAAAATTGCATAGCATCTCGACATAGCGCTCTGATGTCACTGTTACTGTAGCCCCTTCTTCTTCAAAAAAGTAAGGGCCAACGATCCCCACTTTCGAAATGCCGCACCAAACTGAAAGCTTAGCAGTATGGAGAGGTCTTTGGTGTAACTCTCGCGGGTTCTCTGCAGCCCAAAATCGACAGTTTTGCTTATTGACAACCATCCAAATGGAAATGTGCCTCATCACTCATCATTAACATTACATCGTCAGAAGCAATAAGGACGCCATCTTTCCGATATAATTTTCCGTAATTGAGTAATCAATGTAAGTAATCAAAACTGCATTTATTACAGGTTGTTTTGGTGTTGACACAATTTTTTTATATTTAAAATAAACAAAGTTACAATTATTTCAAAAACATGCGTTCTTTTTGTGCCACCTTGTATATATATCTTGTTCCATAAAAACACATACACTCACCCTGATTTATGCAAACACGTGTTTATAGACCCTAACGGATTATATTGTACATTCTGTTTATGCATGCTGGCAACTGTTGTGTGCATGAGTTTCAGTAACAATTATCAACTACTGTGAGACCTGCATCAGACATGGCATGAACGCAATGCACAAACAAAAGCACATTAACAAAATTACATTTGCATGTTCCAACTACTCCTTCCATTACCTTCAGTTCAACAAATAACAGAACAGAACAGTACAGTACATCCCCGATTATCCAACCTCCACTTATTCCACATTCTGCCTTATCCAACATGGTCACATGATGTACTGTGCACAGTTTTGTGCTACATGTGTATACACTCGTGCATTTAATCAATTTACTATCCATTGTTTAGTTTACCTGAATAAAATTTAATTCTTCAAATAAAAGTCCTGTATTCTGGCAGCTATACTGCAGAATAATTATTAATAAACAAAACTTGTACTTACCTTCCACCTAATTTGCAATTTGTTTCACATTATCCAACATTTTCAGCAATCCAGCTACCTACTGGCCCTGTTTAGGTCAGATAATTAGGATCCTATCAAGTCTAAATGGTTAGTGAATGAATAACCAACAGTCAAGACTTAAAACAAAAATAAACTTCTACATTATTACATATGACTGCAGTGTGAAGATGCATGTTATCACATTATGGTGGCAGAACTGTGTTGTGGCTATTTCTGTGAAGGCTACATAAAGTAAGCTCATGCCACATACAGGCTACTGAGCATTAACAATAACCTACCATGCAACAGCACTTGTGATTCTTAACTGGAGTCCCTGCATTTGGCCCGTGACTTTTTGTATTCGTGACATAACTGTAAGATGTGGTCACAGCATCATAAAACAGTTTATATTCCTTCTATACACAGATTTTGAGCAATGTACACCTCATATGGTTTGTGTGTCAAATCAGAATTATACTGTTTAAAGAAAATTTCAATGTCACCAGTAAGCAAGTGGACTTTGGAGTCCAGACAACCTTCAGGTATGCCAACAAGTTTACTTTAACAATCTGCTCACTAGCCAAAAACTTTGCTTAGGATGCAGAGAAACCAGTTGACAGCAAATTGATGTGGGAACTGATCTCCCCAACCTCCAGTCACTACAAACTGGTTCAAGGGAAAGCCAATGACAATCAGCTTTACTCAAACACTTAAGTAATCTTTATCAGGTGGAATATGGACAAATGTATATTAATTAAATCATTACCATTAATTTCTTCTTACAAGTAAAAAAAAAATTGTAAATTAAAAAAAATACATATATAGCTCTCTGTTCCATATTAAGACACAGGCTAAAAATGGATTCACTTTTCAATCAGATCTTAGTTTTCATCTTTTTCCTTTCAATAATGCCAGTTCATCAACTGAACATTGTTGTTGTATGCCAAAATATAACACTCTTATTTGTATAAGATCAGTATAACAGAAACCTAACTTACCCCAACAACAGGAGGCATGGGAGATGTGGCTCCCTTTGTCAATGTCGTTGCCATCTGTTCCGCACAGTCTGTGTAACACACAAAAGAGAATAAGTTCACACCTACTTTAGCCTACAGAGAAAATTAAAACAATGGGTTCAGCCAGCATTTGGATGGAAATATTGACATTGTGCATGTGAAGTATGTGGTCATATCACACATTTTAAAACTATATTACAGAAAATGTACTTGTATTATTTACTCAAAATATATGCAAAAAAAGTAACCACTATTTGAAAAACAAATTTCCATATTTCAAAATAAGTTCGGTTCTGCTAATAACAACTGTCCATTTGAAACTTCAGGTTCTCAGAGCAGTGTTGCTTAAGACTCAGATCTTCTGGGATATACGCTGTGCCAGTGGGCGGGTAGTTCCTGACGTTCTCAAGAATTATGATGCCTTCATCTACCAATAAAGTTTTCCCAATGACATAGGTGTCATATCCCATAAGACTTGACTATTCCACTTGCACTTCATTGTCACGTGATAAAAAAAAGTTTGTACAGAGCTGTGAGCAACAAAATATTATCTAAACACAGGAAATTACTGTGACAAACACAACATATCTGACATTTTTGTTTCATAATGTCTGCGCTCACATAAAATTCGTCTTCAATTTCTTTCCAATACTTCCTCACTTTTCGAATTAAACTGTGAACTCTAAGTACGGTAAACGAACACTGCACAATGGTGATACTACCACATACCACTAAGTTACAGCAAAGTTAGTTTTAATCGTATGGCTGACACTAACCTTCATTGAACTCAAATTCATCTAATACTTTATCTAGATCAACAGCAAATTTCTCCATTGTGTTGTGGTCTTGGACTGTAAAAATGACAGAATACAAATGTAAAGAAACCATGTACATCAAACCTTACAATGCATAAATAATTTGCAACCGTAAAGAATTATAACATACGAGTTGTCTTCACGCCAAAATTAATCAAGTTGTCAAAATCATGAAGCCTCAAAGCATTAACATTAATGATACATTCTTATGGTACATAGAAGTTACGTATGTCATAAAGCAATTAACAGTACAGAATATCTGTACGTATATTTATTCTACAAAAAAATTAACACGATCCATTGTTACGCACACTGTATGACACAAATCACGATATCACCTAACACCTACTGTCCACTGCCATGTATATTGCCTAATAGTGCTACATTTTACCACCAAGAGCGCTACTTTACAATCGAGTTCGACATTTCTGATCAGAGATGGCAGATATTTAACGTACCAACATACTAAGTAGACTAACACGTGTAGGAAGGCAGTCAAAAACACAACTATAATTGTAATATACAAGGTGTTAGTGTATATACAAACCTCAGCCAACTACATGTCTCGGCCTCTTCTAGTTAGGCCATCTTCAGGTTGGATACCTAGTCCAAGGAAATATACAATAGTGCTATACAACCATTGAAGTCAGGGTGGGACGAGATCTCGTTTACAAAAATGGGGCATGTGCACAAGCTATTGGTATAAATATATGTATTGTTTATATTAGTTTGTCCATTATCGGTAGGCCAGTAGGGGTCCTGGGGGCCTTGGGGTTCCTGCATTGTTTGGTCGGGTGGCTCGGTGTCACAGCGGTCCGCTGTTATGGCCGTGTGTTCTTTCTAAGATGTATCCGGTGGCCGCTGTAGGTATATTGTTGTGGAGGAGGGGTTGCTGGGAGTGAGTAGATGGAGAGTTAGAACAACAATGGCAAATCAAAATTGCATTTATGAAGAACTTCGGAGCAGAATGAAGTCGGGGACTGCTGAGTACAGTTCGGCCCAGAATCTTTTATCTTCTCCTTTGGTATTCAAAGACATATAGTTTAACATATAGAGAACTATAATTTTACATGCTGTTTGATATGGGTCTGAAACATTGTCTCATACGCTGAAGGAAGAACACAGGCTAATGGTGCATGAAAACAGGGTGCTTAGGAAGATATTTGAGCCTAAGAGGGAGGAAATAATAGGGGACTAGAGGAAATTGGAAGTGACGAGCTTCATGTGCTGTACTCCTCACCAAACATTATTTGGCTGATCAAATCAAGGAGAAGGAGACGGGCAGGTCATGTGGCCTGTTTGGGAAGAAGAGAGGTTCATACAGGGTTTTTGTGGGAAAACATGATGGGAGCTGAACATCTGGAGAACCTAGACATCAATGGCAGGAAAATATTGAAAGGCATACCAAAGACATAGGACAGGAGGGCATGCCTCAGGATAGATAAAACTGGCTAGTATTTACTTTTTTTCAAGTTACCAACTTAATGCACACTTCCTTTATTCTATAACAATATATATGTCACATTATAATCCTCAACATGTTTCGAGCAGTACCTTGCTCATCCTCAGGAGGACAAATTGTATTATTACAGCCTCTGGTATCGTCACTCTGGAAATAGGTGAACGAGCCTATATTAATAAAATGAGGTCTGCTGTATTGTTAAAACAATAGTGAAGTAAAAATGTTGTGATTAATGAGAAAAAACACAAAATTTGGACCACGTTCACATACCATAGCCCAAAAATAAGAAGAATCACAAATTTGTTCAAAAAACACCAACATAGGAGTAGCCTTCAAGGCCACAGCAATGTTATGACAACTCGTAATACCCACAACCCAAATCCAGACATCACAACATGAAAAAAGTGGAATATACAAAATCACATGCAAAACTTGTCATAAATCATATGTAGGGCAAACCAATCGCAATCTGAACCTGAGATTCTGGGAGCATGTACGATACATAAAAAACAACGACCCTCATTCAGCTTATGCATTACACGTACTTAATTGCAGACACGAATATAGAAACATCAATGATACAATGACATTTCTAAAGCAAATTAACAAGCCATCGCTTTTACTTCCATATGAGCAAATGTATATACAGATTTTCTGTCGTAACAATGAACTCATTTCCAAGCAACATCAGAATGAACACAATCCCATGTTTGAACTCCTCTAGCACACACTCCGCATGCCCCATACCAGCTTGACAACTAATCAATATTTCCATCCACCTGTCAGTCCGCTCTCAACCGGCATACTGTACGGCCATTTACAGAGGTAAGGCAATACATAAACAACACATATTGCATTTTCTATAGTCTTAGCAAATAATCTAGACACTTTGGTATTATATCTTGTAAATTTACATCAATTTTAACATTTATAACAGACCCAACAAAGGAGGTAGATAGGCATTTTACAAAAATTTTATGACAAGGCAAATGTTTCCACTGCTGCATTTAACAAGCTCACTAGGATGCACTTCACTAATCACAACATTTTTACTCCACTGTTGTTTTTATTTCACTATTGTTTTAACAATACAGCAGACCTCATTTTATTAATATAGGATCATTCACCTATTTCCAGAGTGACGATACCAGAGGCTGTAATAATACAATTTGTCCTCCTGAGGTTGAGCAAGGTACTGCTCAAAATAGGTTGAAGATTATAATGTAACATATATATTGTTATAGAATAAAAGAAATGTGCATTAAGTTGGCAGGTAGGTTTCACCCTTTCACAGGCCACAAAGGCCCTTAGGGAGAGTAGAGGTATAGCTCTACCCTATTTTAGACTTCTGCACTAGAAGGGGGTGAGGGGTCAGCGTCACGCCCCGGCAGCACCTTACCCCCGGGAA
>Ga0209629_10002075_pt1 | contig 13337 bp, 5 predicted proteins | sample TergutCu122P5_FD_187286 | JGI IMG/M metagenome (GOLD analysis project Ga0209629, IMG submission 187286) | Cubitermes ugandensis P5 segment gut microbial communities from Kakamega Forest, Kenya - Cu122 P5 (SPAdes) (version 2) | ecosystem: Host-associated > Arthropoda: Insects > Digestive system >... | reverse complement strand
AGAAGTTTTCTACTGTACATTCAGCACTGGTAAGTTTCATGTAGGTTTTGATGACCGCTTCCAAGCAGAGTCAGGATGGAACTGGAACTGAGTTCCATCCTGACTCTGCTTGGAAGCGGTCATCATAAACGTGCATGAAACTTACCAGTGCTGAATGTACAGTAGAAAACTCCTGATGATGGGCAGAGAAGATGCCTGAAACATGTAGAGTTTTATAACAGAATAAATTTGGATAATTAGTGTGTCTATTTGATTAATTAAAAAGAAATCTGTTGATTATGTTTCTAGCGAGGCAGCTTAGTCATCCCCATTGAGCTTCCACCACATCTTCAACACCATCTTCATTCCTCCATGATGCATTCTGATTATGATGCTACTTAGCAGTCAACATCTGATCTTATAGATCAGAATGCTATATCATCAGCCACTACACTGGCAGTGTCACAGCATTGAATTCATCAAACTGAAATTTAATGTTTACTGAATCAAAACACTCATTTGTGGTTATGTCTGGCCTTTGCTACCTCATGTGGTCAACCAGCCTGCAAGACTGCCTGTTGTCGGAACTTAACGTATCTTCTCAGCGCAGTTTAGATTTTATACTTTGAGAAGTATTAGGACTGACAAATGTGTAGTAAAATAAACTGTTTTAGGTGACTGCAGATCGTGAGTTTGACTCTTGTGTTGATTATTGTATTATAGGTTAAGTGTCTTTTATAAAATGTGAAGCATAAACTTTTTTGAATGGACTACACAGTGAACGTATTTAAAGGCTTTAAAATGCCGCCTTGAAAGTGGAAATTCCTCAGGCCTGGCAGAAATATTGTACTGTGGTGATATATATTAACTCATAATATTTCATGTCCTCTGAAGATACCAAGAACCATCTGCTGGCTTTGGTTGGCAAAGTAAAATAGTGATTCTAAGTTCAAGATCTGCAATCCATATAAATGAATATTAAATTGAAGTGCCAAGTGTGAATGTGAATATATGACATTGATGAATTACAGAGAGGTTTCACTTCAGAAGAACATGCTAGTTTTGTTACCAGATCAACTCATTACTACCCAGTATCTTTTTGATCACATTCCAACATATGCGTCTATACATGTCTTATGACTACACACTTATTATGACAGTTTTTACACATTAGTTGACTGTTATGCAAAGAAACACATAACAAAACAACATTTTAACATATGCTTAGAATAAAACAAAATTGTTGGTTTATGATTTATATGTTTTTAATCCCAAGCTCATTGGCCTAGAAGTATGGACAGTTTGTTCATCCTCTACTCAAAACTTTAAACTTTTGACTGGTGCTTGAGTATTAATAAGTGGCTGAATAACTGATTGGTGATAAATTATGAACTTAATCTGAAGTAGCATTTACAGTAATTCCTTTGTTGACAAGGTTAATTCAAGAATGCTCATAATGGAAAAACTTGTAACACAAATATTAATTTCTTATTACTTCCTGTGTTATAAAATTGAATTGATTTCAGAAGTCAAAAACCTTTTCTCCACACACACACACACACACACACACACACACACACACACACACACACACACACACACACTGCACCTGAATGCAACACAGAACGATAAATGAGTATGAAAATAGCAAGTGGTGGTAAATTGCCATATTTAAAGTATATCTCACTCATTAACCAATAAATAAATAATATTAAATTTTTATGGAAAATCTATAAACATTCGATGCAATCCTTGTAATAATATGAATGTAACACAAATAAATGTTTATTTTGTATCAAAGACACGGATTTTTTAACGTTGGGGTTGGTGGGTCATCAGGATCAGGAGTGCCAAAGTACAAAACTTTGAATTTTATATTTGAGTTTCCATGCATCATAAGTCTATAAAATATAAAGAACCAACAAGATGCAACTTTGGGCAGTATTGTTTTTTATTAACAAGTGCAAATTCACTCTACATGTTTCGGATGCCTTCTGCACCCATCATCAGGAATACCAAACACTGTAGTAGCAGCCACTGGTGCGTGTCATGCATGACATGCACCAGTGGCTGCTACTACAGTCTTTAGTACTCCTGATGATGGGCGCAGAAGGCATCCGAAACATGTAGAGTGAATTTACAGTTGTTAATAAAAAACAATACTGCCCAAAGTTGCATCTTGTTGGTTCTTTATATATTATATACAAAACTTTGACTTCCACACCATGTCTGAAAGTCCCACGGTGACTATCAACACCATGTCTGAAAGTCCCACGGTGACTATCAACACCAATAAATACACAAAATTGTATAAGGTTTAATTGATGCTCTAAGATGATTAATACTGAGAGGAATGAATTTCACAAAAAAGCTTTTAGATCCGTGAAAAATGCTGCAATACTGCTGCTTATGTGCAGGCCACTCAGGGGTAATATGATGATGATGATGTGCACATTTGAGGAGGTATGGGGACCAGCAACAGCTGAGCACAGGCACTGGGAGCAATTATTTAGGGAAAGGAAGGAGTTTGATATATTTTATATTACCTTGCAAATTGAGAAACAGGTATTACTGTAATTTGTGCATCTTTTATAAGTGAAAACTCATCAACTGCTTGCTCATATACCGAAGGATTACTACATTGGTATTTTGGTACTTTCATAAAATTCTGTAGTGGAAAAAGTGTTTGTTGAGTTGCAACCTTAAAACTGAATACTAGATTTTGTGAGCAATCTTCAGTTCTTTTACACCCCAATTACAGATATGAGAATAATTTTTCTTAACGAGGGATTGATATTTGTGTGATATGTATTGCATATATGTAAGCATTCTTGTATTTATCATCTATGAATATGTTGGTAAATTAAGTACAGCAGTAGAAACACAATCAAAGGAAACTGACAGCAATATTGTGCCTAGTAGAGTTGCTGTGTTTTTGTCACAAATGTTGTTAACAACTGAGATAATAGTTATCATATGCTGTATCACGAATTTAAATATTGAGGGTAGTTTGAATGTGTGCATGTGCGCATGTATCATTCATTTTATCTCAACTTGCTTCAAGATTTACTAATAGGGAATATTTTTCTGGTTTTTGTTGTCTTATAACTTAGTGGCTTCAATATATAAAGTGTCTTGTTACAGAAAAGTAAATAAAAGTTTATATATAATTAGCACTCTTTGTACTTTCATTAAATTACTGTATTTACCTGACTATAAGACTACACATTCTTACCTACCCTCAGTTTTCATGACAACTCTTAGGCAGAAAATGATTAAATTGGAGGAAAAATTCTTACCTTTTATTAGGGTATGGTATTTATGGTTGGGTTGTTATCATTTCTTGAATAATACTCCTTGCTAATTTTGACTCAGATTTTTTATAATGATCAAAAAATGTACAGGAACTGCTGTTTTAGTTTGTATAACTGCTTGTGACAATGCTCCATCGCGTGTGTAGAGCACGGACTGCTGCGCTGTCACGCGGTGCTTGCTGAGCAGATGACAGGGTAGCGGTGTTACTGCCTCAAATGCAGCCTGGTTGTGGTTGCTAATTTTTTCCAGCAAGATGCATGGTTTTACTGCTGTCTCTTGAAGACATGTGGGTGCAGTGGTGCGCGGAGAGGTGACTGAACTGCTACTCCTCTGCCATTACTTGCTATTACTCCTCTGACATGCAGGTTACCTCTTTGGAATTAATAAATGAATGCAGGTGTGCTAACCAAACAATCAGCCATAGAGCTAACCAAAGGCAGAGACTTCTCACACAAGCTGATGTCTCTCGGTGTGTTTAGCCATTCTTGTGTTTTACCAACTTGCTGGGTTCAGTGACAGACACCTTAATGATGGTATGGTAATTGCATAGTTCATTTGAGCTGAAAGACACAAGTATGATCGTGGTTTCTGAACTGAGAGAAGTGTAGAATGAAGTGATCCTGACAATTCCAATTTACAATATAAAAATTCATCTGCAGAAATAAAGGAGAGTCAAATTAAACCCTACAATATCTGGTGTTCACCCTGCATGCAAATAGATACATCACGAATGAGTTTAAGATGTGTTAATACAGAACTTTAACCACTTTTCTAATTTCAGAAAAATGTCCCTTTATGTTTAATTAGCTGTTCAACTAATATTCTCTTTTTTCCAAAGAAATAGTAATACTTACATAAAACAACTGATTTAAAATAAAAACACCACCTTCAATAATGGTTACAATTCAAACACCTGTGTACTTAATCATAACATTATAAGTGTGTTACATAATCTGTCGCAAGTAATTATAACTTGCAGAATAGCAGAACGGCATGTCATTGTTCAGTGTCCTGTACTTGAAAACGTTCATATTTATGACTGCATTTAAACTTTAATAAATATAAGTCACTCAATCCTTCAAGAATTTGGCATTGCTTTAATGTCAGTACTTGCAGTTCAGTAAAGTCTGTGAGTTGGACAACAACTGTGATTTTCCAGCAGAGACAAGAAGGAGATTTTTCTCTACTCTATACCATCTGGAGTATCCATGGTGGCTCATCCATCTACCCATTGAGTGGGTATCATGGGATTTTCTGCAGGGGAGCAAAATAGCCAATGTGGGAAGCTGACCACTCACCTCCATCTGATGCTTAGATTAAGAATAAGTGGATCTATTCTTCCATTACCCCATGTGCCTTTATGGCATGCACAGGGACAAACTGACATTCAAGAATTTGGCTAGAAGTGTCTCAAAAGTCATACATGGGCAAAATGAAGAATTTTGTAGTATGGGGCAGGCCAATCATCATTGTCAGCAATGTAAGGTTAAGCATTTTTCTTATAATGATAAGCATTATTATCATAATCACCAATCATCACCACCACCATCATCACCATACTATTATTAGTATTTACTTTTTTAGCCCCCCGCCCCCATCACCTCTATGCAAGGTATTTACAAATATGTAACTAAAACAAACCCTGTTTCTAGGGTATATAGTGTTGCAGCTGTTCTGTGTTTGCAATTTGTGCTACATTTAATGTTATTTCACATGTGATACACATTTTGTGCTTCTACATTAGTACTTCCTGGAAGTATGTTTGCAGTGCCCAATATGGTTGTTTTTGTGGTACCTTGATTTCATGCTTCCCAAGTTTGTTGCACAGGCACTGTCTGAATGATTTTGAAATTGTTCCTGTTGCCCCTACTAGTACTGGTATCACTTTTGCTTTACCTTTCATTACTACTATTACTACTACTACTAGTACCAGGGGCGAATTTAAGCCTGGCAGACTAGGCAGCTGCCTAGGGCGGTAGATTTGAAGGGGCGGCTTCTAAGCTGTCAAAGTCACTAATTACTACCACCCCCTTCCATTCATTTACAGAGCGATATTCAGTGAATGTAGATGGGAATTTTAATTGATGGTAAAGTGCCATAATCTTTTATTTTTGTTTCTTGTTGTGGTAAAATGTTGAAGAAAAGTTACATTTTAAATGTTATTATTGATACAAAATTCAATATATAAAATAAAATATTTGTTATTTCTGTCTTGGGACTGGGAGGCGTGGTGTTTGACTCAGTCTGGGGGGGTAATACACCCCCCCCTCCGAAAGAAACACTGCTTGAAATAAGGGGCGGAAATGTTTTCACTGCCTAGGGGCGCCAAATAACTTAATTCGCTCCTGACTAGTACTACTATTATTATGAAGTTCATCCAGGAAGTAGAGACCGAAGACCGTCTGCGCATAGCGCTTCTGCACGTCATTCACCATATAGTCCAGACTTGGCCCCAAGTGATTTTCACTTGTTCCCAACATTGAAGGAATTTTTGGGTGGCAGACTCTTCAAAAGCAACGAAGAAGTGAAGGATTCCGTCAAGCAATGCGTAAATGGACTGGCAGTCGTGCTGCTGGGCGAATTTGAATCTGGCCGCAGTCGAAGCTGCTCAGACTGCTACTACAGGTTCCCGAGACCAGTGTCCAGGACTAGCGTCTAGCTTTCGTGTTCAATGCCAGTAGCTTCTGAAGGTTGAAGTCGTCGGTGATATGATGCTTTGTAGCTGGGCGAGAAGTTCGCGACCTGTCGAAGCATCGTAGTCATCAGCGCCGGCTGGATTTTTTTTTTTTTTTGCAGTGGTTCACACGATTTATTTGTAGGACGATCAGATTTTTCATGGTCAATAGCGGAGAATCCGAGAATACGGTAATTTTAATTTAAAAGTAGCAAGCAACAACATGAGTCTCAGACTGCAACTGTAGGAACTGTACGAAATTTTGTTTCATAGAATTTTTATTATTTGATTTTCAATATTTTTTAAATATAAAAAAGTAAAGTATGTCAAAATGCCAAAGCGGTGAACTTGCACCATCATGTACCTTGCATTGGGCATCATTGATCGCGGTGCCTTTAGACGTAACTTCGCTTACATCGTGGCACGGTCTCGACGTAACGACAGCTGCGACATCTTTTCGAAAGAGGAAGAATTTTTGCGTGGTATTATGGCACTCTGTTCTGAAGATGTCGCTGAGTACGTAGCTGGCGTAATCTGTGATTGCCACAAAGAAGAACTTCCTTACGTCACGATACGTAACGTTCGTTTCACAGAAGTTACTGAAGCTGTTAAAATGGCTACGTGATAAGTTGACCGTGTACTGTGCGGAGTCAGTTGTGTCAAGATGGAGCTAATAAATTCTGTTACAAGTCAAGTAAAGAAGCAGAGTTCAGCATTCGGAGAATCAGAAGTTAAGAAGATTCGCGTGTGTTGTGGATATTCTGATACTGATAAAAATCCCAGACGATTGAGAAACAGATTGAAGTTCAGTGCATATAATTCATTTCGACAAAAGGAGTCGAAAATTTGTGCGTGTTCGACACAGTTCGTGTCTTGTATGATTAATTTTAGAGACACTTTGAGAACACTTGCTGCAAACTGTATTATGCATTTTCAGATAAGAGTATATCTAACCATGGCGTCAGGTTAACAGGTTTTGATGGAGAACTAAATTTCATGTTTGGGTGAAACGAAAAGTGTATCGGTATCTTAGGCCCTCATAGCCTCATATTTTACAATATGGCGTTTTCGAATATTGCATTTTGTGCTGAAGATAAGATGGGCATAGACTTTCGTACATATCCACTCTTATGTGGAGCTTTGATTCATCACTCAAGTATGGGGATACATAGATCAGAAGAGAGCCCGTTTGTTGAGCTCATCGATCATAAGCCACTTGTTCAGTCACCTTTTGAAATGGCAAAGTTAAATGCAACTAAACAGTTTGTACTAACAGAAAAAGTGCATAGTTTCACAAATAACACAAGAAATTTTGTGAGAAGTGATACTTTTATGCCACGGAAAGAAATATACAGTCATAAGTTTCCAGTGATGGCTCTTTCCCAGTTGGTAGGGGGATTTGTCGGTAGTAAAAGTCAACTAGGATCCTGTGGTAGGGAAGCATGTCAGATTTGGGATATCATATTTGACAAACTTGAGTTCTGCAGAACACGACAAACTGGATGCTGCCCATTGTGTGCTAATGAAAACCCCCGCAATTGTTACAACCTTGGAAACAGTTTGTCTCAAGAAATTTTTGGATCGTTTTGTCAGAAAAGTGTTTCAACTCTTGATGGTTCACACTTCATAATCGAAAATTGTTCGAACTCACTGAAGGATAAAGTAAGTGATACTCCCCTGCGACCTAGTACAGTGTCAAGTAATTATATTCCTGTATCAGTGAAGCCTTTGTCTGTGATGTCAACTTGCACACAAAATGATAACAAATTTTGTCATCCATCTGATGTGTCAAGGCAGTCCTATGCTGAAGTTGCCAAAGCTTTTGCCATAGTTCAACAAAGTAAGCAGCAGTTGACAAGAATGTCAGCTATGAAAAGGAGAAGGAACTCTCCACATGGTGGAGGCTTGAGAAATAATTTGAGACACTGTAGTTGGAGATACTGCCATGAGTCATCTGCAAGGAATTATGGAAGTCAACATACATTTGCCATTGGTTGTAGGAAGACACCCCAATGTTGCAAAGTAGCAAGTACGCATAATGTGGGAAAGAGTAAGGCAAATGATACACATGTAAATATTTCTGAATCTAGCAGCAAGAAAAATATTTATGAAGTGAAAAAGAAATCTCAAACAAATCTTCGCAAAGTGGTGTACCTGGGTTGCCGTCAGGTTACTGACAAAAGTACGAGAGCTGAACATTCAAATTGCATGAAAAGTGTGGACGATAAATCTGCTAAGCCTTGCACTGCAGTAAAATGCAGCAGTTCAGCTAGCGGAGTGGTAGATGCCAGTACTCCATACTCTAACAAAGCTGAAGGTGGTAGCATGTCTGCAGTAATTAACGCTGATGGAATTGTACAGACTTCGTCTGCTAACCTTGGACATCAGCAGTGGTCAGGAGAAAGTCCATCAAGACAAAGATACATGTCAGATTGTTCGACTGATAGTGAGGACAGTGTAGTGAGTTTCGAATGTGGCGTGGATTACAGTCCTGTTTCAGTGGCACTGGCCTTTGATTCTGAACCCTCTGAAGATGGAGATGGTGACCAGTTCACTGACGACGACGATGACGACGACGATGATGATGGTGATGATGATGATGATGGTGATGATGAAAGTGAAGAGACAGAGGTAAGAAATAAGGATTATAAAATGTAAAACTGAGTTATACAGCTTGTCAATTTATGTATAGTTTGTAAAGTAAAGGTTATTTCTATGCATGCCATGAGGGCATATAGAAGTAGAGGTTTAGCTCTTCTGCACTGTATGAAAGAGAGTGGTGAGTGTCATGTGACAGCTTCTTTACTCTAGGGGATGGGGTGGAAGAGTCACTGCTATCCACTGTATAGGAGGTTGGATGGAACCCAGAGCAAGTCTCAAGGCTATTGAGAAGAGAGAAATCTCTTTTGCCTGCCAGGAATCACACTCTGGACTGTCGAGTCCATAGCTTAGTTACACATTTGTAGATTCTACATATAACATAGAGCATTGTAAAGTAACAGTGTTTTGTAACATTAGGTAGAGTGCGTTTGAAACATGATGGCACACGCGCAGAAACCAGATTTCGTCTTTCGCCGAAACAGACGAGTCCATTTAAATCGGTGGGGGCGTCAGTTCATTCGACTGCTGGCAGCCGAGGTGTGCGCATCAGCGTTAGTAATGCTGGATACACCATGTTCCGAGGTAGTGTGAGAGTACTGGCTACCCACTCCGTTCACCAGTTTCCCCTTCACTTCCCCTCCTGTGCGTCACCGTGTGCCATCAGGTTTCAGACGCACTCTAACATGGTGAAAGATCATTTACAAAATGTGAGTCTGTATTGTTTGTTGGTTAGTAGGCTGGTTGGTTAATTAATGGATTGGATTTAACAAGTTTGCTGCAGCAGCAATCAGTGTCTGTCATTACATAGTGGTTTCCCCCTCCCCCACCAACATCATACAATTATTCCTTGAACTGTGCTGTGAGGAAGGTGCATGGTGGCTGGAATTAGCCTGAAACTTACAATTGCATGCCATCACCTGAAAATTGAGCTTACCTGTGGACACCTGCATATTGCAACACCACAACAGAATGGCCTACTTGTTACATCTAACCATGCCAACATACTGCCTACCACCGATTGATTTTATCTACCTTATTTTAACCTTATTTTAATTTATGACATAAGCAACATGGAAAATATGAGGCATAATTTAATTGTAAAAATAAGATCTCATTTTAGCTAAAGCGATTTTATATCTTTCTTTTTAAGTGCTACTGAATGTTAGCCTGAAAATGACTCTTTTGGGATGCAACATTTTGCTACAATAGAAATACCAGAGTTAGTTGTGTCAGCAGCCAACATGGAAAATATGAGGCATAATTTAATTGTAAAAATAAGATCTCATTTTAGCTAAAGCGATTTTATATCTTTCTTTTTAAGTGCTACTGAATGTTAGCCTAAAAATGACTCTTTTGGGATGCAACATTTTGCTACAATAGAAATACCAGAGTTAGTTGTGTCAGCAGTTTTTAGTTTATCAATTGCTGCTGGTATACAAGCTTTAAGGGAGTGTATTCATTATAGCTTTGTGATCAGCACTTGGCCGAGGCAGTGGCCATCACAGCAGTGAGAAAAAGATATGCCTACACAGTTATCTAAGGCACAGAGTATAAAACTCACAGTGGAAGTCAGTGTGATGAAGTCAACACCACGTTGGCTTCTGTCATTTTATTCAAGGAATCATTTATTTTGGAATGGGCGTGACAGAATGGAATAAAATTTAATTACATTACACAGTCACAACGCATAGAATATGAAATTCACACTGTAAGTCAGTGTGATGAAGTCAACAGTGGTTATTTACATCTGTCATATATTAAAGGACTCATTTATTTTGGAATGGGCGTGATAGAGTGGAATAGCATTTATTTACATTTCACTGATCCTTTAGAGTAACAAGGATTTAAATATATTAGTATGAATATAATATAAATATGTGGCATTATTAGAAAACTTCTAAAGAAAACCTGTGCAGACACCCAAATGAAATTTTACAAAGTCGTAGCCAGACCAACACTACTTTATGGTAACGAAACATGGGTAACCACAAAATGAGACATGAATCACCTAGAAGCTGCAGAGATGCGCTTTCTAAGAAGTGTCAAAAGGATACACAAGACTAGACAAAATAAGAAGTGAACTCATAAGAAAAGAACTAGAGATCTGTGGAATACAAGACGTGAGATCCAAATACTAACAAAACTGGATCAACCATCTTGAAAGAATGGACAACACCAGACTTCCGAAACACGCCCTCAACTACAAACCTAAGGGAAGAAGAGATCGTGGACGCCCCAGGAAACAATGGCAGTGCGTCGATGCTGGAACAGGTCAAGCGACCTAATCCATGCATCATCATGATGATTATGATTATGAATATAATATATATAGACCAAATGGATGAAGACAACTTGGAAGACCTTTGTAGAGACTATTAGACAAGGCCAAAACAGGTCTATTAAGGCCTAACCCTTGACAGATAATGATGATGTGATACAATGCAATACACATGCGAAATATGTCATCTGGACAGCTGTTTATAATGTCATAATAATAATAATAATAATAATAATAATAATGTTATACAGACCAGAAATATAGCATGGTGTTTGTGTCAAAAATTACTGCTGTGCACACTATATGAACTTTAGCATAAAGAAATTTCAGTGAACTAAGATATAATGTTTCAGTGCTGGCATAAATACTTGTATGTCAAGATTTTGCGATTTTAATATCAGATGGAAGAGTGTCATATTCTTAGTTCCTGTATGGTACACACTTTTTTGGTAACTGTAAAGGTTCACATTTGGCCCATGGAGGTTATGTTTATTTCTCTTATTTGTAATGTGTGTTCCTAAATCTGTTTGAAATCTTTGATGTTATGTACAACACACATAATAATAATAATTGTATTCACTGGTAAGGAGAAGTGTATTTAATTTCTTAACTAATTTCCTACAAGGCACTCTATTCTTTACACTGCTATTGATCTAATATATTTTTTTTTGTGGATGGTAACTACTATTTTGCTGTCTGTTGAATATCTCCAGAGATAACTCCATATAACACAGTGGAGTGGAAAGCTGGCAAGTAAACTAATTCTGAAGTCACTGGAAGGAGACTACAGTAGAAACAGATATCAACATATGAGTACAGTGAGCTGTATTTAATGATTGTAACACTTGACTCATGCCATTTTCAATTTTTTTTAGATATGCTTTAATGAACATGAATCTAGATTAACCTTTAGTGTACAGCCTTGTAAATCCCAGGTTTCTTCTGCAGCCAAAGAACTGATCAGTTTAAATGCTCACTGCAAGAGAATGTTGTCTCATTTGAATAAAAAGTCTGTACATTTCATGTAACTGCGCTGTCCCATTCATCTGTGAAAGGTTAAAGTGATTATTTTCAATAGTGATTTGTGCAGTTTTCAAAGTAAGTGATTCAAATCAATGGAACAACTAGTTAAAAATTTTCGGCTTTGTCTGAATACATCATGTGCACGGGGACATGGTTTCTAGAATTGGGTAGTGACGTTTGCTCTGAACAGGTGTCGCATAGGGAACCTCATGTTGTACCTTCTGTTTATGAGTAAACATTGCAGACCTCCTCTGGTTCTTCTCATGACCTGAAATGTGAACTTTTTGTATCCATGCAGAGGGTCTTACACATTCCAAAAAGTGCTCCATCTTCTTATCTCACCTTTATGTAGGTCGTCCTTTGTTTACAAAACATTTTTCCTATGGTTCTTATCTCATAATTGATTCCAAAAGTGTGATAATGCTGTCTTTGTATTGTGAATTTAAGTGTATTATAACTTTTTGTTTCAGACTATTGCTAGACTGAAAGAAGTAAATGCAAGATGGCACAGAGATTATTCTGAGTACTCGAGCTGTGAAAAGAATCCCGCTAAGGTATTTCATTATCATCATTAGTGATATGCACGCCTGATTGCTGTTCCTTGGGCTTAATTTAAAGTCATTTGTTTATAGTTTTTTCAATGTTCAGAGCAGTGATGGAGCAGAAATATTCTCATTGAGTTTGGTATCCCCATGAAATTAGTATGGCTAATAAAAATGAATCTAAATGAAAGCTGTAGTAGAGTCCAGGAAGGCAAGCATTTGTCTGACATATTTATGGCTTGAAAAAAGGAGGTGCTCGGTCACATTACTTTTCAACTTTGTTTTAGAACATGCCTATGGGAAGGTTCAGACAAACCAGGAGCCCGAAATTAACTGGCACACTTCTGCGTCTGGTGTATTTTGGTGATTTTGATATATTGGGTAGAAGCATACATACTACAAAAAAGCACAGAAGTGTTAGTGGTTGCTAGTAAGGGATTGATCAAAAAGGAAATTCTAAGGAAACTAAGTATATGATCACGCCTTAAGACGAGCATGCAGGACAAAATAACAACTTAAGAATAGGTAATAAATCCTTCGAAGAAGTGGAACAGTTCAGATATTTGGAGGAAACCATAACAAATCAAAATTCCATTCACAAAGAAATTAAGAGCAGACAAGTCAGGGAATGCTTGCTATTATTCAGTGCAGAGTCTTTTGTTTTCTGTTTTGTATGGGTGTGAAATGTGGTCTCTCACACTGAGGGAGGAACATAGGCTGAGGGTGTTTGAGAACAGTGCTGAGGAAGATATTTGGGCCTTTGAGGGACGAGGTGATGGGAAAGGAGAAGACTGCATATTAACCTTTAGCGTACGGCATTTTAAATGCCAGTAGTCCCCTGCCGGCCGGAGTTTTTTGGGCATTTAAATCTTGAAATTGCGTCCCTCCACAAAAACAGATATATTTTCTGCTCTATATAACATAA
>Ga0209629_10002073_pt1 | contig 13344 bp, 8 predicted proteins | sample TergutCu122P5_FD_187286 | JGI IMG/M metagenome (GOLD analysis project Ga0209629, IMG submission 187286) | Cubitermes ugandensis P5 segment gut microbial communities from Kakamega Forest, Kenya - Cu122 P5 (SPAdes) (version 2) | ecosystem: Host-associated > Arthropoda: Insects > Digestive system >... | reverse complement strand
AAAAAACGGCTGAGAGGCCGGACAACTCCCTCGCGGCTGCCGCGTACCGACTTGTGAGACGGTCCGCCGCATGGCAAATGCGCGCGGATACGGCTTTGCGGCTCATTCCCGATCCAGGCTGCGGGGTCTATCCAGCGCTGCCTGGGCCTGGAACAGTTTGTTACGCTTGGTCAATTATGACAAGGATAGGCCAAGCGCGAGAAGCCCGTGCATGGGGCTCGACGGCTTGCCGGCGCGCAAGAAGGCCGGCGTGCACAAAGGGAGTGGCTGGGATTTGAATTTGAGCAAACAGCCCTGAGTAGATCACTCGCCGCATCAATTCGCGGAAGAGGCCGGGCCCAATGTCATGGGCGCTGTATAGCCCATGATGGTTGTGAGAATGGATCAAACAACAAGGAGCCGCAGAGCGGCTCCTTGGGGGCGCAGGGAAAAGGTTCCCTTGCGCCACTCGATTGCATCAGCGCGAGTTTCAGTTGCACATCACCTTGGCCACATCCAGGTGGATGATGAAGTACGTGGTGCCGGCAAACTGGGGCACCTTGATCTGGCCGCTGCTGCCACTGGAGCCCACCGGGTGCTGGCCCGGCGCGAACGTGTTGTTCTTCAGCAGGCCCGCCGCCGTGGCCGCCGAGTCGTAGTGCACCGTTTGGGCCGTGTAGTACCAGCCCGCGCCGCTGCTCAACTGGTAGTCCACCACGACCTGACCGCCCTGGGATGAGAGGGTAACCGTCCCGACCGGGGTCTGATTGCCGTTTTTGTTGTTCCCGTTGTAGAGGAACCCCGTCTGCGGCGCACCCGTGTCAGCGTACGCGAACGCGGCGAACCAGCCATTGCCGGGCACGCTCACCTTCGGGTTCCCCTGGACGGAGAGCGCGACGGTGCCGATGCCGCTCGCCGTGCACACCGGCTCGGGGGGCGGCTCCACCGCGCGCCAATCGGCCGAGCCAGGGTAGAACGAGACATGGGAGATGTCCGGTGCGTTCCCGCCGCCGTTGCGCAGACCGATGTCCGCGGTGGACAGCGTCAACGAGTCGCCGCCCTCGAGGTAGTACTCGGCGTGGCAGACGACGTAACCGTTCCCGCCCTTGACCAGGATGTCGCTGATCGGGTATGTCTTGGCGTCGAAGGCCGTGGCGTCGAAAGAGATGGCGATGGTTTTGCCGCTGATCGTCCAGTCCAAGCCCGGAACGCCGCCAGCGGCCCAGCTCAGGCCCTCGACCTTGCCGTAGCCATTCAGTCCAGACTCCGGAACGTAGGCGCCGTTCTTGTTCTTGTCGACGGCCTGGGTTGGGTCGTTGTCGTTACCCTGCACCTGGGGGCCGCAGACCACCGCGCCCATACCGCCGCTGGTACTGGTGACGACCGTCTGCGCGTGTGCCGCCAAGGGCATGGCGAAAGCGGTGACCGCAAACGGAAGCGCCAAGTAGGCCAGTTTGCGTAAACCGGTGAGCGACAGGGCTTGGCCGGTACCCAAAAATTGAGAAACTTTCATGGATCCACTCCTTAAACATCACATTAGAGAATTGGAGGCATTCAAACCTCCTCGGATTTTGGGACTCAGGATTTTTTCCTGAACGCTTCGAATGTCCCGAAAAGCGTGGCGCTGCTATAGCCCAATTAATTGAATATTCGGCCATGTAAGCTTAAAAACAGTACATCACCCTGTTTGGAAACATTATGTAACGCGCGCCGTTTGAATTTGTACAACGTATTGTTTTCGTGACATTTTGCAATAAATCTCCGGGATGTACCAAAAATGCGGGTAAACACATCTGTTTGAGGAAAAATACCATTTGATAGTCGTCCCGGCCTGGAGCTGCGATATTTTCACTGTGTCATGGCAGGTGTGCCGGTCAGGTAGTAAGTGTTGCACACCCGGCAATACGACCTTCCATTTCATGGTGAGTGCTACCAGTTTTTGAGTTGTTCAGGTTTGTGATCGCCCAATTTTTCATTTTCTGAAACGGAGTTTTGACGTGCGGGACGAATTGAGGCAATTGGCGCTTGTACAGGCGTTGCGCTCGGGTGAGGCCAGCCGCGCTCGGTGCAATGCGCGACAATGGCCTCATCGTCCTGTCTCAGCATGTCTTCAGGGCTCCAAGAGAGGTGGTGGAATGCTTGATAAGTCATTGATTGGTAATGACTGCCATGTCGAAACCCAAACGATTGCCCTCAATCTCCAGTCCGTGCGCTCGCGCATCGCGGCGGCCTGTGCGCAAGCGGGGCGTGATGCGGCCACGGTCACGCTGCTGGCGGTTTCCAAAAACCAGCCGGCCGGCGCCGTGCGCGCCGCGCATGCCGCGGGCCAGCGCGCCTTCGGCGAGAACTACGTGCAGGAAGGCGTGGACAAAATCGCCGCCCTGGCTGACTTGCCGGACCTGGAGTGGCACTGCATCGGCCCGCTGCAAAGCAACAAGACGCGCCTGGTGGCCGAGCATTTCGACTGGGCGCACGGCGTCGATCGGCTGAAGATCGCCGAACGCCTGTCGGCGCAACGGCCTGTGGGCAAACCGCCGCTCAACGTCTGCATCCAGATCAACATCGACGGCGGAAGCAGCAAATCGGGCGTCGCGCCTGCTGACGCGCCGGCGCTGGCGCAAGCCGTCCACGGCCTGCCGGGTTTGCGGCTGCGCGGCATCATGACCTTGCCCGACCCCGCGCCGGAGCCGGAAATGCGCGCCCAGCACGCCCGCGCCCGGCAGCTTTTCGACGCGCTGCGCCAGGCCGGTTTGCCGCTCGATACCCTGTCGATGGGCATGAGTGCCGATCTGGAAGCGGCCATCGCCGAAGGCGCCACGCTGGTGCGCGTGGGCACGGCGATCTTCGGCGCGCGTACGCCCAAAGCTGCGCACCCGGCGGACTGACGGACAATACGCGACTTCATTTGTCTGCATCGCCCATGTCCACCATCCTGCAATCCCTGCCCGCCGGCCAGAAGGTCGGCATCGCCTTTTCCGGCGGCCTGGACACCAGCGCCGCCCTGCTGTGGATGCGCCAGAAAGGCGCGATTCCGTATGCCTACACCGCCAACCTGGGCCAGCCCGACGAAAGCGATTACGACGCCATTCCGCGCAAGGCGCTGGCCTACGGCGCGGAAAAGGCGCGGCTGATCGACTGCCGCACGCAACTGGCGCACGAAGGCATCGCGGCGCTGCAATGCGGGGCGTTCCACATCCGCACCGCCGGCGCCGTCTACTTCAACACCACGCCGCTGGGTCGGGCGGTCACGGGCACCATGCTGGTGGCGGCGATGAAGGAAGACGGCGTCAACATCTGGGGCGACGGCAGCACCTACAAGGGCAACGACATCGAGCGCTTTTACCGTTACGGGCTGGTGGCCAATCCGCAACTGAAAATCTACAAGCCGTGGCTCGATCAGCGCTTTATCGACGAACTGGGCGGGCGCAAGGAAATGTCCGAGTTCATGCAAAAGGCCGGGTTCGACTACAAGATGTCGGCGGAAAAAGCCTACTCCACCGATTCCAACATGCTCGGCGCCACACACGAAGCCAAGGACCTGGAATACCTCAACAGCGGCATCCGCATCGTGCAGCCCATCATGGGCGCGGCGTTCTGGCGTGATGATGTCGCCATCGCGCCCGAGGAAGTGCGGGTGCGGTTCGAGGACGGCGCGCCGGTGGCCCTGAACGGCCAAACCTTCGCCAGCCCGGTCGATCTGCTGCTGCAAGCCAACCGCATTGGCGGACGGCACGGCCTGGGCATGAGCGACCAGATCGAAAACCGCATCATCGAGGCCAAGAGCCGCGGCATCTACGAAGCGCCCGGCATGGCGCTGCTGTTCGCGGCCTACGAGCGCTTGATTACCGGCATCCACAACGAGGACACCATCGAGCAATACCGCATCAACGGCATCAAGCTCGGGCGCCTGCTGTACCAGGGCCGCTGGTTCGACCCGCAGGCCATCATGCTGCGCGAAACCGCCCAGCGCTGGGTGGCGCGCGCCATTACCGGCGAGGTCACGCTGGAGCTGCGGCGCGGCAACGATTACTCCATCCTCAACACCGAATCGCCCAACCTGACCTACGCGCCCGAGCGCCTGTCGATGGAAAAGGTCGAAAACGCGCCCTTCACCCCCGCCGACCGCATCGGCCAGTTGACCATGCGCAACCTCGACATCACCGACACCCGCGGCAAACTGGCCGTCTATGCCCAGGCCGGGCTGCTGCAACTGGGCGGCGGCTCGATGCTGCCGCAGCTCGAATCGGATGCGGATAAAAAATAAGCAGTAACCGGCACGCGTGTTACCTCGAAACCAACGCTGTTTGCAGTAAACAAAGTATCCCCATGACCGAACCCACCACCGTCAGCGGTGAGGTACAAGCCCGCATCGCCGGGTTGACTGTTTATCCGGTCAAGTCTTGCGCCGGGGTAACGCTGGACGCGGCGCAACTGGGCGCCACCGGACTGGCGCTGGACCGCGCGTGGATGGTGGTGGACGCGCAAAGCGCGTTTCTCACCCAACGCCAGTGGCCGCGCATGGCGCTGGTGCGGCCCCAAATCGGCTCCGATGGCCTGACTTTGAGCGCGCCCGACATGCCGCCGCTGCACCTGCCCCTGGAACCGGTCGAGAAAAAGCCGCTGTACGCGCAAGTGTGGCAGCACACGGTCACTGCCTGGGATGCGGGCGATGCGGCGGCGCAGTGGTTCAGCGATTTTTTGCGCCAACCTGATTTGCGATTGGCGCGCTTCAACCCCGCCGTGCAGCGCTGGTCCGATTTGGGCTGGACGCAGGGCATCAAGGCCACCAACCAGTTTGCCGACGGCTACCCGCTGCTGGTGCTGAGCGAAGCCGCCGTTACCGAACTCAACCGGCGCCTGCACGCCGCCGGCCCGGCCGGGCCGCCCGTGGGGTGGGCGCGCTTTCGGCCCAACCTGGTGCTATCGGGCCTGCAGGCGCACGACGAGGATCGATTGGCCGAAATCCGCATCACCACACAAGCAGGTGGGTTGGTGCGGCTCAAACCGGTCAAACCCTGCCCGCGCTGCCCTATCCCCGACATCGACCCGGATACCGCTCTGCCCGACCCGCGCGTGCTGGCCGCCTACCGCGCCGACCCGCGCGTCAAGGGGGCGCTGACCTTCGGCATGAACGCCATCATCTTGGAAGGCGCCGGCCAGACCCTGCGCGTGGGCGATGCCGTGGAAGCGGATTGGGATTTTTAACTCAAACTAAAAGCTCGTCCTTGCAGTAATGCTGTTCAGTTAAGCGCAAACCCATGATTTCGTCATTCCCGCGCAGGCGGGAATCCAGGCAGCGCATCCATCTTCTGGCGATAACCAAGGCCCACTGGATTCCCGCTTTCGCGGGGATGACAAAACTGAACAGTATTGCGGTTAAACCACGGCCACGGCGAAATAGCCGTGGTCAGAGCCTGCCGGCCAGTTCCTTGCGGCTGATGGGCAGCGTGAGCGCCAGCCCGGCCGCCAGCATCATCAAGAGGGCCGAATACACCATGCTGGCTGAAAAGCTGTCCGTGAAGTCGTGCAGGAAGCCCACCATCAACGGATTGAACCCGGAACCGATATTGCCGAAGGCGTTGATGACCGCGATGCCCGCCACGCGGGAACGGCTGGAAAAAACATAGTCCGGCGTGGTCCAGAAAATCGCCATGGCGGTGTAAGAGCCGCCGGAAGCCAGGCACACGCCAAGCAGTTGGAGCGTGGAATCGCCGGCGTATGCGGCCAGCAGCCAGCCCAGGGCTGAAACCACCATCGGCCCGAACAGATGCCACTTGCGCTCCTGCAAGCGGTCGGAGTAATACCCCAGCAGGATCGTCATGGCAATGGCCGCCAGCGGCGGAAGGGCCGCCAGATGGCCGACGATCACGTTGTTGGAACCGAAGGGGCTGATCGTCTGGACCAGCAGCGGCGTCCAGATGGCGATCATCGCCAGCGTGTTGACCACGATCAGATAGATCAGCGCATAGCTGATGGTCGTGGGCGAAAAGAGTTCTTTCCAGAAGCTCGTTTGCGCGCCGCGCGCATTGGCGGCCAGGTGCTCGGCGTCCAGCACATCGGTCAGGGCGTGTTGCTCGGCGGGCGCAAGCCACTTGGCCTGCGTCGGCAAGTTGCGCAGCAGGGCCAGCGCCGCGAAACCGAAAACCAGCGCCGGCGCGCCTTTGAGCAGAAACAGCCATTGCCAGCCCCGCAGGCCCCAGGCGCCGTCGAGATGCAGGATGTAGCCCGACACCGACGCGCCAGCCATCTCGGTTATCGGCAGCGCGATCATGAGCAGCGCCGTGGCGCGGCCGCGGTAGGCCGCCGGGAGCCACTGGGCCAAATACAGCAATATGCCCGGCAAAAAACCCGCATCGATGACGCCGCTCAGAAAGCGCAGCGCATACAGCGAGTACGCCCCCGTTGCAAACATCGTGGCCGAGGAGGCCAGCCCCCCGGCGATCATGACCCAGCCGATCCAGCGGCGCCCGCCCACCCGCACCAGTATCAAACTGGCAGGCACGCTGAAAGCGAGGTAGGCCAGGTAAAACAGCGTCGTCGCAAAACCGAACTGCGTGCTCGTCAAGCCCAGATCCGCGGGCATCGTCAGACCGGCGAAACCGATGCTGATCCGGCACAGATACCAGGAAAAAAACAGCGCGAACAAAAGCCACAGCAGCCGCCTGGAAACCTTGTTCGTCGCGGATCGCAGCACGGCGGGATTGACGCGAGCAACCGCTACGGCAACGCTGGTCGTATCAGCAGGCGCGCCAGATGGGAAGTCGGTCACGCGCCGATACTAGCGCATTTTGTAAATAGTCACTGCACAGCGGACGGGGGCAGAACCTCAGACCAGCCCCATCGCCGCGTGCGCGGCGCGCGATTTGAGCGGGTCGCAGCGGTCGAACAGCCCCATGCCCCAATTGCGCAGCCAGGCGACGCCCGGCTCGGGCCGCGCAAACAGGCGTTGCAGCCCGTCGGTGGCAAGGGCAAAGCGCAGCCACTGGGCCTGCCGTGCGCGCTCGTAACGGCGCAGCAGTTTCAGATCGGACAGGCCGCGCCACGCTTCGCGCGCGGCGATGACGCGGGCCAGCTCCGCCGCGTCGCCCAAGCCGAAGTTCAGCCCCTGTCCCGCCAGCGGATGCATGGCATGGGCGGCGTCGCCCGCCAGCGCGAAACTTTCGCCTGGGCGGTCCGGCAGCGCCCCAACCCAGCGCGAAGCGCATGCCAGCATCAACGGCCAATGGGCCCGCGCCGCCGTCAGGCGCAGCGCGCCCAGGGCATTGCCGCTCGCCGCCTGCAACCGCCCGGCAAAGGCCGCTTCGTCTTCGGCCAGGCTGGCGGCCAAACGCGGCGGCTGCACCGACCAGACCACGGCCACCTCTTTACCCTGCGGCCCGCCCAGCGGCAAAAAGGCCAGGATGTCGCCATCGGCGGTAAACCATTGGCGCGCGGTTTGGCCGTGCGGCTGCTCGCATTCAACGCGCGCGGCAATGGCCTGCTGCGCGTAGCGCACGGGCTTGTAATCCACGCCCAGCTCGGCGCGGGTACCACTGGCGCGCCCTTCGCAAATCACGGTAAGCGGCGCGGCCGCGGGCGCGTCGGTCAACGTGATGCCGCTTTGGTAGAGGCAGGCTTGCTCCAGTTGCCGTTCCAGCGCGGGCACATCCACGATCCAGCACAGCGCCGGCGCCTCTTGCGCGGCGGCGCTGAAATGCGCCGCGCCCTGCCGGTCGCCATGTACCTCCATGGCCAGCACCGGCGTGGCCGCGCGCGCGTCGGCGGGCCAGCCCCGTACGCTCTCCAGCAGGGCGCGCACGGCGGGGCTGATGGCATAAGCGCGCACGTCGCCGGAAGCAGGCTCCGGCGGCTTGGGATCAGCCTTCAACGCCACCTGCAAGCGCTCGCGCGCCAGCAACAGCGCCAGCGTGCGGCCCACAATGCCAGCGCCGCGAATGGACACGTCGAAAGAAGCAGCCATGAGCCTATCCTAAACAAACCGTCAGGTTTTCAGTTGCGCAAACGCCGCCGCCATCGCGGTGGGCGCGGCGCGGTCGCCGTCGCGCCGGGGTCTCTGCTCCCGGCCGGCGCGGCCGGCGGGCTGGTGGCGGTTTTCGGCGCCGCGCGGGGCGGGCTGCGCATCGAGCTTCATCGTCAAGCCGATGCGTCCGCGCGGCAGGTCCACTTCCAGCACCTTGACCTTGACGATCTGCCCGGCCTTGACCACTTCGCGCGCGTCTTGCACAAAGCGGTTGGCCAGTTGGCTGACGTGTATCAGGCCGTCCTGATGCACGCCCAAGTCAACAAACGCCCCGAACTGCGCGACGTTGCTGACGGTGCCTTCCAGCACCATGCCGGGCTGGAGGTCGGCGATGCTTTCCACGCCTTCGTTGAAGCGCGCGACCTTGAAGTCCGGGCGCGGGTCGCGGCCCGGTTTTTCCAACTCGGCCAGGATGTCGCGCACCGTCACCGCGCCGAATGGCCCGGTGGCAAATTGCTCGGGCCGCAGGGTTTTGAGCCATTCCCCATGCCCCATGATTTGGCAGATCGGCCGGCCTGTTTGTACGATGATCTGCTCGACCACCGGATAGGTCTCCGGGTGTACGCCGGTCATGTCCAGCGGGTTGTCGCCGCCGCGAATGCGCAAAAAACCGGCGCTTTGCTCAAAGCTTTTCGGTCCCAGGCCGGTCACCTGCATGAGTTGGCGGCGGTTGGTGAAAGCGCCGTGCGCCTCGCGCCAGCGCACCACGGCGCGCGCCACCGCTGCCGACAGGCCCGATACGCGCGCCAGCAGCGGCGCGCTGGCGGTGTTCAGATCGACCCCGACGCCGTTGACGCAATCCTCCACCACCGTGTCCAGCGTGCGCGCCAGCGCGCTTTGGTTCACGTCGTGCTGGTATTGGCCGACGCCGATGCTTTTGGGGTCGATCTTGACCAGTTCGGCCAGCGGGTCTTGCAAGCGCCGGGCGATACTGGCCGCGCCGCGCAGGCTCACGTCCACGTCCGGCAGTTCCTCGCTGGCGTAGGCGCTGGCCGAATAGACCGACGCGCCGGCTTCGCTGACGACGATTTTTTCGGGCGCGCTCAGGTTCTGCTTCTTCAACAGCGCGATCAGGTCGGCGGCCAGTTTGTCGGTCTCGCGGCTGGCGGTGCCGTTGCCGATGGCGATCAATTGCACGCCGTGCCGCCGAGCCAGCCGCGCCAGCGTTGCCAGGCTGCCGTCCCAGTCGCGGCGCGGCTCGTGCGGATAAATCGTCGCGGTATCGAGCAGCTTGCCGGTGGCATCGACCACCGCCACCTTGACGCCGGTGCGGATGCCGGGGTCCAGCCCCATCACCACTTTTTGCCCGGCGGGCGCGGCCAGCAGCAAATCACGCAGGTTGCCGGCAAATACTTCAATGGCCACCTGCTCCGCGCCTTCGCGCAGCCGCGCGAACAAGTCGCGCTCAATGGACAGCGAAAGTTTGACGCGCCAGCACCACGCCACGCATTTGCGCAGCAAATCATCGGCCGGCCGCCCCTGGTGCGACCAGCCCAGTTGTTGCGCGATGCGGCCTTCGGCGATGGAAGGCTGGCCCGGCTCCGGCTCCACCGGCAGCGTCAGCCGCGCATCCAGGATGTCCAACTGCCGCCCCCGGAATACCGCCAGCGCCCGGTGCGAAGGCACGCGCGCGATCGGCTCTTGGTAATCAAAATAATCGCGAAAGCGCGCCACCTCGGCATCCGCTTCGTTTTTACCCGCCGCCAGTTTGGACCTGAACAGTCCTTCGGCCCACAGCCATTCGCGCAGCATGTGCAGCAGCGCCGCGTCCTCGGCCCAGCGTTCGGCCAGGATGTCACGCACGCCGTCGAGCACCGCCGCGGCGGTGGTGAAATCTTCGCCACCCTCGCCCTTTTCGGCGCGCACAAAGGCTTGCGCCTCGGCCTGCGGATCGCGCCCCGGATCGGCCCACAGCAGATCGGCCAGCGGCTCGATACCAAATTCGCGCGCAATCTGCCCCTTGGTGCGGCGCTTGGGTTTGTAAGGCAGGTACAGGTCTTCGAGCGCCTGGCGCGTATCCGCCGCTTCAATGGCGGCGCGCAATTCGGGCGTGAGCTTGCCTTGCGCTTCAATGCTTTTGAGGATCACCGCGCGGCGCTCGTGCAATTCGCGCAAATACGCCAGGCGCGCCTCCAACTCGCGCAACTGGGCGTCGTCCAGCCCGCCGGTGGCTTCCTTGCGATACCGCGCGACAAAAGGCACCGTGGCCCCGCCATCGAGCAAATCAATGGCCGCGCGCGTTTGCACAGGCCGCACCCGCAACTCGGCGGCGATCTGGGCGGCGATGGTTTCGGTGATGGTGGGATTGAGGGTTTGAGAAGAACTGCTTTCGGACATGCGTTGGCAAAGGTATCCCGTCAATCGGAGAACCAATAAGTCTGCCACACCGCAGGCGGCAGGACCGGAACCCTAAAAACGGGCGATGCCAAAGCGCAGGACGCGGTCACAGCCAAAGGCTGTGGTCCGTTCGTGCCGTCCCAGGGCGCGCTGCTGTGCTACCTGAACCGGCTGGAGAAGCCGATATCCTCATGCGTTTGACGGCGGCATCAAGCAGTAACTGGGCTTTTGATCTTCGGGGCGGGGCCGGTTTTTTCATGCGTGCAATGGGTGATGGGGCAAAACCGGCGCGTCATGCCGCGCCGCTCCCAACAAAACGCACGTTGGCCGTGCCCTGCTGAATCTGCTGCGCGTAGCGCACAGGAACATGTACTTTTACAACGCCATTCTGCACGGTGTTTCGATAGGAGCAGACCCGTTCTTCCTGTGTCCGACCGTCAGCGAGCTTTTCGATCAGGTACAACTCCCAATCGACTTCCGCTCCATCCGGCGCATTGATTTTTGCAGAAAGGGATAGTGAGCCTTCCGAACAGCCGACATGAAAGCCTGCGGGCATTTGCTCATCCGGAAACGGCGCGGCGTCCATGAACCCGAACACCGAATCGTGCTGCATCAGGCTGGCGCGCGCATACGGCCAAACGTACTGCCGCAAAAAGTGTTGGTCGGCAAAGTGCCGCGATTCCAGCGGCGCGCTCATGAAGCGATTCATCAACTGCTCCAGCGGCGGCAGGGAACCGGCCACCACGCCCCACAACCCGGCCAGCATCAATTCGGTATGCGAACCATAGTCGCGCATCATGTGAAACCGTTTGCCGCTGGCTATCCATTGCTCAACCGCCGCGGCTTCGCGCCGGGAAATCACCGAATCGGCATCGCGGAACAGGATGCGGTGCGCTTGCGGGTCGTTCAGCGCCAGCAGTCGCCACATCGGCCCGGGCCATTGCGCCGCGGGTCCATCCACTGGTACGATCTGCGCGCCTCCTTTCCGCAAGCGATCCATGACGTGATCCGGCACACCGCCATCCACGTAGAACCGGCAAACCCAGTGCGGGTAGACCCGTGGCTGTTCCTGCACGTTCAATACCGCCGGCTCGCAGTATTTGGAACTGCCTCCGAACAGCGAGAACGCGATCACATTGTGCGCGCGCGTCTGCGCGCTGGGCGGCGGCGGCAGCGGCCCCGGCTCCGGCAGCGGTATAGCGGGTTCGCCGTTGAACTGGCGGGCGCGCAGGTCAAGTGCCTGCAAACCATAGCGGCGAGCCTCATGGCCTTGTCCAAGCTGGTGGTAGGCATTGGCCAGCGCGTCGTATATGGCAAGATCGGCGCCGCCGCGCGCCAGCGCGGTTTGTCCATAACGGATCGCGTCTTGCCAGCGCCCGAGTCCAGCGCAACTGGCTGCTGCGTTTATCCACGCACCTGCCAGGCCCGGACGGGCGTGGGCGATTTGCAGACTGAGGTTCAACGACTCCTCGTAACGCCCTTGCTCATGCAGTGCCTTCATGCGCTTGAAGGCGGTATCGACCGGCAACTGCGCTGGTGATTTATTTCGGGGTGGGGTTGGCTTTTTCATGAAAAGCAATGGGTGACGGGGCAAAGCTGGCGCGCTATGCCACGCCGCTCCCAGACAGGCGCACGCTGGCTGTGCCTTGCTGGAGCCACCGCATGTAGCGCACGGGAAGATGCGCCTTTATGGCGCCATTCTTTACGGTGGCGGGATACGAACAAACCCGCTCTTCCTGGGTCTGGCCATCTTCCTGCTTTTCTGTCAGGTACAGCTCCCAAACGACTTCCGATCCATCGGGCAAATCGATACCTGTCTTGCTGAAACATAACGCGCTATCCGCATCTCCGACACAAAGAAAACTGCCAGGCTTTGGCCCATCCGGAAACGGCGCGGCGTCCATGAACCCGAACACCGAATCGTGCTGCATCAGGCTGGCGCGGGCATACGGCCAAACATACAGCCGCAAAAAATCTTGATCCGCACAGCGCTTCGATTTGATCGGCGCACTCATGAAACGTTCCATCAGCTTTTCCAGCGGCGGCAGCGAACCGGCCACCACGCCCCACATGCCGGCCAGCATCAATCCCGTATGCGAGCCGGCATCGCGCATGACATGAAACCGCTTGCCGCTGCTCAGCCACTGTTCCACCGCCCCGGCTTCGCGCTGCGAAATCACCGAATCCGCGTCTCGGAACAGGATGCGGTGCGCCTGCGGATCATTCAGCGCCAGCAGCCGCCACATCGGCCCAGGCCATTGGGCAGCGGGGCCGTTAACCGACACGATCTGCGCGCCGCCGGCCCGCAGGCGGGCCATCACGCTCTCCGGAACGCTGCCATCCACGTAAAACCGGCAAACCCAGTGCGGATAAATCCGCGGCTGTTCTTGCACGTTCAATACCGCCGGTTCGCAATATTTGGAATCACCCCCAAACAGCGAAAACGCGATCACGTTGTGCTCACGGGTCTGTGCGCTGGGCGGGGGCGGCAGCGGTCCGGGGTTGGGCAGCGGTATGACGGTGTCGCCACTGAAATAGCGGTCACGCAGATTCAGCGCCTGCAAACCGTGCTTGCGCACTTCTTCCCACTGCCCGAGTATGCTGTGCGCCAGCGCAAGCTCATCATATAGGTTGTAGTTGGTTACGCCACCGCATGCCAGCGCGGTTTGTCCATAACGGGCCACATCTTGCCAGCGTTGGAGGCGGGAGCAGTTAATCGCTGCGTCGGCCCACACATTCCCCACGTCCGGGTGGGCGTGCGCGATTTGCAGACTGATGTCCAAGGCTTCCTGGTACCGCCCTTGTTCACGCAACGCCCTCATGTGTTTGACGGCGGCATCGAGCGGCAATTGCGTTTTCGATGGGTCCTGGGCGGGTGCGTCCGTTTCCGCTGCCTGCAACGGGTGGCCGGGCGCAGCCGGCGCATCATGCCGCGCCGCCCCAGCCAGATGGAGACGCGCCGCACCTTGTTTGATCCACTGCGCGTAGCGCACGGGAACATGCACGCT